>JAEEGH010014901.1_pt1 | contig 16976 bp, 12 predicted proteins | sample 9134181 | NCBI WGS metagenome assembly JAEEGH01 (sample SAMN16246544, study PRJNA631951) | gut metagenome | biome: gut microbiome; feature: rumen; material: DP-attached | host: Bos | place: Iran: Karaj | collected 2018-10
CTTGCAAGCGTTCCTTCCGAGAAAAAGATCGCGGACACCTTTGTGTATGACATCTCCATGGTGGGAAGGCTCTATCAGAATGAGTTCTCCTACTATATGTCGGCCCTGCCGGAGTATAAGCGGGGGTGGTTTGAAGGGGTGCTTTCCGCGCAGATGAAGGTGAGTTCGTGCTACCTGATCCCGGAGCTTTTGACAGACGAGGTGATCTCCGATATCAATGAGGACTACAGGAGGGCGTCTAAAGGGAAGGCGTCCATCGGAAAGAGGGAGTGCGCTTTCCTTTTGGCAAGGGAAGTAACGGCAAGAGAGCGGTTTCTGGCGCTTTCCATGCTTTCCGGCGCCGGTGAGGTGCATGTGTTCGGCGGCGGGGAGGACGAACGGCTGGCGAAGGCCTGGTTCCATCCATACGTTGATTACGAGACCGGAATGCCGCGCGTTTTCGCGTCCTCGAAGATTAACCTGAACATTACGCTGCAGTGCATTCGTACCGGCCTGCCGCTTCGGATCTTTGATATCGTGGGCTGCAGAGGCTTTCTGATCACAAACTGGCGGGAGGAGCTGCCGGAATGCTTTACGCCGATGGAAGAAGTGGTGGCTTATCAGGAGCTCGGGGAACTGAAGGAGCTCGCCGTGTTCTACCTTTCCCATGAAGAGGAACGGCGAAGGATCGCGGAGAACGGGTATCAGAGACTGATAAAAGAGCACACCATTCGCGCCAGGCTGGAGAAGATCCTATGAAAAAGATGCTTTTATTCCGGGGCGGCGGTGTCGTTCTGGATTTCTTTACCACGATCTTTGAACGGTCGCTGCGGGAGCTCGGAGTGGAGACGGTTACGGTCGATACGGAGGAAGAACCTTCCGAGGAGCTGAAACGCGGGCTTTCGGAGGGTGCGTTCTCGGCAGGGCTCTGCTGTAACTTTCTGGGCCTCAATTATTCTCTTGACGAAAAGGGCGGCTCGATCTGGGACGTCTTTTCGCTGTCGGTCTATCATCTGATCTTAGACCACCCCTTTCATTTTGATGCGAAATGGGAAAACGTGCCGGAACGGATGACCCTTCTGGTCATCGATCGCAGGCACATTGATTTTTTGAAAAAGTTCTATTCTACTACTAAAGACGTAGTTTTCTTCCCGCACGGGGGTCTGGAGGCGCCGATCCCGCATCCCGACCTCAAAGACCGCCCGATCAGTGTTTTATATGCCGGAAATCTGTCCCGGATCGAGGCGCAGGGCCTGATCCCGGACCTTTCTTCGGTGGATCGTTATGATGCCTTAAAGGCCTGTCGGAGCATCCTTTCGGCGCTGACAGAGGAGCCGGAGTACACCACGGAAGAAACGATAGAGCGGTATTTTAATGAAATATCGATCGGATTTTCTGATGAAGAACTGAAGAAAGAGATCGTACGGCTTCGGTTTCTGGAATCCTTTGCCGTTTCCTATTTCAGAGAGCAGGCGATCCTCCGTTTTCTGGAGAGAGGGATCGATGTGACGGTATACGGAAGGGGCTGGGAGGAAACGGAGTATGCGTCGCATCCGAACCTGACCCTTGGCGGGGTGATCCCCCTGGCGGAGGTCTTGTATGAAATGAACAGGGCGAAGGTGGTCTTTTCGACGGAGACGTGGTTCAAGGCCGGGGCGCATGAACGGATCTTTAACGGGCAACTGGCCAGAAGCCTTGTCGTAACGGATGATTCTTCCTATCTTTCGGAACGGTTCCCCGAGAACCGGGAGCTCTTTCGCTATTCACTGAAAGAGACCGCGGAGCTGCCGGATAAAGTGCTGGCTCTGCTTTTGGACGAAAAAAAAGCCCGGGAGATGGCCGACAGGGGCTTTGCTTATGCCAGCAGCCATGACACCTGGACGCAGAGGTTTCGAAATACTTTACCTGATATTTTTGCAAATATCAACGCATAAAAAACGGGAATGATGAAAGGCTCATCATTCCCGTTTCGATTACTCGTCGATACTGTAGTTCGGCGCTTCTTTTGTGATATGGATGTCGTGCGGGTGGCTTTCCTTCAGGGAGGCGGCAGAGATCTTTACGAACCGGCCATTCTTCTGGAGATCGCGGATCGTCTTCGTTCCGCAGTAGCCCATCCCGGAGCGTAAGCCGCCGACGAGCTGGAAGATCGTGTCTTCCACGCTGCCCTTATAGGCGACGCGTCCTTCCACGCCTTCGGGAACGAGCTTTTTCGCATCCTGCTGGAAATAACGGTCCTTGCTTCCCTTTTCCATTGCGGCCAGGCTTCCCATGCCGCGGTACACCTTGAACTTACGGCCCTGATAGAGCTCGAACTCTCCGGGGGACTCGTCGCATCCCGCGAAGATGCTTCCCATCATGCAGACGTCCGCGCCGGCAGCGATGGCCTTTGTCATGTCTCCGGAATACTGGATCCCGCCATCGGCGATGATCGGAATGTCGTACATTCTGGCAACGGAGTAGCAATCCATGACTGCTGAGATCTGCGGAACGCCGATACCGGCGACCACGCGGGTTGTGCAGATGCTGCCGGGACCGATCCCGACCTTCACAGCGTCTACACCGGCTTCGATGAGGAATTGTGTGGCTTCTCCTGTGGCAACATTGCCGGCGATCACGGAAAGATCCGGATAGGCGGCTTTGATGCGGCGGACAGCGTCTCCGATGTTTTTGGAATGTCCGTGCGCGCTGTCCACGACGATCACGTCCACATGGGCGTTATACAGCGCACTGACGCGATCCATCATGTTATCGGTGATTCCGACGGCGGCTCCGCACAGAAGGCGGCCGATGGAATCCTTGGCGGAATTCGGATATTTGATCTGTTTTTCAATGTCCTTGATCGTGATGAGACCTTTCAAATGGAAGTTTTCATCCACGATCGGCAGCTTTTCCTTGCGGGCGTCAGCCAGAACCTTCTTGGCTTCCTCCAGCGTGATCCCCTCGCGGGCAGTGATCAGATCCTCTGCCGGGGTCATGCATTCGCTGATCTTTCGGGAATAGTCTTCTTCGAACTTCAGGTCACGGTTTGTGATGATCCCGACGAGCTTCGGGCCTTCGGTCACGGGAACGCCGGAAATACGGAACTTTGCCATCAGATCATCAGCATCGGCAAGAGTGCGGTCGGGCGACAGGGAGAAGGGGTCAGTGATAACACCGTATTCGGAACGTTTTACTTTGTCGACTTCATCGGCCTGTTCCTCTATCGTCATGTTCTTGTGGATGATCCCGATCCCTCCCTGGCGGGCCATGGCGATCGCCATGCGGTGCTCGGTAACGGTATCCATCGAAGCGCTCATCATCGGGATGTTCAGCTGGATCTTCGGGGTCAGCCTCGTCGTGAGATCGATCATATTCGGTGTGACCTCGGAATAGGACGGAACCAGAAGAACATCATCAAAGGTAATTCCCTCTCCAATAATTGTACCCATTTCACACTCCTTTCTATTGCAAATTATAATATTTTTAAGATTTTATCAAACAAGACAGGGGAAGTAAAGGGTTTCTGTTCTTATTTATATATGGTATCATAAGAATAATTCTGTACAATTCAACGTGCTGGCAGGCCGCTGATATTGTAACACAATTCTGTGATTAAGAGGTGCGCGTCATGAGGTTTCGGCCCTGTATTGATATTCATAACGGCAGCGTGAAGCAGATCGTCGGGTCTTCGCTGGCAGGGGAGAAGGCCGAGGAGAACTTTGTTTCCGAAAAGGGCGCGGCGTATTATGCTTCTTTATATAAGGAATATGCTCTGACCGGCGGCCATGTGATCCTCCTGAATAAGGCCGGCACAAAGGAGTATGAGGCGACCAGGGCCGAGGCGGTGGCTGCGCTGAGGGCGTATCCCGGCGGATTGATGGTCGGAGGCGGCATTACGCCGGAGAACGCATCGGAGTTTCTTCAGGCGGGAGCAAGCGCGGTGATCGTGACCTCCTATGTCTTTTCAGGCGGGAAGGTCGACCGTGAGAGGCTCCTTGAAATGGAAAAAGCGGCCGGACGGGAGCGGCTGGTGCTGGATCTCTCCTGCCGGAGAGTAAAGGACTCCTATTTTGTCGCCACAGACCGGTGGCAGAATATTACGTCTGAAGAAGTAGGAGAACCACTGTTGACGGAATTGGCGGAACATGCATGCGAATTTCTGGTTCATGGGGTGGATGTGGAAGGCAAGCGGTCCGGGATCGAAGAGGATCTGGTCCGATTGCTCGGTCAATACTCTCCGATCCCGGTCACCTATGCCGGAGGAGTGCAAAACGAAGAGGATTTAATCAAGATTAAAGAAGTAGGATCAAATAAGGTTGATGTTACAATCGGAAGCGCTTTGGATATATTTGGAGGGGCACTTCCCTTTGAACGGATCGCACGGAAATATGGTGCAGAAAAATAAAAAGAAAATATAATAAAGGAGATATTAAATCATGGTTAAAGTGAATGAAAACTACTTAAAGTTACCGGGAAGCTATCTTTTCAGTACGATCGCAAAAAAAGTTGCCGCCTTTACGGAGGCAAATCCGGATAAGGAAGTCATCCGTCTGGGGATCGGAGATGTGACGCAGCCGCTGACGCCGACGATCCTCGAGGCCATGCATAAGGCTGTGGATGAGATGGGAAAGGCCGAAACCTTCCATGGATATGCTCCTGACCTCGGCTATGCGTTCTTACGGGAGGCGATCGCGAAAACCGATTATCAGAAACGCGGCTGCAAGGTCGAAGCGGATGAGATCTTTGTTTCCGACGGCGCGAAAAGCGACTCCGGCAATATCCAGGAGATCTTTGACCTGTCCTGCCGCATTGCCGTAACAGATCCGGTGTACCCGGTGTATGTGGATTCCAACGCGATGGCCGGCCGGTGCGGGGACTATGACCAGAAGCAGGAAAAATGGACGAACGTGATCTACATGCCTGCCACGGCAGAGAACGGCTTCGTTCCGGAATTCCCGAAGGAGACCCCGGATCTCATTTATCTCTGCCTTCCGAACAACCCGACGGGGACAACGCTGACGAAGACGCAGCTGCAGACCTGGGTGGATTATGCTGCGAAGGTCGGTGCCGTGATCTTATACGACGGCGCATATGAGGCCTATATCAGTGAAGAAGATGTGCCGCATTCGATCTATGAATGCGAAGGGGCGAGAGAGTGCGCCATCGAATTGAAGAGCTTTTCGAAAAACGCGGGCTTTACCGGCGTGCGTCTCGGCTACGCGGTCGTCCCGAAGGATCTGAAGGTGAACGGCACGCCGCTCCATTCCTTATGGGCGCGCCGCCACGGTACGAAATTCAACGGAGCCCCCTACATCATCCAGCGGGCCGGGGAAGCCGTATACACCGACGCCGGCCAGCAGGAGATCAGGGGCCTGGTTTCCTATTATATGGAAAACGCCCGTGTGATCCGGGAAGGGCTCACCTCGCTCGGCTTTGAAGTCTACGGCGGCGTGAACGCTCCCTATATCTGGCTGAAAACTCCGAACAATCTCACTTCCTGGGAATTCTTTGATGACCTGCTTTCCCGCGCCAATGTGGTCGGGACACCCGGTTCCGGCTTCGGACCGGCCGGCGAAGGGTATTTCCGGCTGACCGCCTTCGGGACGCATGAGAACACGGCGAAGGCGCTGGAGAGAATTAAAGAGAACTACAAATAAGTCATTAGAGTTGATCAAACCGGCTCCGCCCTGCAACACATCATCGACCGCAGACACGCTTTTGCTCGAGGACGCTTACTTACGTTACTAAATTCGTACTGCGCCTTCCGGCTTGTACTCATTACCCCACCTCACTAAACTCGATCAGCAAGCTGATCTCGTTAAGTGGCTGGTCGGGATCGCACGTAAGCGACCAAAGAACGGTCGCTAAGTGCTCGTACGCCAGTAACGAGTAGCGTCCAACGGTCTGCTTGTCGACAATGTATTGCAGGGCGGAGCCTTTCTTTAATAAATTATCCCTTATTCTGGAAACTCGCCCTCTTCCGCAGTGTCGGATCCAAGATCCGTTTCCGGATGCGTAAGGACTCGGGCGTGACTTCGAGGAGCTCGTCCACGTCGATGAAGTCGATCGCCTGCTCCAGGCTCAGGATCTTCGGCGGAACCAGCGTCAGGGCTTCGTCAGCCGAGGAGGAGCGGGTGTTCGTCAGATGCTTTTTTTTGCAGACGTTGAGCTCGATGTCCTCCGCGCGGCTGCTCTGGCCGATGACCATGCCGGAATACACCTTTTCGCCGGGGCCGATGAAGAGGGTTCCTCTGTCCTGCGCGCTGAAAAGGCCGTAGGTGACGGATTCGCCTTCCTCAAAGGCGATGAGCGAACCGGTGCGGCGGTAGGTGATCTCACCCTTGAAGGGTTCATAGCCTTCGAAGATCGTGTTCAGGATCCCGTTGCCCTTCGTGTCGGTCAGGAAATCGCCGCGATAGCCGATGAGCCCGCGGGAAGGGATCTTGAATTCGAGGCGTTTGTAGCGGCCGGGCGCATCGCCCATGTTCACGAGCTCCCCTTTTCTCTGGGAAAGCGCGCTGATGACGGCGCCGGAGAATTCATCCGGTACGTCGATGACGGCGTATTCCATGGGCTCGAGCTTCTTCCCGTTTTCATCTGTTTTATAAAGCACCTCTGCCTTGCTGACCGCAAATTCATAGCCTTCCCGCCGCATGTTTTCGATCAGGACCGAAAGGTGGAGTTCGCCGCGCCCGGAAACCTTGAAGGTGTCGGGGGAATCGGTGTCCTCGACCCGCAGGGACACGTCGGTGTGGAGCTCCCTATACAGGCGGTCACGGATATGGCGGCTGGTCACGTATTTTCCTTCGGTGCCGGCCAGCGGGCTGTCATTTACGAGGAAGTTCATCGCGATCGTGGGCTCGCTGATCTTCTGGAAGGGAATTGCCTTTGCTGCGTCAACGGAGCAGATCGTGTCCCCGATGCTCAGGTCCGCGATGCCGGAAACGGCAACAATGGCGCCCATCTTTGCTTCCGATACGTCAATCTTATTCAATCCGTCAAATTCATAGAGCTTGCTGATCCGGACTTTTTCCTGGCGGTTCGGATCATGGTGGTTTACGACAAGGCAGTCTCCGTTGACACGGATCACGCCGTTGTCCACTTTTCCGATGCCGATCCGGCCCACATATTCGTTGTAGTCGATCGTGCTGATCAGAAGCTGCAGCGGCGCTTCCGGATCACCCTTCGGGCAGGGGATGCCGTTCAGAATCGATTCAAAAAGAGGAGTCATATCCTTGGATTTCACGCTGAGCTTTGTTGTCGCGTAGCCGAAACGGGCGGAAGCATAGACAAAGGGCACGTCCAGCTGCTCATCATCCGCGTCCAGATCCATGAAGAGCTCGAGGATCTCATCCTCAACCTCAGCGATCCGGGCTTCCGGGCGGTCGATCTTGTTGATGCAGGGGATCACGGGAAGATTTAATTCCAGCGCTTTCTGCAGCACGAATTTGGTCTGCGGCATGACGCCTTCAAAGGCATCCACGAGAAGGACGGCGCCGTCCACCATTTTGAGGATCCGCTCCACTTCGCCGCCGAAATCCGCGTGTCCCGGGGTATCGACGATGTTGATCTTCACATCTTTATAGAATACAGCCGTGTTTTTCGAGAGAATCGTGATCCCGCGCTCCCGTTCGATGTCGTTGGAATCCATCACCCGTTCCAGGACCGCCTGATTTTCGCGGAACACGCCGCTCTGCTTTAAGAGCTCGTCCACGAGAGTGGTCTTGCCATGGTCAACATGGGCGATGATCGCGATATTTCGTATATCTTTTCTTTCTTCTATCATAATGTTTACTCCTTAACGCAACAGGCGCGGCGCTAACGCGCATTCCAATGCGCCTGTTGCCTACACCGTATCTTTCTTGGGCCGCAGCCCCGCAGGCGCTCGACGTCCGGTGGACGTCGGTTTAGCGCGGACCGTAGTGAAACGAAGACAGTGCGTGGCTCGGCGATGAACAGTAACTATAATACCACAGATTCTTGCGTTTTCAAGGGAACTGTGTTACGTTTATTCATAATGTGAATTTTTGTGAATTATTGTTCGGGAGGAACAGGTATGGTTTCTGGCAGAGTGCTGGTGTATTACGGAGAGGGCCGCGGCAAGACGACAGCTGCGTATGGAAGCGGCCTCCGTCTCGCAAATCAGGGGAAAACGGTGTATATCATCCAGTTTTTGAAGGACAGGGATCTGGTGGAAAATCCGTTTTTTAAGCGGCTTGAGCCGGAGATCAAGTTTTTCCGTTTCGAGAAGAACGATAAGAATTACGACAGCCTGACCGAAGAGGAACAGAAGGAAGAACGGATCAATATGAGAAACGGCATCAACTACGCGAAGAAGGTTTTGCAGACCGGAGAATGCAGCGTGCTGGTGCTGGACGAGGTTCTGGGGATCCTCGACAACGGCGTGATCAGCTTCGATGAACTGAAAGCGGTCGTTGAGGTCTGTGATGCGGATCAGACCGTGGTCCTGACGGGCCGGACGCTCAATGAGAAGGTAAGGGAGCTGGCAACAGAGGTTTACGACATTAAGAGTGAAAAGTAGGAGAGGGGAGAAACATGGCTATTTTTGAAGGAGCCGGTGTGGCGCTGGTCACACCGATGAATGAAGACGGGAGCGTCAATTACGACAAACTCGAAGAACTGATCGAGGATCAGATCAACGGTGGGACCGATGCGATCATCATCGCCGGGACCACGGGGGAAAGCGCAACGCTGACCATGGAAGAGCATCATAAGGTCATCTGCGCGGCGGTCGAGTTTACGAAACACCGGATCCCGGTGGTGGCCGGTACCGGCAGCAACGAGACCAATACCGCGATCCAGCTGACAAAGGAAGCGGAAGAAGCGGGCGCGGAAGCAGCGCTTCTTGTGACCCCGTATTACAATAAAGCGACGCAGAAGGGGCTGATCGCGCATTACAGCCGCGTGGCGGATGAGACGAAGCTGCCGCTGATCCTTTATAACGTGCCGGGCAGGACCGGGACGAATATCGCGGCGGAGAGCGTGGCAGAGCTTTTCAAGACAAAAAGCAATATTGTGGGCTTAAAGGACGCCACGGGGAATTTTGAGCAGGCAGAGCGCACTATGTATCTGACCGACGGAAAACTGGAGCTTTATTCCGGAGAGGATGCCCTGGTGCTGCCGCTCCTGGCAGTCGGCGCCATCGGCGTGATCTCCGTCTGGTCCAATATAGCGCCGAAGGATGTGCATGATATGGTCCGCGCCTTCCTGGACGGCGATATCGAAACCGCGCGCAGGCTCCAGTTTAAGGGCTTGGATCTTGTGAAGGCCCTCTTTATGGAGGTGAGCCCGGGACCGATCAAGGAAGCCATGAACATGATGGGCATGAATGTGGGCCCCCTTCGGATGCCGCTGGTCGGGATGGAAGAGCAGAATAAGGAAGTCCTGAAACGCGTAATGAAGGAGTATGGATTATTATGACAAGAGTGATCATGCACGGCTGCAACGGCCGGATGGGGCGGATGATCGCGGAACTCGCTTCGGGTTCGGAAGTGGAGATCGTCGCAGGCGTGGATTCGTTTCAGACCGATGAAAAAAGAACGTTTCCGGTGTATACCGCGCTTCCGGAAGTGAAAGAGGAAGCGGACTGCATTATCGATTTTTCAACGGCCGGTGCTGTTGATGGGCTGCTTTCCTGGTGCCGGGAAAAGAAGCTGCCGGTGGTCCTTTGTACGACAGGGCTTTCGGACGCGCAGCTTGAAGATATGAAGAAGACAGCCGAGATCGTGCCGGTGCTGAAGTCCGCGAACATGTCGCTCGGGATCAATCTTCTTTTGGATCTGGTGCAGAAGGCTGCGAAGATCCTGGATCCGGCGGGTTTTGATATCGAAATCCTGGAAAAGCATCATAACCAGAAGCTGGATGCTCCGTCAGGAACGGCGCTCGCGATCTATGACTCGATCAACGACGCGATGGACGGAAAGTACGAATCGGTCTTTGACCGGAGCCGGGACAGAAAGAAAAGAGATCGCAAAGAGATCGGGATCTCCGCCATCCGCGGTGGGAATATTGTCGGCGAACACTCTGTATTCTTCGCCGGAACGGACGAGGTCATCGAGATCCGCCACACCGCGACTTCCCGGGCGGTCTTCGCAAAAGGCGCGATCGCTGCTGCCGCATTCCTGGCCCAAAAAGAACCCGGGCTTTATGATATGAGTGATGTGATCGGGGAGTAGAAACCTGAAACTAAAAGAGGCCGCCGCATTTGCGACGGCCTCTTATTATTTTGCTTGTATGCCCGCGAAAGGACTGTTTTCGGCTTAAGCCGGAAGCGAAGCGGGCGATGAGCAGGGTTTTATGCCCTTGCTCAATTACTGCGTTACGTTGATGGTGAACTGGCGTACAGCGCCGTCACTGGTCCGAAGTTCGAAGACCTGTGTGCCGACAGCAGCGCCGCCGAATTCGATCCTTAAACCGGATTTGCCCGGTTTGTCTTTCACAGCGGTCTGTCCGAGGGTTACAGCGCCGCCGCCGGAGGTGCAGACGACGTTCATGGCTGCCTGGGAATCGCTGTATGCATAGTAAACGGCCTTCTGTCCGACCTTAATGGTGTTCTGGTACGGGAAGCTGATCGTGTCTACCTTGTTCTCAATATAGACAGTCAGGTTGCCGGAAGAAGTATACTTTGTAGTGACCTCAGCGGAAGCGCAGACATCGGTGCCGCCGTTTTTGATCAACACGCGTACGCCGTAGGTTCTGGCAGCGCCGAGATTCAGAGCGGAGGTGTCATCCCATGAATTGGTATTAACCTCTGCCCATGCGCCGCTGTCGATCCTGACCTGGAATGTGTAGGTGTATTTCGAGTTCTCGCAGGAAGTCTTGTCGGTATTATTGAAGTTCCAGGACAGATGAGCGCCCTGTCCTGCAGTTCTGTAATCAGCTTTCAGGTTGGTGATCGGCTGGGGTACGCAGTCCACCTTGTTGCTCTTGGTGCTCTTGCCCTCTTCGCCTTCCTTATTGCCGGGGCGGATTGAATAAATATATCCTTTTCCGGGCTTTACGGTCTTGTCTTCATACGTCTGCGGCTTGGTCTGTTTCTTCTTGGGGACGCTCACTTCGTCCAAAAATTCGCCGCCACGATAGATCGTGTAAGTGGATACATTCTTCAGACCCTTCCATTCCAATTTAACGGAGGTCAGGCCGTTTGCCGTGGCTTTCAGGGATTTCACTTTGGAATGGGATACATCGCCCTTGCCTTCCACCGGCTCGGAACTCAGATCGATCTCGCTGTAGGCGCTGCCGGAGAAAACGGGTCTGACTACATAATAGTAGTATTTATCGGCACTGGGGACTTTTTTGTCCTTGAACTGATGATATTTGATGCCGCCCTGGTTAATGGTCTTTTTCTTGGCGCTGACCGATCCGATCTTTGTGTAACCACTAAGATCATATTTCGTTTCTTCTGTGTAGTTCTCAGCAGGATTATTGGAACGGTAAATCTCATAGTTCTGCACACAGTCGTCATGACGCCAGGTGAGTTTGCCTTTTTTCGCGTTGATGGCATTAAATGTCACATCCTGTACCCAATCGGGAAGAATGATACCCGCGCAGGGACTGGTTTTAATCTGGGTTCCGCCGACAGGAACGATCTGGAAGTAGCGGAGCTTGCCATCCATCAGGGAAGTAAATTTTGTGGAGAAGACAGCCCAGGTTTCAAAGCCTGTCATAAGTTCGGTAGAGCATTTGATCACACTGTTCATGTCAAAATGATCCACATTGGTGTAAGAGCCTTCCGGTTCCGTAGCGGCCTGGAGATCAAAACCGGTATAAGCCTGATTGAGACCATTCGGGACCGTAAAGATCACGTATCCGCCTTCCACGCCGGGCATGCCGGTTCCGGGGTGTGTATAGTCTGCTGCCGTAGCGGAACCGTCGAACTTCAGATAACGTTCCAGGCGGGCCAGGTTGGCAGTATTGTCGCTCGTATGGAGAAGACCTGCTATATCATAGGTATAGATCGTGTCCTTGGAAAGGGGCTGGGGCTGGGTGACCGTAAAGGAAACCTCATTGGAAGGAACAGAGGTAAAGGTCTGTGTGCCGAGGGTATAGGTGCCGGTCACCTGTCCGTAGTAGGTTTTGTTTTCTTCGAAACCGGGAACAGGCTCGTCATAGGCAGCGATCACAGACTTGATCGTCTTACCGTCCTCAGTTGTGTATTCATCCAAAACCAGACCCGGAGAAGGAATACTGTCTTTGGCGGTTTCGGTGTATGCGCCGGAAGAAGTGGCGGCATAGAGGTTATAGGTGAGGGCCGGATTTTCGATACAGGCAGAGAATTCATAAAGCGCCTGACTTGTGGAGTCACCGGTTCTTATTTCAAAAAGATAAGGAGCAGCAACGGAGACATAGTTTCCGATAGCATCTCCGGAAGCATCTTCAGAGCTGAATGCCTGAAGGAGGAATGCGTCAATAACTGTTGCAGTGTCGTAGTCACCATGGAATGTGGGGTCGTCGAAGGTTGTTTCGGGCGACTTGTAATCTGCCATAAGATCCCAGTTCGCGGTATCTTTAGAATGCTTGTAAAGCTTATAACTCTTGGCGCCCGGAACGGCTTCCCAGGAGACCGTAAGACGGCCTTTGTCTTCGATGGGCTTGACTTCAGCTTTCATCTTGACTTCAGTCAGACCATCCTTATAGGTCAGACCGGTTTCCGGGAGCTGAGCAGCTGCAGCTTCACCTTCCCCGGTGACAACAGGCGCCGCGTCGTCTGCCGCTGTCACGGTTGCTGCGCCGACAGCCGAGGGGCTGATCAGCATGGTTGCGCTGAGAAAGGCGGCGAGCAGCCCTTTCAGCTTGAGTGTGTGTTTCTTCATTCTTTTCCCTCCTGATTAGAAATATATGTGAAATAATTATACCTTATAATTATTCGAATGAAAACAGAAAAAAAGGGCTGTTCACAGAGATTTTTAGGCATAAATCTTTGATGGGAGTTCTTCTGATTGACACTGCGGCGAAATTATGCTAAATTAATTGAGCGTTGTAGTTTTCAAGGCGCGTGGGACTTTAGCTCAGCTGGGAGAGCATTCGCTTGACGTGTGAAAGGTCGCAGGTTCGAGCCCTGTAGGTCCCATTTGGTTTTTCTTTATTTCGGATAAGGACGCCGCAAGGCGGTTGTCCTACCCATTGAAACCAGGCCGGGAACCCGAAGCAGGGAGTCCCGGTTTTTTACTATCGCTTAAGGCGAGGGCTGCATCTGAAGGGCTGGAAATTGAGGATAATGTATGGAAAACATCATTGAGGAGATCAAAAAGGCCATAGAGAAGCGTGAGCTGTGCGCATACTACCAGCCGCAGTATGATGCGATGACCGATCGCTTAGTCAGCGCGGAGGCTTTGGTGCGCTGGGTCAAGGATAGCGGGAAGATCGTGCCTCCGATGGATTTTATCCCACAGCTTGAGGAAACCGACGCGATCACGATGGTGGACTGGTACATGGCCGAAGAGGTCTGTAAGACCCTGAAGGAGCTCGGAGAGAAAGCAATCCCGATCGCGGTCAACTTTTCACGCTGGCATGTGAAGGAGGATGATTTTTCCGAACACCTCACCGGCCTTCTTGAAAAATACGAGGTCCCATCAGACCTTTTCGAGGTGGAGATCACGGAATCCGCTCTGGTGGCGGAAGAGAGCGCGATCCTACCCTGGATCCGCAACGTCCGCGGCGTGAAGATCAGGGTGGCGATCGATGACTTCGGAAGCGGCTTGTCTTCGCTTCAGTTCATCAAGGACATGCCGATCGACATCTTAAAGATCGACCGTTCGCTCCTGAGCAGCAACTGCCAGGCGGAAAAAGAGAGGATCGTGCTGGAGAGTATCTTTTATTTCGCGAACCGGCTGAAACTGGATACGATCGCGGAGGGCGTGGAGACAAAGGAACAGCTCGGTTTCTTACGCACCTGCGACTGCAAGAAGATCCAGGGGTATCTCTTCGCGAAGCCGATGCCGAGGGAAGCGTTTGTGGAGCTTTGCCGTTCGAGCAATCAGGCGAAAAAGGAATCGCAGGATATTCTGGAGATCCAGACACCGGCGCACGCGATGCAGCTTTTGATGGATGCGGTCTTCCAGAAATATCCGATGATCATCTACATCAACCTGACGAGAAATACCTACTATATGATGGCATATGATGACTATACGACGAAGTCCTGCCCCGCTACGGGGGACTTTGAAGAGCTGGTCCGGGGCGGCGCGGCAACGATGGCGCCGGAGGACCGGGAGGAATTCGCGATGACCTTCTCCCGGCAGAATCTTCTCAACGAGTACCATTCCGGCGCGAAAACGGTGCAGCTCGTCACCTGGCAGATGGGGGACGACGGGATCTACCGGCGGTGCGAAACGACGGATGTGTTCGTGAAGAGCCCATCTTCGGACGACGTGCTCGTGATCAGTCTGTGCAGGGCGATCGAATAAAGAGTGAAGATCGAGTAGAGTGGATTTATCCACTATGCTCCCCTCGCGGCCCGTGCCCGGCTTCAGCCGGGATAATTCCTTGCAAGGGCTGTGCATAAAAAGAGGGCCGGTGTGGCCCTCTTTGGGATTTGTTTCACCGCTTATCCTGAGGCAGAAAGAAACACAGTTGTGCGATGATTGCTATATAGCCCGGTTCAAAGACGAGTAAATGTTTACAGCTGCACATTAAAGAGATTCCGTAACTGGTTCACGATATCATCGCTCCCTGCCTTGATCGTGGCCGCTTCGTTGATGCCGGATAAGGCCTCGAGATCGCCGTTGTCCACGTAGTTGTATGCGATCGTGTACACCGGGATGGACAGGCCGCCGACGATGCCGCTGATCCGGTTCAGAGCATAGCCCTGGTTCTGGTCCCCGTCCGTGAGGACGAAGAGCAGCGGTTTCGCGTTCGGATTCTCCTCCAACGCCTTTTCCAGCATATCCATGGCAACCAGCACTGCGTCGTAAGTCGCCGTGCCGCCGTTTGCCGTCAGCGCCTTTACCTCCCCGGAGAAATATGCCCTCTGTTTATCATCGAACTGTGCGACCGGGAGATTGACGGTCACGTCGCTGGAAAAGCTCACAAGCCCGATGGAATGCTCCGAGCCGATGTAGGCGGAGGAGCTGATCAGCGAATTCTTGAGGGAATTCAAAGGTTCGCCGTCCATGGAACCGGACACGTCTGCCACAAACACTGCTACAACCGGCTTTCCGCCGTTCTTATTCTGTTTCCAGATCTTCTGCGCCGAGATATAATCCGTGCCGGTCATCCCCGGATCCTGGCTCTTATAGTCATCATGACGGTTAAAGCCCTTTTCCGTGGCGGACGACTGGCTTTCGTCCGTCAGACAGTAGGTGACGAAAAGGTCGGCCGCTTCTTTTTCCTCGTCGGTATCCCAGTCGAATACATAGACAGGGTGGTCGTGGCGGATCCCGGCGGGGATGTATTCATAGCTTTTGAGCTCCGGCGTGTTTACATAGGCCTGCTCCTCCATGACCATGGCGTTGACCAGGCCTTTTCTGGCGGAATTCCGTAGGACCGCCGTCGTATAGGCGACCGGCGGGGAGTTCTTCTGGTATTCCAGCAGGGCGTTGGCGGCCTTATCCGACAGCGGATCTGACGGATCGAAGGCCTTCAGCATCGCGCAGAGGATGTTTAAGCCGGTGCTGGAGGTGTAGGGGTTCGTGTAGGCAAAGGTCAGATCCCCGGCGTTGGCGGCTTCCAGCACGTTGGCCACGGTAGCATTGCCGTATTTTGCCTTAAATTCATCATAAACGTCATTTTTGATGAGAAGCCCCGCCGTGTTGCCTGCGATGCGGTCCGAGATCTTTTCGATCCCGACGCCGGAGGCTTCGAGCATTTTGCCCCAGGCATAATTACTCGGAACATAGACATTGGGCTGGTACAGCCCGGCATTGATATAGGTAACTACTTCTCCGGAAGTAATTTTACGAATGGAAACCGATACACTCTTATCGCCGATGCGGTAACCTTCACGGTTGAAACGTTTGGCGACCACGTTCAGCCAGTCGTCCGGCGCGTCGGCGCTCATCTCGGTCGCGGCTGCGATATCGATGTCGATCTCACCGGTGCCCGCCTCAGTGATCGGAAAGGTGTCAATATCGGCAAGGGCCGCGCTTTCCGAAAGATCGTCCGAATAGATGTCTAGAACCGGGTTCGTGACCTGGCGGACATCCACCTTCTTCAGGAGAGTGGCAAGCTCTGTTTTCGCTTCCGATTCGGACAGCGTCGGTGTCCCCGATTCATAAATGCCGCCGCAGGCGGTTCCGGAGAAGGCCAGCAGAGCTCCGAGAACCAAAGCAAAGACTTTCTTTTTCATAAGACTCCCTCCTTGATCGAGTGAAGAATCGTATTCTTATAGGTATCGAGTATCCTGGTGTCGGTGGTTCCTCCCTGATCGTTCAGGTATTCCGCCAGCGCGTAGACGAAATCCCTCGTCTGTCCCAGAAGATCCTTATTTGCGTCCCGGCAGACCGCGAGCTTCTGTCCCACTTCGCCGGCAGCGTCATCATCCGCCACATCCATGAAATTCAGGACAGCGCGCACATTTTTGCAGATATACTGTTCGACCTGCCCGAGGATCTCTTCCGTGTCATAGAGCGTGTCGGCCCCGTTGTTCACAAGAAGGTTATTCAGCCGTTCCTGATAAGTGTCCATCTGGCGCATCTGGTCCGAGATCTCGGAGATCTGTTCATAATACATGGACCACCGGGTCAGGCCCTGTTTTTCAAGGAGCGTACGTACCACCTGCGGGTCCATCTCACCGTGGACGGAAAGATTTGCATGCGGGCGCTGTGCCACGGACTTTTGCGCGTCTACCTTGAGCCCCTGCTGCATGAGGGTCAGGAGCCTTGTCATCTTGAAAGAGAAGAAAAGGCCGGCGCCTACAAGGATGACAGCGGAGGCGATGAACAGCATCTGATAGCTCTGTATCCCGAGATTGATCACCAATGTATCCTTCAAAAGCAGGCAGACGAGAAAAAAGACCACTGCCGCAAGGAAGCAGAGGATCGCCAATATATCGGAGC
>JAEEGH010014903.1_pt1 | contig 16974 bp, 12 predicted proteins | sample 9134181 | NCBI WGS metagenome assembly JAEEGH01 (sample SAMN16246544, study PRJNA631951) | gut metagenome | biome: gut microbiome; feature: rumen; material: DP-attached | host: Bos | place: Iran: Karaj | collected 2018-10
TCCGCAGGACATGGGCTGGGGCCGAACAGGTGGCGGTGCGGGCAGTACTAGAGTTAAAGTCATCTTGGACCCCACAGCGTTGAACATCGGGTCGTTGAACAGCACTTACCAGATGGTGCCGATCTTCAAGTTGAGGGATGTGATTGATTGTCATGTTGATGGCATCTGGGGCATCAAGGACATTGAACAGCATCCACTCGAAATCAACTTTGAGCACAACTTCTTGAAGCATTACACTGATGGAAATCCACAGCTTGAAGGCTATGAGAGATTGCCTATCCGTTACCAGGACCATCGCATCCTGGTTCAGGCTGAGGTCCTTGTTGGCGGCAAGAACATCCAGGGATGGTTTCTCATGGACACGGGCGCAGGCAGTTCGGTCAGCTTCTCGGCAAACTCGGTCCAGCAGTTCGGACTAGAATCGCTGCCTGGCAAGCGATACATTAAGGACATGACCCAGTTTGGCATCGGAGACAAGACCCAGGAGGAAATCGTCGTCATGCAATCGCAGCGCATCGTCATCGGCTCTGATACCACCAGCAACGAGATGATCTCCTATTTGCCTGATGGGACAGGCGCCTTTGGCAAGAAAGAATATATCGGTATCATCGGCAATGAAATATTATCCAAGTTCAATCTGATTATTGACATTGCACACAGTGCCCTCTACCTCAAGCGTTTCAAGGAAGACCAGCCCTCCAAACCCAACTATGACTTCGGTTTCAGGAACCGCACCGACATCGGCAAAGGCTGGATTGTTTCATCGCTCACGCGCGATGGTGACGCCGCCCGTGCTGGTCTGCAATTAAACGACCGCATCATCACTATCAACGGCAGACCCGTAGAGGAATACACCTGGGAAGAAGAATGCCGCATCGATGAACTGCCTCAAATCACACTGGACATCGTCGGCACCGACGGCATGTCCAAACAGATCACCCTATCACCCGCCCTCAGGTGGTAACCAGATTTCAGCGAGTTTGCCATTTGAGGCATGTAGAGGCGCAAAATTTTGCGCCTCAAGGGCAGCATTTGGATTATGTCCAGCGATCGGAGACGCAAAATTTTGCGTCTCTACATAGCGGATAAATTGAGTATCAGTACTTTATCGTCGTTTAACTCACATTAAAAAGAGCGTGTTTCGCCTTTTTGAGACTGACCTGTGGCTGACGTCAAATAAATACCCCTGGGTCCAATGACGGTCCCAGGGGTTGTTGTATGTATATATCGTCGTGGGGATTACGCCCCACGTAGCCAAAGGCTCGTTTAATTTCTCTAAACTCTAACCACTAAACTCTAAACTTCTATAATTGCCAGATTGCTGGCAATTTTAGAATTAAGTGTCGATGGTAGCGTAGGTGGCGTTCTCCTCAATGAACTTGCGGCGGGGATCAACGTCCTCACCCATGAGCATCGAGAAGATGCGGTCGGCCTCGGCGGCGTCACTGATGTTGACGCGCTTGAGCAGGCGGTTGTTGGGATCCATGGTGGTCTCCCACAGCTGCTCGGGATTCATCTCACCCAGACCTTTGAATCGCTGAACGGTGATGGCATCCTCATTGCCGCCTGCATACTCGTCGATGAAGCGGCGCAGGTGCGTCTCATCCCAGCAGTACTCCTCGCGGTTGCCCTTCTTAGTGCGTGCGCGGTACAGAGGCGGGGTGGCGATGTAGAGGTAGCCGTTCTCGATGATGGGTCGCATGCGGCGGAAGAAGAAGGTCATCAGTAGGGTGTCGATGTGTGCGCCATCGACATCGGCATCGGTCATGATGATGATGCGGTGGTAGCGCAGCTTGCTCAGGTTGGCCTCCTTGGGATCCTCCTCGGTGCCGATGGTCACGCCCAAGGCACGGAAGATGGTAACAATTGAGTCGCTCTCAAACACCTTGTGGTCCATTGCCTTCTCGACGTTGAGGATCTTACCACGCAGGGGAAGAATAGCCTGGAACTTGCGGTCACGGCCCTGCTTGGCGCTGCCACCTGCCGAGTCACCCTCGACGAGGAAGAGCTCGCTCTCGGCGGGATCCTTCGACGAGCAGTCAGCCAATTTACCGGGCAGGCCACCACCAGCGAGCGGCGATTTGCGCTGCACCTTCAGGCGGGCGTTCTGTGCGGCATGGCGTGCCTGTGCAGCCAGAATGACCTTCTCAATGACGGTCTTGGCCTGATTGGGATGTTCCTCAAGATAGTTGTTCAATGCCTCGCGTACGGCAGTCTCAACGGCACCGATGACTTCATTGTTGCCGAGCTTGGTCTTCGTCTGACCTTCGAACTGAGGCTCCAGCACCTTGACCGAGATGATTGCGGTCAGACCCTCGCGGAAGTCTTCGGGCTTGATTTCTACCTTAGCCTTCTCGAGCATCTTGTTGTCCTCGGCATATTTCTTCAAGGTTGAACCCAGACCGCGGCGGAAGCCCGTCAGGTGGGTACCGCCCTCGATGGTGTTGATGTTGTTGACAAACGAGTAGATGTTCTCGTTGAACGATGTGTTATAAGTCATGGCGACCTCAACGGGGATGTCGCCCTTCTTGCTCTTGATGTGGATAACGTCTTGGATGAGGGCTTCCTTGTTGCCGTCGATGTAGCGGACAAACTCGTCAAGACCCGTCTCGCTGAAGTAGGTCTCGCTATGGCAGTTGCCGTTCTCGTCCTTGTTGCGCAGGTCGGTAATCGACAGTGTCACACCGGCATTCAGGTAGGCCAGGTCGCGCAGGCGTTTCGACAGGATGTCAAATTCATAGACGGTGGTTGAGAAGATACTGCCGTCGGGGTGGAAGATGATGGTCGTGCCATGATCCTCTTCACGGCAGTCGCCAATAATTTTCACCTCGGTGGTCGGCTTGCCCAGGCTATACTCCTGCATATAGACCTTGCCGCCACGGCGCACCTCGGCACGCAGGTAGTCGCTCAGGGCGTTCACGCAGCTCACGCCGACACCGTGCAGACCACCAGATACCTTGTAGGAGCCTTTGTCAAACTTACCGCCAGCATGCAGCACGGTCATAACGACCTCAAGCGCCGACTTGTGCAGTTTCTCATGCTCGTCAACGGGGATACCGCGACCGTTATCCTTGACGGTGATGCTGTTGTCCTCGCCGATGAATACATCGATTCGATTGCAGAATCCTGCCAGTGCCTCGTCGATGGAGTTATCCACGACCTCGCTCACCAGATGGTGGAGACCCTTGACATGGGTGTCACCGATGTACATCGCCGGACGCTTGCGAACGGCTTCCAATCCCTCAAGGACTTGGATGTTGGACGCAGAATAATTCTTCTCTTCTTGTTCTTCGATATAATTGTTTTCTTCTGACATAAAAATTGAAGTTTTTTTCTCTTTTATACCCTCAAAAAAAGGGGGTGTCTAAAAACGTACAAAATTACAAAAAAACAGCCGTTCACCAAAGGGTTAAAACCTTAAAAAAACATAATTCCGAACTCCGCTTTCCTCCCGATTACGGGTAACTTAAAACGCATGCTTCAGAATGGCTAAAAACAACATTTTTTGTCCAAAAGTGGGGTAAAAAGTATAGATTTGGACGAAAATCAATTTCTCGAACATGATTTGTGCTGTGTTTGCTTCAATTCAACTAACTTTGCAGCTATGAATCTGCCAGAAAAATTTATAGAACAATTGCGTGGCTTGCTGCCCGATGAGTGGGAGGCCCTGGCCGAGGCGATCACGACAACCGAGCCCAGTGTCGCCGTGCGTGTCAACGAGGGCCGTGGGGTAGGGTTGCCCGAGGGTGCTCACCTTGTGCCGTGGTGTGGTGAAGGTTTTTACCTCAATGACCGTCCGTCATTCACATTTGACACCGACTGGCATGCGGGACGCTATTACGTGCAGGATGCCTCGTCGATGTTCATCACTCATGTAATCAGGCATTTCATTGATGAGCCTGTGCGGTACCTGGATCTGTGTGCCGCACCTGGCGGCAAGACCACCGCTGCCATTCAGGCATTGCCTCCCCGTTCGCTGGTGGTGGCCAACGAGATTGTGCCGCCGCGTGCCCGCGTGCTGGCCGACAATGTCATCCGTTGGGGCAATCCTCGCTGTGTGGTGACGAGCGATGCACCTGCCATCTTAGGAAAAATGACCCATTTCTTTGATGTCATTGCCACCGACGTGCCATGTAGCGGCGAGGGCATGATGCGCAAGGACGATGAGGCTGTGGCCCAGTGGACGCCTGCACTGGTTGAGCAGTGTGCCCAGCGTCAGCGTGAAATCCTCAATGACGTGTGGCAAGCCCTGCGTCCTGGCGGCCTGCTCATCTACAGCACTTGTACCTATAATCGTCAGGAAAATGAAGAAATCGCCGAGTTCATTGTCAATGAACTGGGTGCCGTATCGCTTGAGGTGCCTGTTGAGCCATCATGGAAGATTCATCCCGCCATCGGCAGCGACTGTTATTGCTATCGCTTCATGCCTCATCGCGTGGACGGTGAGGGGCTCTTTATGGCGGTTTTCCGCAAGGAAGGTGATGCCACGAGACAAATACCTAGAATCAAAGAAATAATGCCGAAAAAGCCCGATGAAATCGGCAAAAATTGGCTTGCAAACCCTGATGAATTTGTCATTGAGCAGCAAGGTGATTTGTTTATTGCCGTGCCACAGGATATCAGCCGTGAAGTGGCGGCTCTGCGTGCCTCGTTGAACGTCTTGCACGCTGGGGGGGAACTGGCGACTGTTATGGGCCGCAAGATGGTGCCACATCATGCTTTGGCGATGTCAATGTCAAGGGCAGTTGATGCCTTCCCTGTCTGTGAGGTGGATTATCCCACGGCCTTGCGTTACCTGCGCGGTGAGTCGGTTTGCCTCGATGGTCCCCGAGGCTTTGTCCTTGTCGCCCATCAGGGCGCCGTCCTGGGTTTCGCCAACAATCTAGGCAACCGTGCCAACAACCTTTATCCCAAGCCGCAACGCATCCTCAGCACCCATCTGCCTGATGCCAAGCCTGCTGTTATCGGGCTGTGATAGTGGTAATTACATGATTTTCTTGATGACTTTGGCTGGAATGCCGCCGACAATCGTCCTTGGCGGCACATCCTTGGTCACCACTGCTCCGGCGGCAACGATGGCTCCCTCTCCAATGGTCACACCTGGCAGAATGGTGACATTGGCGCCCAGCCACACTTTGTCCTCGATGTGGATGGGGTGGAATTCCATGTCGCCGCGTCGGTCGGGGTCTTGAGCGTGGTTGATAGTACAAAGCGTGGCGTTGTGGCCTAGCAGGCAATCGTTACCGATATAGATGCCACCTTGATCCTGAAACTTGCATCCGGCATTGATAAACGTGCGCTCGCCCACTATAGTGTTTTTCCCGAAGTCGGTATAGAATGGCGGAAACATACCTACACTTACAGGCACGTCTGTTCCCCACAGTTCGGAGAGCAGACTGCGGATTTCCTTGGGCTCATGGAACTCATTGTTCAGCTTGACGGTAATCTTTTGTGCTTCGCTGCTTGCCCAATGCATGAGCAAGTGCGCCTCCGAGCCGGCTTCCACTTTCTGTCCCGAAGCGATATAGTCTTTATATTCCGTGATTGTCATATTGATTTCTTGTTGATGGTATTGTGGCTGCAAAGGTGCAAAGAATTACCCTAACACTGATTATCTGAAACATCTGGAAACATACCTGAATCACTTTTTTTTCAGCGAGGCAACATATTTTGATGGCGGCAAACCAGCATGTTTCTTGAAGAAGCGGGTGAAGTGTTGCGGATATTCAAAGCCCAAGTCCTCGGCTACTTGTGTCACTGATCTCCCGCTGACCATCAGGCTCTTGGCTCGGTCAATGAGGAAACGTTGGATAATGCGTGTGGGATTGTCGCCCGTGGCGCTGCGCACCACATCGCCAAAATAGCTGGACGAGAGGCACAACTGCGAAGCGCAATACTTGACATTGGGCAGTCCGTATTTGAATTGCATCTGCTGCTCATAGTAGTCAGTCAACACCCGTTGGAATCTTGACAACAAGTCGCTCTGCTGTTGGCTTTCCATCTTGAACTGCCGCTGGAAGAACAGCAAGCAATAGTCGCACACCAGCACGATATAGTTCTGTACTATCCGATCCGTCAGCGGAGTCTGCTCCCGATGCTGGATAAACCTGCGTATTAATTCCATCAGCTGCCACATGAGCTGTTTCTCGCCCTCGGTAGTCTGCAGAGCCTCGTTTACGTTATAGGAGAAGAAATGGTATTCGGTGAGCCGTTCCTCAAACGCCGTACCGCGCATGAAATCGGCATCAAACAGCAGAACCCAGCCGTGATATACCTCGCTGTGGCCATCGTCGGCCTTACCGATGATCTGGCCAGGGGATGCTGCTGTCAATGTACCCTTGCTCGTGTCATAACCGCCCATGCCGTAGGTCGCTCCAGTCGGGAAATTGTCTTGTACAAAGATAGCATACACCCCCATTTTGGTAAGCATGTGGTGTATTGCGCCCAGTTCGTCAAAATGGACGACACTCACCATCGGATGCAAGACAGGTGCACCGAACTCCTTGGCAAAGTCATTGGCATTATTGATGGGAACAATATCTTTCATTAGTGTACAAAGATAGTCATTATTTATCTGAAAATGGCTTTTTGCAGTAGAATAAGTAAAAAATGGTAGATTTTCAGGTGTTTTAGATAAGTTGTAATTGTGCAGAGTATCATAATTTTGCAACGATAATATTTATGATTGATAGATTATGGAAATGAGAATTGTATCGCGAAGCATCATGGCATTGACAGTTTTGCTGCTGAGTGGATGGTTAATGGCCTGTACTGGAGATAAAGGTAACCAACAAGATCAAGAGAATATGAATACGACACTGAATCTGACTAAGGAGTGGGACAAGACGTTCCCATTGAGTGACAAGGTTGACCATAAGAAGGTCACGTTTAAGAACCGTTATGGCATCGAACTCGCTGCTGACATGTACACGCCGAAGAATGCCCAGGGCAAACTGGCGGCTATTGCTGTTTCAGGGCCTTTCGGCGCCGTGAAGGAGCAGTCAAGTGGTCTCTACGCCCAGCACATGGCTGAGCGCGGCTTCCTGACCATCGCCTTCGATCCTTCTTACACTGGTGAGAGCGGTGGCGAGCCTCGTCGTATGGCTTCGCCCGACATCAATACAGAGGACTTCCTCGCTGCCGTAGATTTCCTCTCGGTGCAGGACAATGTGGATCCTGAACGCATCGGCATTATCGGCATCTGCGGATGGGGAGGTATGGCTGTTAATGCAGCAGCCCTTGATCCACGCATCAAGGCCACTGTCGCCTCAACGATGTATGACATGACCAAGATTACCCGAGAGGGCTATTTCCAAAGCGAGGACACCCCCGAGCAGCGCATGGAGAAGCGTCGTGCCATGGCGGTCCAGCGTACCGAGGATTACCGCAACGGTACCTATAAGCGCGGTGGAGGAGTCGTTGACCCCCTGCCCGATGATGCTCCCCAGTTCGTTAAGGACTATCATGCCTACTACAAGACCGATCGCGGCTACCATGAGCGCAGCGGTAATTCCAACGATGGTTGGAATGTCACCGGCTGCCAATCGTTCCTCAACCAACCCATCTTGGCTTTTGCCGCCGAGATTGAGAACCCCGTTCTGCTCATCCACGGTGAGAAGGCTCATTCACGCTATTTCTCGGAGTATGCCTTTGAAAAGATGACCGGCAAGCATGTTGAAGGCGTGAACGCCAAGGAGGGTAACAAGGAATTAATGATTATCCCCGGAGCTTCCCATGTGGACCTCTACGATGACGTGGCAGGGGTAATTCCTTATCACAAAATAGAAACTTTCTTTAAAGAGAATCTGAAATGAGAGTCGTGAAATTTTGGATGCTGTTGGCTATTTGGCTCTTGGCATCCCATACAATGAATGCCCAACAAGATATGGAATTGACAAAAAGACAACAGGCTCTCGTGGCGATAGCAGCCAACGAGGCAAAAGGGAATTTGGAAGGACTGAAACAAGCTTTGAACGAGGGCTTTGAGAATGGGCTGACCATCAGCGAGGCCAAGGAAGCGCTGTCGCAACTCTATGCTTACACAGGTTTCCCCCGCTCGCTGAATGCACTTGGTGCACTCCAGCAGGTCATCAAGGAGCGTGAGGCCGAGGGAAAGCGGACCGAGGCAGGTCGTGAAGCCGATCCGCTGCCAAAGGACTACGATGCCCTCAAGCAGGGTACGGCGGTGCAGACGAAACTCTCGGGACAGCCGTTCAACTATACTTTCGCTCCCCAGACCGACTATTATCTGAAGGCTCACCTCTTTGGTGACATTTTTGCCCGCAATAACCTCACCTTTGCCGATCGCGAGATTGTGACTGTTTCGGCTATCTCGGCCTTGGCAGGTTGTGAGCCGCAGTTGAAGGCTCACGTCAGCGGTGCGAGGAATATGGGCGTAAGCGACGGTCAGTTGCACAATATCCCTGGTGTCCTGCGCGCTCGGGTTGGTGAGGCCGAGGCTGTACGTTGTGAACAGGCTGTGGCCGAAGTGTTTGGAGAGCCCTCAACGGCCGTCCAAGCCGTCGATTTCTCGGTCTGGCCCAAGGGTGAGCTGAATCCTTATGGGCAATTCTTCATTGGCAACAGTTATCTTGCTGACATGGGCAATGGTCTGTTCAACGTCACTTTTGAGCCAGGCTGTCGCAATAATTGGCATGTCCATCATCACCAAGTGCAAGTGCTCATTTGTGTTGCTGGCCGTGGATGGTATCAGGAGTGGGGCAAACCGGCTGTTGAGATGACTCCCGGCACGGTAATCCATATTCCTGCCGAAGCCAAGCACTGGCATGGTGCTGCCCGTGACTCATGGTTCCAGCATCTGACCTATCACACCAATATTGAGGAGGGTGCCAGCAACGAATGGCTCGAGCCCGTGACCGACGAGGTATATAACCAAGTAAAATAAACCATCAACATTTACTGTCAAGAGAATGATAAGAGCGCCCTTCCGTATGGGATGAGCGCTCTTATCTCAATAATGGGTCTCTAAATTACAAGTTCAGATACTCCTTTAACGCTTTGACATATTCCTCAAAGGCTTTGCGTCCTTGATCGGTAACTTGGCATGTCGTGCGCGTCTTCTTGCCGACAAAGCCCTTGGTGACGGTGATGTAACCGGCGGCTGAGAGTTTGTCGAGCTGCACGCTCAAGTTGCCTGCCGTGGACTCGGTCTGTTCCTTGAGGTAGACAAAGTCGGCCTCGTCCACGTTCATCAGGATGGACATCACTGCCAGTCGCAACTGGGAGTGAAGGATGGGATCAAGCTCTTTCATCGCTGCAGGCGGGCTTTACGGTTAATGATGTGACCCGGGATAATCATCATGCAGATGAAGGCAATGATGAACAACGGCATAATCAGACTGGCATACAAGGGAACCTGGGCGGCGATGCAGCAGACAATGAAGATGCCGCACGCCAGACCGATTGCGCCACCTACTACCAGCGACTTCTCCTTGATGACAATGCCCTGTGCCATTTCGGCCATCGGCACGATAATGAGTGCGAAGGCAAACATCATCTTCCAGGCGTCATAGCCCATGAACAGGCTAAATCCCAGGCAGAACAGCGTCGCAACGATGGCCGATATACCTACAATGGTCCAAATCTGTGAAGTGAGTTTGTCAGAATAACTCTTCACGCCAGATTTAGCTCGTTGCTTCTTATCCATGATGGGGGTGATGATGCCACCAACAACCCCGATGGCGAACCACAGCCAGTTCCATAACGGATTGTGAGTTTTCACTAACAAAATCCATACCAGAGCGGCCACTGCTACCGACAGGTATCCCCACATCAGCATGATATTGCCGTCGCCCACATAGCGCTCACGGGTGCGCTGAATCATCGAGGTAATCAATTCGAGACTTTCTTTCTCGGTCATTTTCTTGTCTTCCATAACTTGAATTGTTTTAAATTTGGCTATAAAGCGGTTTATAAAATAAACTAAAACTCTCCGAAAAAAGAACAGCACTCGCGATTACCGTTCTTATTTCACGCTGCAAATATAAAGCGGTTTATAATATAAACCAAATTTTAGCTCAATATTTAACCTTTATTAACATGGATGCATTGTAATACCCCATGCTTGCCTATTAGATACATCTTTAAAAAAGCATGTGGCTAGAGAAATCTCTCTAACCAATAAACTCTAAACCCTAAACTTCAAGCGGCAAGTGCCGCTTGAATCATCATTGACGATTTCTCAATTCGGCCAGCATATCGTTTACTATATATTCGTCGCTGAGTAGTTGAAGACCAGAATTTGGATTGTTGAACAATTCAAACGTGTGCGAATTGTAAAAAATATCCATTGCTTGCTCTTGCGATACGCTTAGGCGATCTGCAAGAATCGTGATGATTCGTGCTGTCTTGCGCCACAGGACTTGATCTCTCATTGTTCACCTCCTTTGGTAATGATTGGCTCAGATGAGACAAACTTCAGACAATTATCTATAATGGCTTGATTGCGAATGCACATTTGGTGTGTAGGCCGGGCAAATCTCAATTGGCCAAGAGCTTGTTCAGCCGTGATACGGCCGCTATAGTAGTCTTCTACGGTGTCAATAACCTGATCATTGGCAACTCCACCCTCAATAATATCATATTCTGCCCAAGGTTCTTTTCCGCTCCTGCTAGCAACGATGAAATCAAGCCATTTTTGGTCATAATGCTCTAATGTCAGGATTTTTATGTCATCAGGTAGTAACTCCCTTTGAAATGCATACACCGACAGGATGGGTGTGTCGGTTGCTCGGATTATACACACACGACGAGCCCATCGCTCAGCTTGGTCTCGCAGATTTGTGACATAGAATCCAGGGCCAAAGTCTAACTCACGTCGCCCCACACTCACCAAGGGCGCTTCTACAGCGATGTATGAGCCATGATATAGTATTTGATTCACTGCAATGTCTCCTTTCTTTCTCTATTTTTGAGGGCTTCCATCACATTCCAGACTACACCATCAATGCTTTCTGTGTGCAAGGTATCATAGCAATCAAATAATAGCGAACGAATAAGTCCATAACGCTTCAAGCGGTTATGCACCTCGGTTGCCGAGATGCCCATTTTTTGGGCTGTTGCACCAATAGCAAGTGTTGCAAAATGAACCTTATAGCTATCTGATGTTCTTGAAGTTGAATTTGCCATAATTGAGACGTTTATCGTTTGCAAATATACAACAAATCCAAATGTTGTTACAATCTTTTGGAAAAAAACAAATTCATGGGTATCATTTTTTTACTCTTCCTTATTGAAAACCAAAAGTTTAGTGGCTAGAGAAATCTCTCTAACCACTAAACTCTAAACCCTAAACTTCAAGCGGCAAGTGCCGCTTGAATATTACCCTACTTGGCAGCCAGGCTTGACGGGGCCTGTCGGGCCGATGACCACGAGGCGGCCGCCGGCATCCTCGGCACTGAGGATCATGCCTTGGCTCTCAATGCCCTTGAGTTTGCGTGGCGGGAAGTTGGCGATGAAGCAAACCTGCTTGCCCACGAGTTCCTCGGGCTCATACCACTTGGCGATGCCGCTGATGATAGTACGTCCAGCCATGCCGTCATCAATGGTGAACTTCAACAGTTTGTCGGCCTTCTTCACCTTTTCACAAGCTACAACGGTGCCCACGCGGATATCGAGCTTGGCAAAGTCATCGATGGTGCATGATGTGGTAACGGGCTTGGGCTTGAAGTTGTTGATGATGTTCTCCTGCTTGATGCGCTCCAGGCGGTCAATCTGCGCTTGGATGACATCGTCCTCGATTTTCTCAAACAATAGCACGGGTTGTTCCAACTGTCGGCCAGCGGGCAGGATATCGATGCTGCCCAAGCGGTTCCACTCAGCCTGTTCCATACCGATCATGCTACGCAACTTCGCGGCGCTGAAAGGCAGGAACGGCTCGAAGGCGATGGAAAGGTTGGCGGTAATCTGCAGGGCTACGTTCATGATAGTCTGCACGCGCGCCATGTCAGTCTTGGCAAGTTTCCAGGGCTCGGTGTCGGCGAGGTATTTATTGCCGATGCGCGCCAGATCCATGGCATCCTTCAGAGCCTCACGGAAGTGGAACGTCTCGATGTGGTCACTCAGTGTGGCCTTGACGTTCTTAAATTCCTCGATAGCGGTGCGGTCCACGTCGGCCAGTTCGCCAGCCTCGGGCACGATGCCTTCACAGAACTTGTGGGTCAGCACCAGTGCGCGGTTGACAAAGTTACCCAGAATTGCTACCAATTCATTGTTGTTATTGGCTTGGAATCCTTTCCATGTGAAGTCGTTGTCCTTGGTCTCGGGAGCATTTGCCGTGAGCACATAGCGCAGCACGTCCTGCTTACCGGGGAAGTCCTGGAGGTATTCATGCAGCCAGACGGCCCAGTTGCGGCTCGTCGAGATTTTGTCGCCCTCGAGGTTGAGGAACTCGTTGGCAGGCACGTTGTCGGGCATTACATAGTCGCCATGGGCCTTCATCATCGTCGGGAAGATGATGCAGTGGAACACGATATTGTCCTTGCCGATGAAGTGAATCAGGCGTGTATCCTCCTGCTGCCACCATTGCTGCCATGTGCCCCAGCGCTCGGACTGTGCGTCGCACAGTTCTTTGGTGTTGCTGATGTAGCCGATGGGGGCGTCAAACCAGACGTAGAGCACCTTGCCCTCGGCACCCTCGACGGGAACGGGAATACCCCAGTCCAGGTCGCGTGTCATGGCGCGGGGCTGCAGTCCGTTGTCGAGCCATGACTTGCACTGGCCATAGACGTTGCTGCGCCACTCCTTGTGGCCCTCAAGAATCCACTCCTTCAGCCAGCCCTCATATTCGTTGAGGGGCAAGAACCAGTTGGTAGTATCCTTGAGGATGAGGGGATGGTCGCTGTCCTTGGCGTGTGGGTTAATCAGCTCGGTGGGATCCAGGTCGCGTCCGCAGCCGTCCTCACACTGGTTACCCTTAGCGGCGGGATGATGGCAGAAGGGGCACTCACCCTCGACGTCGCGGTCGGTGAGGAATTTGCCGTCCTGCTCGTCATAGAATTGCTTGGTCACCTTCTCGATGAGCTTGCCGTCATCATAGAGCTTGCGGAAAAACTCGGCGGCAAACTGGTGATGCGTCTTGCTCGTCGTACGGCTGTAGATGTCGTAGGAAATGCCGAATTCATCGAACGAATCCCTGATGAGCGTGTGATAGCGGTCCACGACCTGCTGGGGGGTGATGCCCTCCTTGCGGGCGCGCTGGGTCACGGGTACACCATGCTCATCGCTGCCTCCCACGAACAGAACGTTCTCGCCCTTCAGGCGCAGGTAGCGCACGTAAATGTCGGCGGGCACATACACACCAGCCAGATGGCCGATGTGAACAGGACCGTTAGCATAAGGCAGCGCCGTAGTCACCAGCGTGCGTGCAAATTTCTTCTCTTTCTCCATATTATTCTAGATCTTAGATGTTAGTTTCTTATTTGGGGTGCAAAGGTACGAAAAAGACTTTAGACTTTAGACCTTAGACCTTAGTTTTTAGCTTCTAGGCCATAGAATTTAAACATAAATGCCCATAAATTTCCCATAAATAATTCATAGCTATTCGTGGAAATTCATCATTTATAAAAAGTAGGGCAACTCAAACAACTCTATTAAAGTTGTTCAAGTTGCCCCAGTTGTTGTTAAATACACACTACAGGCCAGATGGCTTTAGTGTTTGTTGTATTTATTGTTTTCCTTTTATCAAAGGTTGTCGTGGAGGGTTACTTCACGAGGATTTTCTTGCCGTTGTGGATGTAGATACCACTGGTGGGAGCCTCGGTGGGAATACCCATGAGGTTGTAGTAGCGGTTGTCCTGCTGCTGTGCGGCATTGATTTCCTCAACTGCCGAAGGACCTTCCTCATGAGCGGGCATGAAGATAACGAGACCCTTGCTGGGGTCGTCCACCTGGTGGTAGATAACCTCCTCGATGTTCTCCTCGGTCTGCTCAGGCACGTTCCAGGTGTTGCCCTGTGCCCAGATGGTAGCAGTGCCGTTGTTGAACAGGTCATAGAGAACGCTACCGTTGCCGTTGTTCACGAAGGTGTTGTTGCCGGGGTTGTAATCCTCAGCCTCAGGATCCTCGACCTTACCCAGGTTGATGTTGGGAGCGCCGGTGGGCACGGTGATGCCCCACAGGCCACCTTCCATCCAGTTGCCCTCCATGTAGATGTTGGCGCTACTGCTGCTGTCATAGATGCTGACGCAGCTGCCGCCGTTGTTGGGGTTGGGATCGTAGCAGTTATCAATCATCGTGTTGTTCTTGATGATGGCGTCAACGCTGCCGATAGTAGTGATGCCGTAGCGGTTGTCAACGATGTAGTTGTTCTCGATGATGTTGGTGCCAGTGTGGGCCAGACCCATCATGTTGCTCAGGCCAATGCCTCCCGACATGGTGAATTGGCCACCGATCACGTCATTGTCGGTGATGAGCACGTTGTAGTCGCCTCCTACGGTCAGGTTGATCTGCGGCTTGTTGCGGTTGGCTGTCACATTGTGCCAGAACAGACAGTTGCGGATGATGATACCCACGGGATTGGTGGCGCCGTTACCGATGGCATTGAGGGTGTTCTCAATGAAGTAGCAGTTCTCCACGATGTTGTTGTCGCATGAGGCGTTGAAGCCCAAGGTACCCGAACTGTTCAACTTGCCGTTGTACAGCGTGAAGGTGCAGTTGTCGGCGTGCAGGCTGCTGTTCAGGCCACCGAAGGTCACACCTACATACTCAAAGGTCACGTTCTTGAGGTTGGCGTTGCCGTTCTCGCCCAGCATCCAGAAGCCCTTGGGGTTGCTGTCCTCGGCGTCACGGGTAACGACAGCGGTGTCGGCGGGAGCGAAGTCGGCATCGCCATCGATGGTGATCCTCACGCCATTGGCCATCTTGATGACAGCATTATTGTCCATCTGCAGCACGTCGCCCTCGCTGATGGTGAAGTCGGCAGCCACGAGGTAGGAACCGTCGTCCTGTAAGGTCACGCCAGAGCCCTCAATCTGTGACAGGGCATTAAAGGTATACACGTTGCCGGTGCCATCGCTGACGAAGTCATCGGCCATTGCTCCGGTAGCCACGGCAGCCAGAGCCAGGAAAGCGTAGAATTTCTTCATGTTGTTGAATGATTATAAGATGAATTAATAGATAAAATTGATGTGCAAAGTTAGTCAATTGATTTGGAATAATCATCAAGAATATGCAACTCTTTAAAAAACATCGGGTGATTTCGATGATATTTGAGTATTTTGTTGTAATTTTGTAACGAAATCAAAAAATAATCAACTATTTAATTGTTATTCAATGGATTACTCTTTTGTTAACTTTCTCGCCCTGCTAGGATCGGTATGTTTGTTCCTCTATGGAATGAAGATTATGAGTGAGGGCTTGCAGAAGAGCGCCGGTAAGCGACTCCGTTCTATCCTCGCATGGATGACCAAGAACCGTTTCCTTGCTGTTGTCACTGGTGTTGTCATTACCGCCTTGATTCAGAGTTCTTCGGCCTCGGTGTCGATGGTCGTCAGCTTTGTCAATGCCGGCCTGATGCCCCTGGAACAGTCATTGGCAGTGAGCTTCGGTGCCGCTTTAGGTACCACGTTCACCGAGTGGATCATCGCTATTTTCGGCTTCAAGGTCAAGTTGTCGGCATTCCTGTTGCCTTTGCTGGCCTTTGCCGTGCCTATGCTCTTCATCAAGAAGAGCAATTTGAGGAATGTCGGTGAGTTGCTCATCGGTTTTGTGTTCCTCTTTATGGGTCTGGATGCTATCAGTGCCAATGTGCCTGACCTGTCCAAGTCGCCTGAAATTTTTGCCTCGTTGCAGCAATACACGTCAATGGGCTTCATATCCATCTTGTTCTTCACATTGGTGGGATGGGTAGTGACCATGGTTATCCAGTCGAGTGCTGCCACCTTTGCCATCGTGCTGATCATGGCATCCAAGGGCTGGATTTCGTTTGACATTGCTTGCGCCATGGTGCTCGGTGCCAGCATCGGTACCAGCATCACGCCGTTGTTGGCTTCACTGGGTGGTAATGGCGAAGCCAAGAAGGCTGCATTGGGCCATGCCCTGTTCAACCTGTTCGGTGCTGTCTGGGTGCTGATTATTTTCCACCCCTTCGTGTCGATGGTAACTTGGATTATGAAGGACCTGTTCGGCATGGGTGACCCGTTGGCATTGTATAATACCGTGAATAGCGGTGCCAGCATTGATGAGAACACGTTGAAGACATTGACGGGTCCCATGGCCATCGGCATGACGATGTTCCATACCATCTTCAAGTTCTGTAACCTACTGATCATGATTTGGTTCACCAAACTCTATGTCAAGTTGCTTGACAAGTTGATCAAGGGCAAGAAGCAGGATGAGGAATTCCAGCTCAAGTACATCCAGGGCGGTCTCATGAGTGCCAGCGAGTTGAATATCGCCCAGGCCGAGCGTGAGATTGTCGTGTTTGCACAGCGTGTCGAGCGCATGTTGGGTATGGTCAAGGAACTGGTGCACACCAAGACCGGTACGCCCGAGTTCAACAAACTGTTCTCGCGCATCGAGAAATATGAGGACATCAGCGACCGCATGGAGTTTGAGATCGGAAGCTACTTGAACAAGGTGCTCGACGGTAAACTCAGTAGCCAGGCCAAGAAGCGCGTGTCGGGCCTGCTGAGCATCATCAGCGAGTTGGAGAGCATTGCCGACAGTAGCAACAACATCGCCAAAGCCCTCGTACGCAAGGAGGAGGCCGATGCCCACTTCAATGAGTACAACTACAAGAACATCGATGAGATGCTTAAACTCGTGAGTGAAGCGATGACCAATATGCTCACTGTGCTCATCGACATTGACAACACCACGCCCGAGGACCTCATGCGTAACTATAACAAGGAGCGCGAGATCAACAACTTCCGCAACGCGTGTCGCACCGAGAACATAGAGAACGTCAACCAGCACAAGTATCCCTACAAGGCTGGTATCTTCTACATGGACATC
>JAEEGH010014905.1_pt1 | contig 16972 bp, 10 predicted proteins | sample 9134181 | NCBI WGS metagenome assembly JAEEGH01 (sample SAMN16246544, study PRJNA631951) | gut metagenome | biome: gut microbiome; feature: rumen; material: DP-attached | host: Bos | place: Iran: Karaj | collected 2018-10
AGGAACCCGTCCGGATCCGGGAGAAAGTCCTCGACGGCGGGACCATCAGTCTCTATCTTGACATGTACTACAAGGGAAACCGCAAGAAAGAGGGGCTGAAACTCTACATCATTCCGGAGACATCTCCTGCAGCAAAGCTGCAGAACAAGAACACCCGCAAGCTTGCCGAGCAGATCAAAGCCCAGCGGATTCTCGACATTCAGAAGGACGGTCTTGTGGACTGGGAGAAACTGAAGAGGTCGAGGACGACACTTCTCTCCTGGCTGGAAGACTTCGTGACCTGCGAAGAGAAGCTGTCCCCGTCAAGCGTGAGACCCAAGCGCAATGCGAAGGATCGGGTCAAAGAATACCTGACATCCATCGGGAAGCCGGATCTGCTCCTTTCGGAAGTGGATAAAGATTTCTGCCGAGGATTCGTCGCGTTCCTCCGGACGTGCAAGATTTACAAGGGCAAGAAAACAATGAGCGACACCACGGCCAGGCTGCTGATGTATCGAATTATCGAGGCCATGAACAAGGCCGTCGTTGAGGGCCTGATACCCAGCAACCCGTTCAAGTCGCTTGATGCCAAGGAGAAGCCGAAGATGAAGAACGGCAGACGTGAGTTCCTTACGGTAGAAGAATTGAAGATCTTGATCAAGACTCCCTGTCGGTATGACATCGTGAAGAAAGCATTCCTGTTCTCCTGTTTCACCGGATTGCGTTACAGTGACATGAAATCCATCCGCTGGAGCGAGATCCATGCCACCGCCGACGGGAAGGCCCGTTACATTGAGCACAGGCAGGTCAAGACAAAGAAGACAGTGACGATTCCGTTGTCCGAGGAAGCGCTCCGGTGGATGCCGAAGCAGCAGGAAGGAATCGACCTGGTGTTCCATGAACTGAAGATATCGCCCGGCACGGTGGAGGATGTCCTGAAGGAATGGATGAAGGAATGCAAGATCGACAAGCATATCACCTACCATTGCAGCCGCCATACGGCTGCGACAACACTTCTCACCCTGGGGGCCAATCTATATGTGGTGAGCAAACTGCTGGGGCACAGCAGCATCCAGATGACCGAGGTGTACGCAAAGATTGTTGACCAGAAGAAGGTCGAGACCATGAACCTGGTGAACAACCTCTTTACCAATTCCTCGGCAAAAACCGCTGCAAACACCGCAGCCCAAACCGTAAACGCAATCTAATCATGAAAGTTGAAATCAAGGAAAGACCATTGAAGGGCGGGAACAGGGGCTTGTACCTGGAATACTACGAGAAGGGTTTCCGCAAGAGGGAGAACCTCCACCTGTATCTGATACCGGACAATGCCCCAAATGCCAAGAGCATCAATAAAAGGACCTATCTCAAGGCAATGGCGGTCCGGTCCGACCGGATCCTCAACCCCCCGGATTTCGACAAGAAGCCGGAGGACGGAATCGACTGTACGACAACCTGGCTGGAATGGTGCGATGAATATATCCGGTATTTCGCCGGATGCGGCAACGGCGAATCGGCGATGCGACAAAAGACGACTGTCCGCAAGCGCATCAACGAGTATCTTGAGCTTGTCGGAAAAACCGACATCCTCCTGAAGGATGTGACCACGGAAGTCATCAGCGGCCTGTATGACTATATGAGAAACGACTACCGGAATCCCGGCCAGATCAAGGTGCGGGATGGCCGGATGTCCGACTATTCCCTGCGTCATTTCGGCGAGACGATCAATGCCATGTTCAACAAGGCCCTGCGTGAGGGCAAGATCGGGTATAACCCGTTGCGAGGGCTGAACAAATTGGAGCGCTTCCATGTCGCTGACAAGCACCGTGAATACTTGACCCCGGATGAACTGAAGCTATTCTTGGCCGTGGAGGCGGCAACGGAGACTAAGCGTCAAGTTCAAAGAGCTTTCGGCTTCTCCTGCATGACGGGACTCCGGCTGGGAGACATGCAGCTGCTCAGGTGGTGCGACATCATTCCGATGGGAGACGGATGGGCGGTGTCCATCGTCCAGCACAAGACGGGCAGTCCGGTGACGGTGCCTCTGAATGAGTTGGCCCTATCCCTATTGCCGTCACGTCCGGAAAACGACGACGAGAACGTGTTTCATCTGCCGAAGGAATCGGGCAGGGTGACAAAGTACGTTCGCTGCATCAGGGATAAGGCTGGCATAACAGGTAAGGAGCTGACCTATCATTGCAGCCGCCACACGGCTGCGACACTGGCCATCTCCGCAGGTGCGGAACTCTACTCGGTGAGCAAGATACTGGGTCATCGGAACCTGGTGTCAACACAAGTCTATGCCAAGGTGAATCTGGAGAAGAAGATGGAGGCGGTCAATCTGACCAAGGGGGTATTCGATTAGGAGAAGCTTGGAAGAAATTTGTGTTCAAAATAGCCATCGTAAGACAAAACGCATAATGCTATGCCATGCGGAGGTGCGAGCTCCCTCCCTTATCTGAGGAGCTACCTCATGCACGGAATGAGAACTATCCAAGGATGTCAATGCACTTTAGATTGATGCAATGGAGAAGATAAAGAACGCCGGCCTCGCAGATTTCTCCGATGGCATTGTTCCAATATTTTTCTCATTATATTTTCGAAATTTTCCACAATTTCAAGCGAAACACAGCCACTGACGGCTCGTTTTCACTGTCGTTTGAATTAAGAATACTACTCTTCGCCTAATTCTTTAATGCAATTTACAAAGATAAACAAACTGAATACCAGAGATATACGAGAATAGTATCAAAAAAGGCAAACACGTTTGTGGAAATTGTTAATAACTTTTTTGGAAAGAATTTGGAACGAAACGAAAAAAACACATATCTTTGCAAAAAAGAGAAACATCCTATGAAGATTCTCAGCGTAAAACAGTTCAGCAACAGGCTCAAGGCAACCGTACAAGCAACGGGGAAGCTGAATTTCTCGGACGAAACGGCAAAAATCCTGTCGCTCCGGGAAGGGACGCCAATCAAATTCGCCGTGGACGATGAGGACGGAGACGCCCTCTACATGTGCTTGTCCTCGGAAACGAACGACGAGGACTCCTTCAAGGTGCGCAAGTCTGGCGTCTACTATTACGTACCGACGAAGATGCTCTTCGACGCACTGGGGATCGACTACAGGGAGAAGGCCATCCTGTATGACCTGATCCGGAACCAGTCAAAGGATGGGGAACTGGGAGGCATGGCCTTCCGGATGAGCCTTCGGGATTTGAAAGGAAACAATGAAAACGACTGACGATATGACGTAATTTCCATCTTCCGGAAAGCAAAGGGAGATGCAAGCGGCAACTGGCATCTCCCGGCAATGAATACGATACGCTTTTGTCTTGGCGGACACACCCTTTTGGGGTGCACTGCGTGTCATTCATTCCTGCAAAGATAGTTTGCGGGTTCCACAAATGCAAAGGGTTGCCACCTGTTTTTATCATTCAACCCTCATTTTTCAGCAAATATGAAAAGAGTTTTTGCTTTTTTGTGGGCCTTCGCCGTCTTTGCAATCGGTGCTGCGGCCCAGACGGGACCTGATTCCCATCCCAACCTCAATTTCCTGTCAGCAGAAGACAGAATCACTCCTCCCGCGCCGGAGCGGGCTCAAATGAATCGTTATGTCGACTGCCCCGTTTCTTACAGTCTCGGGCAGGCGGAGGTCTCTATCCCGATCGTAGAGATGGCAAGCCGCCAATTAACCGTTCCCGTAAGCCTGTCCTATGACGGGTCGGGTATCCATGTCGACGACATCTCCGGGACGGTCGGCCTGGGTTGGCTGTTCCAGGCCGGCGGGAGCATTACGCGTGAGGTGGCCTGCCGGCCGGACGAGCATACACCGGATTTCATCGTGCCTGAGGTGACCGCTGGCGGGAATTTCTCTCCCCTGCTCTACCTCGCGAGCGGAGCGGACACGGATTATGACCGCTACTCCTACTCGTTCTGCGGCTATTCCGGCAGTTTCTATCGTCTCCCGATCACTCCTGGCGGCAACAAGCACATCGTTCCGGCTGAAGTGACCGACTTGGTGATTGAAGAGGTCTTGGGCGGGTTCCGGATTACGGACCCGTCTGGTGTCCGCTACTTTTTTACCCTGTCGGAGACATCGTCCAGGTACATGGGCAGCGACGATCCCAACGCTCCGATTCTGAATGCGACAGGACCGGGGTCGTATAGTATCGACACAATCACCTCCTGGCACTTGACACGTATCGAATCAGCGGATGGGAGGGACTGGATCACGATCTCCTACGAGCATCTTCCGAGTTTCACCAATATCAGTCACTCGGATTACCGTTCAATCTCTTTCCCATACTGGCACATGCAGGACGGCGGATATGTTTATTCATTTGACGGAGCCTTGGAGTTCAACCCTCCTGTCGATAGCAGAGAATGGAGCTATACCACCACTTCATCCTGGTCACCTTTCGTTCCCTCTAAGATCGAGTACGCCGGGGGCTCCATGGAATTGGCCTATGAACATTCCACCCCACCATCGGGTTCCCTGCTGCTTAGCCGCCGCAGTTACCCGAGAGAATTGTCCTCTATCATCCTGAAAGATGCGTCCGGATACGTGGTCCAGCGTTGGGAGCTGGAGTATGATTCCAGTGGTGACGGTCGGGCGCTTCTGTTGTCGGTGTCCCGGAAGGACCGGAACGGGACCGTGGACGAGCGTTGGAGCATGGAATACATCTCCCCGCAGACTTTTATGGGAGAAAGGTCCGTGGACCTTTTCGGCTACTACAACGGAGCGGCAAATGGCAGGAAAACCTTTCTGCGACCGTTTGACAATGATAACTTGGTCCCGTTCTCTTCGACAAATCGTTCGTATAACGCCACGCTCGTGCAGTGCCTGTCACTGCGGAGCATAACGACGCTCTCCGGAAGCCGTACAAAATACTACTATGAGCCGAACAGCATCTCCGCAGATGGCCAAAGCGACATCTTCACGACAATCGAAATCGGACAGCGAATTCGGAAAATTGTCACGACGGACCTGTCGTCAGGAACCGAGACGCTTGTCCGCGAGCGGGAATTCCAGTATGAGAACCCCGGCTGCACAGTGCCGGTGTATGCTTTCAGGAGCGGGGCGTACATCCATGTTACAGAGTGGAACACGCCTGCCGATGGAACGATGCTCCACAACTGGTGGGGACCGCAAAGCCCACTTCGTATCTGCAAGGTGACCTACAGTGACAAGAGCAATCTCCCGGGAGTTCCGCTGGAGAGCGCCCGCATCTTCTACCGTAAGGTGACAGAGCGGATATCCGTGCCGGGTTCCGGCCCGGTCAAGACCGTATGGGAGTATGACGGATCGTCGGCCGTATGCACAGGCGGCGGCAGTATCTGGCACCCTTCGGACGCGCATGATGACGCTCATACCCTATACTCTTCCCTCCCGGGGAATCACTTCCACCAACGAGTGCCCTCCACGATGCACACGTTTTGGGAGACATCTCATTCGCTGTTGCCGCTGGGGTATCATCTCACGGACACGAACAAGCCTTCGCTGGGACAGCCAGTCCGGGTGACGCGTTACCGAAGAACTCCGAACGGGACTGAGGTCATTGCCTCCCGTGAGGAATACCAATACGAAGAGGCGATGCGCCGCATACAGACGGGAATGCACGTGGAGATCAAGCTTTCTTTTTCCACGTCCTCGATGTATGACCAACAGAACGTTTGGTGCCCGGAGGATTTTGATCAGCGTCAGGTGGACAGGAAAATCGTGCACAGACGGCTCAAAAATACGACACTCACCGAGTATCTCGATGATGGTTCGCCCATTACCACAAGGACCTCTTACCTGTATGATAAGAGCAACCGTTCGTCGTTTACCGGTACCGCTAACGACTCCGGCGGAACGATGTCAATCACCTATCCGACGATGCCAACAGCGCCTTCATATCAGGTTCCCTTCCCCGAGATGGGCAGTATCCTGTCTCCGCGCCTGACGATACAGGTATTCGGCGATGATCCCGGTCGTATCTACTCCCGGTATTCCATTTTCCCGGATGAACTGGCTGCCCTTGATGCGGCATCAGGAACAAGCGTTTATGCATGGGCCCAGTCGCTGCTGGACATGGGATACCGCAAGAGCGTCGGGGAAGAGGTCATCGTCGGGGGCGGCATCGTTTCCGGGAACACCATCCAACTCGATCCGCAGGCGGCAACAGGGACGGCCAACTCCATCTCCGGCCGCTACGTAACCTGGGCTCCTGTAACGCCGGCTGACACGACTGGAATAACCCTGGTCAAGCCGTCGAAGATCGAAGTCTGGAGAAAGGAGAAGGGGGACCTCTCGGGATATTTGGACGTCGGTCCGACGGTCAGATACTCCCGATATGATCGCTGGGGCAATCCCTTAGAGATTGAGCAGGACGGTCAGCCCGCAAAGATATACCTCTGGGGTTATAAGGGGCTCCGTCCGGTGGCTGAGATCGCCGCTTCCGTTGCAAATGCCGGGACGGGTTACACCCAGGTGCGCAGCGCCATCGGCGCATCGACTGTCGATGCGATTGCTACGGCCCTGAACGGCCCAAGTTCTACACAGTTCACGCAGATCCGGTCCGGAGCTGGTACGGCCTTCCCCGATGCGCAGGTTTCCTTGTTCGCGTATCGTCTTCCCTTTGGGCTCTCCCTGGCGGAGGATCCCTCCGGTCGGAAAACGACCTACGAGTATGATGCTGCCGGTCGGCTGTCGGGAGTCAAGGATGAGGACGGCAAGCTCGTGGAAGGCTACCTCTACGAACTGACCCGGGGCGGGCAGAGCCAGGGCCAGCCCAACCGTATCCTCTCGCTCAGATACACCGCGGGCAGTGCCACAACCCTCCCCACGTCTATCGCCTCCGCGCTTACCGCCTCCGCCGCCTCCCTTCCAGCCATGAAGGACGTCGTCTATCTGGACGGACTGGGGAGAAGCGTGCAGCAGGTGTCCGTAGGCGCCTCAACAGGCAGCCGGGACATCGTCACCCCGGTCGTCCCCGACTTCCTCGACCATGAAGACGCGCGGACGTACCTGCCGTATCCGGCGGCAACCTCGTCGTCCACGTACGGCTCCTTCCGCACCGATGCGCTCACCGCCCAGCAGACCTACTACAACGGGCTGTACGGCACCGGTTCCAAGACCTACGGGGAAAACGTCTACGAACTTTCCTCCCGTGGCCGTGTCACGGAGACCAGCCTGCCGGGAATCACGGAGCGGAGCACCCTCGCCACAAAGGCGTCCCCGGGTGGATACCTGCCTATCCTTTCCTTCGATTCGGCGACCCAGAACCTCTCCGCCAGCGGATACCATGCTGCGGGACGCTTTACCGTAACCACGACCGAGGGGGCGGACGGGAGCTTGACCGAGTCGTGGACCGACGAGTTCGGAACCCCGGTCCTCGAACGGGTGCGTATCAAGGAGGAAGACGCATCCACGGGTGCTCCCGCGCAGTGGGCCGAGACATGTTACGTCAAGGACCGGCGTGGACGGGTCCTCTGCGTCATCCCGCCGGAGGAGTTCGTCCGACTAAGGACGCAGGCCGGACTCAACGCCGCCACCGTCTCCTCCTTTAGCGCGGAGCACTGCTACACCTATGCCTATGACGGACGTGACCGTGTCGTCAACCGGCATCTGCCCGACCAGGCCCTGGAGACGCTGTCCTACAATGACGCCGACCTCGTTACCTCGAAAGAGCGCACTGCGGCGGACGGAACCGGCACGGAGACTTTCGTGACCGACTATGACGTCTTCAACCGCCCGGTGAAAGAGAAGTACCGGTATGGCTCGGGCAATACCATAACTCTCATCCGTTATGCTTACGATACGGACCGAGACACGCTGGCGGTGGGAGGCTTCACCCGTTCCGTCCCCAGCTTCGTGTCCATGAGCGGAATCGCTACGACCTCGGACAAAGATGCACGGCTGAAAGGCCTCAAAACTGCCGAACTGGTCCGCATCCTTCCCGCTGGAGAAAGTGAAACGGCCATGACTTCCGACAACAACGCCCAGTACATCGCCCGCTCCTATCACTATGACAAGAAGGGCAACGTGATCCAGGTCGCGGAGAGCCGCCCGGACGTGGGTGTTACTGCGCGCACCAGCTCCCAGTACGGCTTCGCCGGCAACGTCCTCAAAACGAGGCAGACGGCGGACCTTCCGGCCGCCGGAGGTGGCGGCACCGTTACTGTCCTGCTGGATGAGTCATTCTCCTATGACACCCGCTTGCGCCCTACATCCCATTCGGCCAAACTCACCTCAGGAGGGACCGCAGGGTCCCTGGCGGTCTTCAACCATCAGCATGATGCCCTGGGGAGACCATACGTGGCAATGAGGCTCATCGCGAACGCGATGGACGTGACGACCGACACCTACACCATCCAGGGGTGGCTGAAGAGTTCCTCCGGGCCGTCCTTCGAGGAGACGCTCTTCTATGACACCCCTTCGCGTACGGCCACCGACGCCCTTCCCGGCAAGGCCGGGCTCATTACTGAGTGGACTTCCTGGCAGAAGGGGACGACGGCTAACGGGGCCGCATCCCAGTCCGATACATATGCTTACGAGTACGACGGTACCCGGCGCCTTGTCGGGAGTTCCCGGTACAGCGGAACCTCCACATCACCGCTTGCAACCCTGACCGAGAAGGACATCGCCTACGACCGGAACGGAAGCCTGCTCTCCCTCAAGCGGTACGGCGCCTCCTCCGGGACGGCCGCCGCCGACTCCCTGTCCTTCACCTACACCGGTACGAAGCGCAGCGGCTACTCCTACGACGCACACGGCAACGTGACCGCAGACCCCATCGGCGGGACGGCGCTCGCCTGGAACGTCATAGGCCTGCCGATGAGCGTCTCCGACGGGACGGACACCACGCGGAGGGTCTATGCGGCGGACGGAACCCTGCTCGCCGTCTATTCGGGTACCACCGGGACGGAAGGCCGGGTGCGCATCGGCAGCTTCGACATCCTGAGCTCCTCCACGGGCGCACTCTCCTTGGAGAGCGCAGGCTGGGAGGGCGGAAGGCTGCTGCCCGGGACAGGCTATGACAAGATCCTCTACCACATTACCGACCACCTCGGCAGCCTGCGGGTCGTCAAGGACGGAACCGGGGCCGTGCGGCAGCGATTCGACTACTATCCGTTCGGAAGCATTAGTGGAAGCTGGTCCTCCAGCACGAATCCTTCGCAACCCTCCCTCCGCTACCGCTTCAGTGGCAAGGAAATTGCAGGCCAAAATGTCGACGCAAGCCCTGTTGCAAGCGCCCTTGCGGGCACCCCGGCGGCAGCCGCCGGCACTCCCTACCTGGACTTCGGCGCCCGGCTCTACGATCCCCGGTCCGCGTCCTGGCTCAGCCAGGATCCCCTGGCCGAGAAGTACTATGGAATCAGTCCGTATGCGTATTGTGCGGGAGATCCGGTGAATCTGGTGGATTTGAAAGGTAATCATCCTGTTGTTTTTGGCCTTATTAGTGCCAGTATCGATTTGGGTACACAAATAGGAGTTAAAATGCTCAAAGGGGACGACTTCAATGGAGCCATCAAGAAGGTGGATTGGACTAGTGTAATAACCTCTGGTTTTACAGGCGCAGTTTCTCCTAAGAAGACGTTAGATAAAATAGTGATTGGCGTCGTATTAGTGGCAGATGCTGCGATAGATTCTTCTATAGATGTTAAGTTTCAGGTTGTGGGCCATCCTAATGAGGAGAAGGCTAAACCGGTAGCGAATGCGGCCATTGATGCGGTCGTGGGGGTAGTTGGTGTACAAGTTGGAGAGACAGTTAAAAATGTTGTGACAACTGGATTAAAGAATGAAGCGTCTTCTCAAGCTACAGCGACACTCACAAAACAAACCAAGCAGCAGGCAAAACAACTCGCCGAATTTGCAGCCAAAAAGGGAGTTCAGTTTGCAGAGGGCCAAGTCGTCTCTTCAGCAGCAAAAGGGACAGGAGAGATTCTTTTAAACATGCCAGTCGAGGCACCTAAAGAGCCTCTCCGCTTACAACTTCAAGGACAGTATTATAATCCAAGTAGTTTTGGCTATATTTTCTGAGTGAATGAAGAAAAACAACATTGAGACAGCGCATATTTGCCTTGTATTTGTCATACTAGGAGTCGTTTTTTTGGCATTTAAGATTCTACAATCAGATTATCGGAGATACCATGCGGAAATGCATGGCGCCCCCGTATGGGGAAGGATTGTTCGTGTTGATGATCCTACTGGACATAATGGAGATATTCCCCTCTGTAAAGTTGAATACTCCATTGGTAATGAATCTTTCCTCTGCTATACAGGAAAATTGCCCAAGCAATATCAAAACGATTCCCTCATCGTCATTTACGACACAACGAATGTACGTGAATCATTTGTCCTGCTTAAGAATCCCAAAGACCCCAAAACCGCCTTCTTCAAGTCCAAGAAAGATTATATGCCACTCAGATGGCAGCAAGATTATGATAAACGACTTCTAGAGCTGGAAAAGAAGCGAGTTGCTCACCGGGAGAGGAAGCATTTCTATGACCGCTTTTGTCGAGATGATTAGATAGCTACCGCCCGAATCTTTTCGGTAATCTATCTATCTTTCCCTTCCCAAGACCTTCTATCGCGAGGAGGGCGACCAAAACTCAAGGACGCCCTCCTTTTAATGATTACCATCGGAATTGTTATTTCTGCTTCGCCTTAACCGCCTCCACGGAATCCACCTTCGCTCGCATCTCGAGAACCTTACCCCAAGAAAAAAACAGGCCCTGGTTGTCGATGAATTCCTGGACCATGGTTCTTTCCTTGCGATAAACCGGATATACCTCCATGAGAATATCGACCATCCGGTTAGTCTGGTTTTCATTCAGAAGTCGGGAATTCTTTATCCAATGGTCGATGTCGCCGTATACGACAGCATAAAGACCCGCCCGATGAAAATCAACGAATAAATGTATGGATTCTTCTATGTCAGGCAAGGCGTTACGGAACCTCTCCGGCATTTCCTCCTTTGTGCAGTATGTGGAAATTCGATAGCTTGGTTGTCTTGGGCGCTATCTTTCCCATAAGGCGACCTTACCTCGGAATACTGATTGTGCATTCCGCGATTAGCGGCAGATGAGCAGAGGTAGCGTTTTTCTCGTTACAGAGTGATCGCGGGCTTAGCATTCCTGTGGTTCTCTTGTCCACCGGGCTTGCCCGGGTTTTGCCGACACCGAAGGCGTCGGGGTAACTCAATACCCACCTATGTATAAGCATGGTGGAGATTTGCCAAGGATTCAGCAAGCTGATGCTGGCAGAGCGTCGGATACTCCGAAGGTTTTGCCGGACCGGTGAGGCGGTTTCCCGAGGCGGCTTGAATCCGGCACAATCCAACACCCCTCTCCTTTGGGCTTGCCCTTTTCTGCCATCAAAATAGGGAAACTGGTAACTCAATATGCATGTCCCCTTACGCGACATACCAAGGTGCCATCTGTCGGCAAGCCAGATCCGGCAAAAAAGGTTGTTGAAAAGGAGGGAAAACGGTGCGAGCAAGGGAGCCCGATTAGGTCCGTACTTGCCAGCAGCGAGATAGTCTGCCTGGTCCTTGGTCAGGATGAGGCTGTAGGAAATGTTCTGTTCCATCGTTGAGAGGTTAGCGTGTTTGTGAATTGAGTTCAATGAGTTTCTTCCGGGCCGCTTCCTGTATCTCCGCCTCGGACATGACGCGATTGCTGCGGATCCAGTCTAGTAGGACGCTCTTCTCGAAATAGATCAGTTTGCCCGCAGGCTTGTAGAAAGGAATCCGGTTCTCGTGGGTCATCTTGTAGAGCGTGCTCTTGGCTATACCCAGGAAACTGGCGGCTTCCTCGAGGTTCAGGACCTCCTTCGCGGAGTAGCAGAGGTTCTCCAGGGTCCGGACCCTCGACTGAAGGTCCGTGTACTTGCGGTCGCCCTCATGGACAGCCTGGCTTTTCTTGGTTTCGTTTACTTCAGACATATTCGTTGTTTTTTAGAGTTTTCGTGTCTCATTTCTGCTGCAAAGATATGGAATAATTCTCTAAATAAACAAGCGTATAATGTTGATGCACAGCGTATTAGGCGCGACACGAAGACTACTTTTGCCGACACTTTTACGGAGTCGGCATGGCAAATCCAACTGAACACTGACGGCAAATCGGATGTACAAAGGATGCCCCGGAAACATGGCACTTGGTGCACCTATCGAAACGGATAGTCAAGTGAGATTGAGGACGTGACAGAGACGCTGGTTGTACAATCCCGGCATAACGAATGCGGCAGAACAGGCGGCAAACGGAGAAGCACCGCCTTGTACAATATAGACAAAGGAGGATGGCAACGTCGGAGAAGAAAGTGCCATCAAAAAAAAGTGAAATAATTTTTCAACTTTTTTCGGCGAAGGTATCAGAGTACCCGATTTCGGGTGTTTTCACGGCACTCTGACCCGGCGGGATGGAAGGCTTCAAGGCCGGGTAAGGGAGGAATCGTATCGGTCTTCTTGCTTGTGACGGAACTAATTGTTATCTTTGTAATTAAAGGATGCAGACGTAATCTGAGCGGGGCATCCAGACAGACGGCTCTTTGATTTGATAAATCTTATTCTTGTCCCGTTTTTGTCCCGTCGTTTTTGAGACAAACGGAACGGAGCGCTGTAAGAAATTGATCCACATCTTGTTCCCTGCCACCCCTCTTCTTTCCCGGCAGGAATCGAAAAGATACGAAAAAAACCTATCTTTGCAGTATGCGGAAGATGATGTTTGTCGGGGCGCTGGTGATGTGCCTCGGGCTGCAGGCGCAGACGCTGCAGCAGAAAGTGGACCAGGCCGTCGGCAAGGAGCCGCTCAAGGGGGCGGTCGTGGGGGTGATGGTGCAGGACGCCGCCGGGCATGTGCTGGCGAGCCGGGAGCCCGGCCGCCGGATGGTGCCGGCGTCCAACCTCAAGCTCGTCACCACGGGGACGGCGCTGCACGCCCTCGGACCGGACTTCCGGTTCCAGACAGGCATCGGCTACACCGGCACCGTGGAGGACGGCACCCTGCACGGGGACGTGTACATCATCGGCGGGGGCGACCCCACCCTCGGCGTCACGGACACCGTCGCCGTGAAGCCGGACGCCCTGTTCTGGCGCTGGAAGTCGATGCTCAAGGACGCCGGAATCAGCCGCATCGACGGCCGCATCATCGGCGACGGACGGGCCTACGAGGGCCATCTGGAGAACACGACCTGGGGCTATGACGACACCGGCACCTATTACGGCGCCGGCTGCAACGCCCTCAGCTACTATGAGAACGCGATCGACTATCTCGTCTCGGCCGGAGCCGCGGACGAGCCCGTCAAGGTGACCCAGCGCTTCCCCGACACCCCCTGGATGCACTTCAGCAACCGCACGTCGACCGGGCCCAAGGGCACCGGCAACAGCCTGTACCTGTACACCACCGACCTGGCGCCCTACGCGGAGATGCGCGGCACCTATTCCATCGACCGCAAACCCAAGCTGGAGCATTTCGCGAACAAGTACGGCGCACTCACCTGCGCCTACTACTTCTGGCAGAACCTCCGCGACACGGGCTGGGACATCTCCGGCGGCTATGCTGATATCGACCGCGGCGGCTACGTCCGGGGCGCGGACTTCGTCCCCGCGTACAAGGCCGGCACCCCGCAGGTGCTCGGCCAGTCCGCCTCGCCCGTCCTCTCGAAGATCGTCCGGCAGACGAACGTCCTCAGTGACAACTTCTACGCGGAGGCCATCTTCCGCCAGATGGGCGAAAAGGCCTCCGGCATCGCCGTGTACGACAGCTGCCGCGTGGCGGTGTACGACGTGCTCGAAGGGCTGATGGACAGCGACCTGGCCGGCATCCGGCTCGAAGACGGCAGCGGCCTGTCACGCCTGAACACCGCCTCGCCCGCCTTCCTGGTCTCGTTCCTGCGGTCGATGACCCGCTCCCGCGGCTTCGACGCCTTCCTCGCCAGCCTCCCGCAGCCGGGCGAAGGCACGCTGAACACGCTCCTTCCCAAGCTCACGCCCGCCCAGAAAGCCCGCATCCGCGTCAAGAGCGGGTCGATGGACGGCGTCCTCTGCTACAGCGGCTACATCCTGGACGAGCAGGGCAAGCCCGCCCGCATCTTCTCCCTGATGGTGAACGGGGCCACCGCGAAAACGGCCGCCCTGCGCGAGACGCTGGGCGGCCTGATCGAAGCGATGCTGTAGCGCTTTATTTCCCAGAAAGAACGGCGGCAAGCAGCCCCGCCCGGTAGAGGTCGCCGACGGGAAGCGTGGGGCCGCCGTCCAGCGTGACGGAAGAGCGCGTGTATTCGCGGATTTCCGAAAGGTTCACGAGATAGGAGCGATGGATGCGCAGGAAGCGGTCCTCCGGCAGCTGCTCCGCGAGCCGCTTCAGGCTGTACAGGACCACCAGCGGCGCCTGCTCGTCCCGGAGCCATATTTTCAAGTATTCGCTCATGCTTTCCACGTACCGGATGCGCGCCGGATCCACCCGGACGGTCTTGTAGTCCAGCTTGAAGGTCAATGCCTCCGGCCGGGATTCCGCCCGGGGGCGGGCCGCCTCGATCCGGTCCCGCAGGTGCGCCGCCGACGCCTCGAACTCCTGGAAACTGAAGGGTTTCAAGAGGTAGTCGGCCGCATGGACCTTGAAGCCCTCCAGGGCGTATTCAGAATAGGCCGTCGTGAAGACGACGAGCGGCGGATGCTCCAGCGAACGCACGAAATCCATCCCCGACAAGTCCGGCATGTTGATGTCCACATACAGGATGTCCGCCCGCTCCACAAAGGGCCTCGCCGCGGCGGCCGACGGGCAGGCGGCGACGAGTTCCAGGAAGGGGATCTTCCCGATGTACATCTCCAGCTGCCGGAGCGCCAGCGGCTCGTCATCGATGGCCACAACCCGGATCATACGCCCTCCTTGTCCGATTTGACAGTCGCCGGAAGCAGCAGGAGCACGTCATATACGTCCCCGCTCTGGTCGATATGCAGCGTATACCGGTCGCCGTATAAAAGGTCCAGCCGCCCCCGGACATTCGCGAGGCCGACGCCGTGCTGCGCCGCCTGCGCGGAGTCCTGCCGGCTGTTCGCGCACCGGAAAACGATCTTCCCGTCCTCCACCGACACGGTAACATGCACGAATGACGGCTTCTCGTAACTGATGCCGTGCTTGAACGCATTCTCCACGAAGGAGGCCAGCATCAGCGGCGGAATCTCGGCGCCTTCGTCCTTTTCCGGCAGGGAAAGGTCGATGCGGACGGTGTCGGCATACCGCAGTTTCATCAGGGACACGTAATGGCGGAGGAACTCCGTCTCCTTGGCCAGGGGAATGGTGGGGCGGTCGCCCTCGTACAGGACGTGCCGCATCAGCTTCGAGAACTCCTCGATGCTCGCCTTCGCCTGTTCCGGGTCGATGTCCACGAGCGCGTGGATGTTGTTGAGGGTGTTCATGAAGAAGTGCGGGTTGATCTGGTAGCGGAGCGTTTCCAGCTGCCGGCTCAGGTTCTCCGCCTGCAGTTCCTGCATCCGGCGCTCCCCGCGGGCCGATTTCAGATAATACTTCACGCCCAGGTTCACTCCCAGGAGCAGCATCCCCAGGAGGAACTTCATCAAATCGGGGGACAAGGGCATCCGTCCGTCCATCGGCGGCCGGGGACCGGGCATCTCCTCGCGCGGGGGCGGGGGTTCGCCCATCCATTCCATCGGCGGGCTGTCAGGGCGCCTCGGGCCGGGATCCTGCCGGACCGTCCACAGGTATCCGCCGAACACCGCCAGGAGCGCCACCGTCATGGCCAGATAGGCCCAGGGCTTTCCTTTCTCCACCCAAAGCGGGGCAATCAGGAGGTCGTGCAGGAGGAACAGCACGAAGAAGGGAAGAATGCCCGCCCAGACGCGCAGGACATCCCCGATCCGGAACGCATGCCCCATGGAATGCCCCTGGAAGTACATCACCACGGGCACCAGGGCGAGGACGAGAAACCAGAGGATGCCATAGATGACAACCTCCTGCTTTTTCTCTGTTTCCATCCGTCTCATACCTGTCGCAAAATTACGAAACATTTCCGACTGCCGCATCCCGTTCGCTGAAAGAATCCGCCCGTTCGCTGAAAACTTTTCCGGAAGGCCGGGTTCTTGATTATCTTGCCGACGAACCGATTTGTATTGACGTGTATCTAAAACCTGAAGAAGTCATGAAAACCGCAGTATCCCTCCTCCTGGCCTTCGCCGCCCTGTCGATGCAGGGCTGCACGAAGGACCCCATCGACATAGTCCTTCCCGACGAGAACACCGAGACACCGGTCAACGCCGACGATTCCGCCGGCGCGGGCATCGAGACCGACAAGGACGACGACAACGTCGCCAACACCTCCTTCGCTCGCACCGTGAAGGTCACTTTCAACGGCGGAAGCGCCACCGTGAGCGGCGCGACCGCCGACTTTGCCGTCACCACCGACGGGGCCGGCGTGACCATCACGAACAACGGCAGCGAGGCCGTGATCTACGAGCTGTCCGGCACCTCCACCGACGGCTATTTCAAGCTGTACAGCACCAAGAAACAGGAAATCCTCCTCAACGGGCTGACGCTGACGAACAAGCAAGGCGCGGCCATCAACAACCAGAGCCACAAGCGCACGTTCGTGGTCGTGAAGGGCGCGAACACCCTCGCCGACGGCGCTTCCTACACCCAGACGCCCTCCGACGAGGACGAGAAGGCCGCCTTCTTCTCCGAAGGCCAGCTCGTGTTCAGCGGCGACGGCACCTTGACCGTCAACGCCACCGGCAAGGCGGGCATCACCTCCGACGACTATGTCCGCTTCATGGCCGCGCCCACGGTGAAAGTCACCTCCAGCGCCGGCCACGGCGTCCGCGGCAAGGAATCCATCATCGTCAGTGACGGAAACGTCGACGTGAATGTCTCCGGCACCGGCAAGAAGGGCTTCTCCTCCGACACGCTCGTGTACATCGGCGGCGGCGTGACCACGATCAAGACCACCGGCTCCGCGGGCGAGGTGGACGGCGAGCTCACCGGCGTCGCCGGCA
>JAEEGH010014907.1_pt1 | contig 16971 bp, 14 predicted proteins | sample 9134181 | NCBI WGS metagenome assembly JAEEGH01 (sample SAMN16246544, study PRJNA631951) | gut metagenome | biome: gut microbiome; feature: rumen; material: DP-attached | host: Bos | place: Iran: Karaj | collected 2018-10
ATCGATGTAACCAATGGTGGCGTCTACAATCGTCTGAGTGCCGACTACGCCCTGAACGACCAATTACATGCCATCATAGGCTACGACTTCTTCCATGCCGACAGAGGCATGTTTACCGTCTACAATAAGAACTCAGAAGTATTCCTGAAGTTTAAATACAGTTTCTAGTGGCAGCGACTTAAAGTAGCCTCGCAGCATTATTGATCAGCAAAATTTCCATTGTCGTTTTCTGTACTTTCATGCCCATGTTTCTATAGAAGCTTAATGCCGGGTCGTTGCCGTCCCAAACATTCAGGGTGATGTTGTTGCATCCAATAGACTTGGCATAGTCACGGACAAACTCATATAAAGCTTTGCCAACGTGTTTGCCGCGTGCCTTTTCATCCACACAGATGTCATCAATATACAACGTCTTGATGTCCTGCAACAATTTGTCGTCCTTGACTTCTGTAATAAGACAGAAAGCATGTCCCAGAATCTTTCCGTCATCAAAAACGAAGATCGGTTTGCTGTCATCGCCGAGCAAGTCTTCGAGTTCTTGCTCATTATACTTAGTCGTGTTCGGTTTGAACAAGTCAGGGCGCAGCACATGATGTACCATATCCACTTGATGCAGCAGGTCAATGATACCTGGTATATCTTTTATTTCTGCTCTTCTAATCATAGTTTTATATGCCTATCGGATATTGAACAGGCGGTCGAAGCCTGTTAGTCTGAGAATCTTTTTCACTTCGCCGTCGACGTGAGTTAGTATCAGACTACCTCCCTTGGCGGCACTTTCCTGTTTCAACTGTAACAAACCACGAAGGCCCAGACTACAGATATATTCCAACTGGGCACAGTCAAGTTCGATACTCTTGTCGGCATTGGCCATCAGGGGTTTCATATCTTCCAGAAACTTCGTGGCTTCGGCTGTGTCGATCCAGCCGGTAAGGATTCCGAAATAGGAACCATTTTGTTCTTTAATCTCGATATTCATAAGCTATTTAATGTTTAATCTTTAATGTTCTTCGTCAGTGTGAGTACGTTATAACCATCGGCCGTGCGCTCGTAGTGCATCGTGTCCATGATGGATTTCACGAGGTGTATGCCCAGTCCGCCTATCTGGCGTTCGCTCAGTTCTGCATTCACATCCACCTCCGCATGCTGGGTAGGGTCGAAGGGAGTGCCGTGGTCCTTAATGACCAGCGTCAGTACGCCGTCAACCACCTTTGCCGTCAGTTCCACATGTCCTCTGATGCCTTTGGGATAAGCGTAGCCGATCACGTTGGCCACCCACTCCTCGATGGCGAGATTCAGCGTCTTGAAAGTCTCTTCATCGATATCGTGTTCGCGACAGACTGAGAGGAAGAAGCCTCGCATACGGCTCACCTCTGTCATCTCGTTTTTCATGATGATACGTCGTGGTGCCGTAGAGTCGTTCTTACGCGATGCACCATGACGCAGGAAGAGCAGGGTGAGGTCGTCGCCCTGAACCGTGCCGTCGGCAAACACGTTGACGTGCTGCTTCAAATAGTCGATCACCTCGATGGCCGAGGCCTGACGGTTCTTCTCTAGATCGTGCAGCAGCCGTTCCTCGCCAAAGAGCTTCCTACTGCCATCAGCCGATATGTACATGGCCTCTGTCAGTCCGTCGGTATAGAGCAACAGTGCCGTATTCTCAGGGAATGGCATCTGCTGTTCCTCGTAACGATAGTGGTCCTCAATACCCAGCGGCAGATTGGTCTCAGCATCCAGCAACTGGCACTTTCCGTCGGCGGTTATCAGTGCTGGGGCATTGTGGGCAGCATTACAATATGTAAGGTAATGGGTACGCAAGTCGAGCACACCTATGAATGCCGTTACAAACACCAGCGATTCATTGGCTGAAGCAATGGCTTGGTTCATCTGACGCATAATATTGGCAGCACTCTGATAGTTGCCTGCCAGATTACGGAACAGCGTACGTGTGACAGCCATGTAGAGTGATGCCGGCACGCCCTTACCAGCCACGTCGCCGATGATGAAGAACAACTCGTCGCCCTCAATGATGAAGTCGTACAGGTCGCCTCCTACCTCCTTGGCTGGGGTCATTGAGGCAAATAGATCCAGATCGTCGCGCTCAGGAAATACAGTAGTCAACATGCCCATCTGTATGTCGTGGGCAATGGTAAGCTCGCTCTGCAGTCGCTCCTTGCTGGCAGTGGTTGCCTGAAGATCATTGATATGCTTTTTCAGCGACGTCTGCATATACTCAAACGAGTTGCGCAGTTGCAACAGTTCGTCCTCGGAGTTAATCTTCGGCAATGGGGTGTCGAGATTGCCACCGGCAATACTTACTGCCGACTCGGCAAACTGGCGTAACGGCCTTGCCATCTGGTAGATGGCCCAGGTACAGAACACAAACAGCGACGTCAGTCCGACGATGAACACGACGGTGCCGTATTTCACGATCTGATGGGTTAGCGGCAGCGTCATACTGTCGCCCGTGAAATAGAAGAACAGCGCTACAGCCGCCAAAAAGACGATTGCTGCAATCCCCATGATACGGAAACTGAGGCGTGCAGCAAACGACTTTCTGTAAGCCAAGTCGTACTTGTATTCAAAATTCGGCGCTTCTATCACTTGTTTATCATAAAGGAAGGCTGCTCTTTTTTAGAGGCCTTTAGCTTCATTCGTTATTGGAATATTTGGGGGCGAATTTACGAATAATAATCCAAACTTCCAACTTTTCGCCTACTTTTAGGGCATAATAATTGTTAATCCGTACTTTTCGCGACTAGGCCATTCTTGCGTCCCTGTGGTAGCAAGCGACCAGAGGTCGAGCGCATGCAAGCAAGATGGCTCTAACTGCTACGTCCTTTGAACGTATATCCTATACCCTCAACGGCTGCGCGGATGGCCTCTTCGGTAGCAGAGCCTTTGATGGTGAGGGTATTGGCAGAGGCACTAGCCTTGGCTATTTCTACGCCGGGGAGATCTTCGACGGCACGAACTACGGCAGCCTCGCAATGACTGCAATGCATGTCCTCAACCCGATAGACAATCACATCTGGGTCTAACGGCTTTTTGCTGGTAAACTTGCTGAATAGTTTCATCATAAGAGCAAATATAATTAATAATGTTAATACTGTGGCGCAAACAATCTTGAACGGACTTGGCATGGCGGATGCCCCCATGCAACAAGCATCCTGAGCAGCAACGGCAAAGTCGATTCCCGTAGCATTGAGCAGTAGGCCGAAGAGAACAGCGAAGCCCACAATGGTCATCAGGTAAATCGATGTAAAACGACGTCCCATTGACTTGTGAATCACAAGTATAGAGGCGAGATTGACAGCAGGACCTGCCATCAGCATCACCAGTGCTGCTCCTGGTGAGAGCCCCTTCATCATCAGTGCCGCCGCCACGGGGATGCTACCCGTAGAGCAGATATACATTGGCACGGCGATGATGAGTATCACCAGCATCTGCAGCAACGGCTGACTACCGAAACTGAGGAAGAACTCATCGGGCACAGCCACCTGAATCAATGCAGCTACTATAAGTCCGATGAGCAGTCGCAGGCCGATGTCGCGAAGCATATCATAGTAGGCATACTTCAGCACGCGCCATATTTTGTTGCCGCTTTCTATCTGGCATGAAGTAGTCGCATCGTCCCTTATATCATCCTCACGAACAAGTCGGTTTACCAGCAATCCTCCGCATACACCTGTGATAAGTGCTGCAGTAGGACGGATAATGGCAAAGCCAAGTCCCATCAGCGAGAACGTAGCCAGGATGGAGTCGATGCCCGTCTGCGGTGTGGCAATCAGAAACGAGGCAATGGCTCCCTTCGAAGCCTTTTCGTTCCTGAGTCCGATAGCCGTAGGGATGACGCCGCACGAACACAGCGGCAGAGGTACACCCAGTAGCGCCGCCCATAGCACGGACAACTTATTGTTACGCGAAAGATAGTTGGCATAGAATTTCTGCGGCACGAATACGTGCAGCACTCCTGCGATGAAGAATCCCAGCAACAGATAAGGGGCCATCTCGCAGACCACATTCAGAAAGGCTACGGGTAGGCGCGTCAGCGGGAATGGCGATATGAAGAAACTCTGTATATCCATCATGTGAAATTCTCTGATTTCTCTTAAAACTGTCGTCAAAGTTAATCATTTTTCTCTGATTATTCGTAATTCTGGCCTCATAATTTAGGATAGTTTATGAAAGTATCATAATGAAAAGAACCACTGACAGGGAGTTGGTATGTAATACCTACTTCTGATTAATCTGCATATGTAGGTCTTTGATGGTGCGCAATGCTTAAAACACTCAGTTTTAGGTATTGCGCACTCCAATTATTCGCCATACCTTTGCCGACAAAATCATTGGTATATTATGGACAAAACAAACATCAACTATTCTGGCATTATCGGATGTGCAATCCTGTATGCCGTAACATCTTTCGCCAGTGCCTTTATCGGTTTTTTTAATCCTTGGTGCTGGATAGTCGTTTTCCCCGCTCTTGCAGCCATCCTTGGTGCTCCCTCTTATCTGTGGGCTGCGTCGAAATGGCAGCGATTCGGCGTAGCCACGCTTTTTGCACTGGTCCTGGCTGCGGTGCTTTTGCCTATGGGCGAGATTGACTATCGCCAAGCAGTTCTCATGATGGCTGTCGGCATCGCATCCGATGTGGTACGACAGATTATCGGCAACCATCAGAAGCAAGGCATTCTGCTGGCCTATCCCGTTCTGCCCTTAGGCATCATTGTATGGCTCATGAAGCTGTGGACCGACTCAGAGTGGTACTATCAGGGAGCCGCCGAGGAGATTGGCGCTGATTATGCCGAAGGACTTAAGACGCTCTCGTCTATTTGGGCTCTTATCCTGGTTATTGCACTTACCCTTATGGTGGGCTTTATTGGAATCCGCATCGCTACTGCAAAAATGAAATCAAGTGATAGGCTCTGCTAATTGCAACCGAGTTGCGGCGACAACATTCTAATTTTGCAGCCGAAAACCAAAGGAGAGTAAATTATGGCAGACAAAATTAAGAACTCGTACAAGTTTAGCAAGAGTTTCTACGACGATGCGATTACCCAAGGTAAATGGTGGAGTAAACTGTATTTCAAGTTGCTCTGGGGTGGTTTACGCCTCCTTTCGACACGGCCAACGATGTGCGCCAGCGTCTGGAGATTAGAACATAACGAAGCAGGAAATGCTACCCCATTGCTCATTGTGCTTATCTGGAAATGTCGATATCATGGGAGCTGTTGACGGGAAACCTATGGTTCCTATGTAAGACACATCATCAAGACGATGGCCGTTCACCAGATAGAGTTTTCCGTTAATACCAACGGTCATGCTCTTCAGTTGATGCTGCCATGTTACGTCTGCCATGATTTTGTCGAGGTCGGCACTCCTGTAAGCATAGGGAGCAAAAGCATGTTGGAAGTCAAGGTGAACTATCTGCTGATTCGCCATCTGTACATCATAATCATGTGAACCCACACTCTGGCGAGCATAGACCATATTGAGAGTGACACCATCTCGCTTTGTCTGCCAATCGATACCAGCCTTCACATGAGGGGTCAACGACTGTACTTTGATAAGATAACTACCAACCTTATACTTCTCTTCATAGCTATCTGTGCTAATGCCTCCTTGAGCACTGACCTCTACATTCCCAATCCGCTTGCTTGCCCTCAAAGCTACTGAAGCATGGTTGATATTTCGACTGTAGTTCTGACGGGTATCAATCGTGCGGAAGTCGTAGATGTTGTTGTCCTTGTCAATGAGGTATTCCTCAATAATATTTTCATAACCCTTTCTTCTAACCAAATCGGCCTCTGCCATCAGGTCGAAGTGCCAGTCCTTATAGGGGCTATACGTGATACTTAACTGTGGACTCAGATGATGTGTGCGCGACTCATAGAGATTGTATATATCGCTCTCCTCGGTCTGCATATGCTGGAAGTCATATGCCACTGTGGCATGTAGGCTCAGCTTCCGGTCTTGTGGCGACAGGTATTGCAGACGGGCATTATACTCGTCGATGTAATACATGCGCGATTTACCGAATGACACTCCACTCTGGCGTGTATCGTAGAGACCGAAGCCATAGCATACGAAGAAACGATCCTGCTGTCCAGGACGCCAGTAGCGCAGTTGCATGTGCTGCTTATTGCGGCCATAACCTGCATCAAGCATCAGCAGGTGCCCGTTCATGTCGCGTGCTGCTCCAACGTTGAAACGTAACCATGTAGTGTTGTTTAGGGCACGGGGATCGGTAAGGCGATAAGCCTGTTCGCCATAATAAGAGCCCTTTACACCTAACGTCCATTGCTTGAGCGTCAGAGCATAGTTGCCTTCGGCATAATAGCTTTCAAATTTAAAGTCGCCACCACAGGAGTCGGTCGAGATATATGGAAAGTAGAGCTCGGGCAGTCGCATGGCGCTCCATCCGATGTTGCGATGCTTACCCTGAGCATACTGGATGGTGCCGGAGAGAGTACCGCTTCGCGATGTGGTATATTCACCATAGGCGCCTACACGATAGTCTGTTGAACCGTTACCCTCATAGGGAATGAAGTCTCCCTTGCTATCACCGCTGGCCATTCCGGCATAAACAATAGCCGTACGGCGTCGGATGGTGGTATCATTCTGATTCCGCCATTCGGTAAAGGCAGGATTGGCATACAGGATTTTTGCACGTTCCAAATTCATATCGGAAGAAGCATTCTCATAACGTTCTTCTTGTGGTGACAGTTGATAAGAAACTCTGTCAAGAAGCTGCTGAGCAAATGCCTGACAGCCATAAGTGATGACAAACAGTGATATGTATAATCTGATATTGTGTATCATAAGTTGAAATTAAAAAATAGTTCCAGTCCGAAATAAGGATCGTGCCATTCTCGTTGGGTCACCTTGCTGCCTGAAAGATATTTCGGGCTGATGTCGAGCAGACCATTGACAAAGAACGAGAGTTTGGTACCCTTCTTGAACTCCTTGGTTGCCTTCAGGTTCCAGAGCAGCGATATGGGTTTCTCGTTGCGAGCATACTTCACAGGCAGAATGGTACGACGGAAGTAGCGGAACGTGCCGTCGTCGGCAGCTATCTGGCTACGTACATACTCATCCACAGGTAGTCGGTTCCCATTCATATCAATATACTCTGTGGGTATATAGTCGTGGTTGTCCTGATACTGAGAAGTGTTAAGCCAGACCACCTGGAAGAAATTGGTCAGGAACAACTTGAACTTAGGTATATGTGTATTCAACCAGATATTCGAATTCAGACGACGATACTGGTTCTTGGCTCCATTGTCATAGATACAGACATAGGGGTATTCCTTGCCGCCAATCTTCACGGCTGGGTAATAATAAAGCGGCAACGAAGAGGCGTAATCGGTCTGATAATAAGCACCATTAACCTCAATCGTTGTGGATAGCGGGATGATTTTGGGGAAGATAATTCGATATTCCATACCCCGCTTCGTCACTTTGCTGGAGTTCATCACTTTCTGCGATGTCGTAAAGATGCTATATTGCTCTTCTATATAATCACTCTTCTGAGGTGTACGTCCCTCAATACTTACCCCAGGCTTCAGCGTGGTATAGAGATTGTAAGTCAGTGGGTAGTATTCCGTAAAATACTCAAAGCCTGCATCGGATTGCTCGTAGAATGCTGTCAACGAGATACTCAGTCCCTGATAGTCAATATCCCATCCCGCTTCCAGCTTTTTGTTCTTATTGGCCTTCAGATCACGGTTCGCTACATCATAAATATTGGTATAAGTGATGAGATGGCGGTATTGCGGATCGTTGGTATAGGCGTTGAGCATATAGAAATCTTTGTATAGTTTCTCAGGATAGAGATAGTCGAGCGTCGGTGTCTTACTCTCCGTACCAAAACCTATTCTGAAGGTATTCTTGATTTCTCTGCCTACTGTATATGAGAGATTGACACGGGGATCGGTCAATATATAGCCATGCAAATAATAGTCACTCGGTAGATTCATCAGCGTAGAAGCTCGTCCTCCAACGGAGAGTTGCAGGACATTATTCTTGCTGTCATCATAGATGAAGTCGGCCTGTGCGTAGACGGCACCAGTCCCTAAGGCCGGAATGGCCCAATTTGGTCTTGGACGCATGTAGGAGTTGTCGTAAGGAAACGGTGGTCGCGTCTCGTCTTCAATAACGGCACCATCACCATGGTTCTTCACATTAGTGTACTCAGCGCCATACTGCAGGTTAAGTATCGTGTTCCTGAATAATGGGAGTCTTGAAGTGGCATTCAGCTGGGCATAGATGTTCAGTGGCTGATTGTCTATATAAAAATCGCTGTAATACTTTCGTGGCAAATAGATGCCTTCGTGCTCGCCTTCTTCGTAGGCCAGAGGTAAGTTCATGGGGCCTGAGCCAGAGAGTACCATTCGGTGGCGGGTGATTTTGTCACGGGTATAGTCAGCAGAGAGAGTCAACTCCAACTGGTCGAGCCACGTCTTTCCAAATGTCATACCACCTTTCATCATCAATGCCGTCCTGCTATAGTCAGCCTTGTAGCTCTCATCGTACTCGTAGGTCAATTCATCCTTCTTCATCTTACTGGTAGTGATGGTCTGACTCAGTCGACCGTCCAGGTTCAGGCTATAGTTACCCACCATTACTTTATTATTATAATAGAGCTGTCCTGTGAGACGGGAGAACTTATCCATCTCCTCGCGAATATCGTCAATAGAGTGTAGATAGTCGATACCGGCATGCAGCGTACCGGCTTTCTCGCCCAGTCGGAAACCTTTACCGGCATAGATGAGTTTGTTTTTCAGGTCGGTCTTCAGACGAACACGCAGCGGGGTAACACCATGTTTGGAAGAGATACTGATCATACCACTCGACAGATTGCCGTAACGGGCTGATGAGATGCCTCGCGTAAACTCCACGCTCTGTATATGATCGGTGGATATCATACGCATATCTGTGCCCTGGTTAATGCCAGTGCGACTCCTCACCTCACTATCGTAGCTACCACTGCCTTCGGTAATACCTACTAATTGCGAACGGATACCGTCGTTGGACATTGGGGCTCCATCGGCGATGATGCCTACTCCGAGCGATGTGTTAGCGTCGGTGCCCACCTGACGACTGCTGATTTGTGAAAACTGTGTCAGGTTATTCTCCTTATACACACTACCAGGCAATAGCAGCATTACGTCGGCAAGCGATGTGGGCTGGATATATTCCAGTGCCGCCTCATCGATAATCACCTTACCCTTACGACTCTTCTTCGCCATGACCTCAAATTCGGGCAAGGCAAAACTACTGCTCTGAAGTTGGAATTGCAGACTCACGTTCTTACTAGCTGTAAAGGACTTTTTCAGTTTGGCATAGCCTAAGCACTCTACTTCGAGCGTATGTCTCCCTGCTGGTACATTACGCAATTCAAATCGGCCGTTGATGTCGCAGAGCGTACGCAGTTCCTGATTTTGGATACTAACGATGGCGAAGCTTGCCGCCTCGCCATCGTGGTCAGTAATGACTTTGCCCTTAACTGTGTAAGTCTGCCCAGAAACGGCAGTTGCCAAACACAGCATGAAGAAAGCCAAAGAGAAAGTTTTATTAATTACGCGTGTGGGAATCATTATTATTATTTGTTGCGCCAACCAATGGGGAATGCGTTCTGGAAGAGTCCGGCAGCCTTACGCTCATTGACATCCTGCATGTCCTCACTACTATTGTTGGTATCCTGATAGAAAGTCTTGTCACCTACCTTAATCTCTTTACGTATACAGAGTTCCTGGCGGTGACAGCCGTTTACGAGGAACTTACCACGATCCACAGTCTCTGGTACTACGCGGGTCTTTACATCCTGAGGTACATCACTGGTCTGAATACCATCGATGATATTTTGGGTCTCAATAGCTAGTATATGAATGTCGATGTCGCCCTCAGGAGTTGTCTCTGTGGCCTCAACATGGGTCTTGGAAAGCGTAGTGTGGCTGTTGACAAAAGCATCGACTGTTGACTGAAGTCCATTCTCCAGACGGAACATCACAGGTGAAACATAGCCACGGGGCTGGAAGAAGAAGCCATAAGAGTCACCATTCTCAGTAATAAGTACGTTGGGTACAGAGGGGTTATCAACATCATTGGCATCTGGACCGTAGTAAACCTCAAAGTCGGCACCGCTCAGGTCTACAGCGTGATCGTAGGCTATCTCTCCGTTTACTACCTCTGAGTGATTGATGGCAGTAAATGCAATCACAAGTTTCTCACCAGGCTGCACAGGATGCTCCTCGCCACTGCCGGGAATAGTAATAAAACCACCGATGGGTACCTGATCGGGATAGTAACTGTCATACCACAACTCTTTGGGCCACCAAGAGATATGCATTGTTACACCTACGCACACGCCATCAGCATAGAGCACATCTTCTGTGGGGTTAAACAGTACAATGTATTGGTCGGGGTGCATCATACGACCGGAATTGGTTTCACCGTTAAAGAACACCTCACTGAAGATGAAGTCCTTACCTAAGGCACTGGCAGGAAGCGAGTTTACATAACCATCAATGATTTGTCCGGCCGTATTCACATTCACGTTTTCCATACGCAGCGAGATAACCACCTGTTCACCCTGGGCATTGGTGATATTCTTCTCGATGGCTACATTATAAACACCCATTGGCAGTGAAGCCACTACACTTCCGTTGGCATCCAGGGGGAATGACTTTGTGTCCTGGTTACGCACTTCGGTAAACTGTACGGGGGTTCCTGCCAAAGCCGAGATGTCGAGTGCACCAGTCACTTTGGGAATAGCATTGAAAGTTACTTCAATCTTCTTTTCTGCCTCATCGTCAGAGCATGAGGACAGCAGCACTGGGCAGACGAGAGCTGCCAGTGCGAATTTAAAAAATCGCATCATGTTGTTTAAATATTAAATGTTATTCCTGAGTTTTCTCTTCATTGTGTCCGCAACCATCGGCACCACACTCATGCTTTTCCTGCTGTTCGCCTTTCTTGTCGCATTTATGACCGGCCTCGTGCTTGCAACCCTCCTTGTCGTTACACTGCTTGGCAACCTCTGCCTCAAACTTTACATCTGTCAGGGCTTTCTGCAGCGCTTCTACATTGGTCTTCTGGGCATCGAAAGTTACACAAACGGCTTTGCACTCCAGGTTTACATTTACCTCGCTCACACCCTCATTAGCTTTCAGAGCCTTTTCGGCTCGCTTGGCACAGTTCTCACAGTGCATGTTGTTTACTTTGAACTTCACATTGTCGGCCAGCACATTCATAGCGAACAGTGCTGCAAACGTCATCATTACAATCTTTTTCATTTTTACCTTTGTTTATTGTTAATTACTATAAATATAATATGGTTGGTTAATTCAGCCATTGAATTTTAAATTCGGCTGCAATTCTGTGCAAGCCGAGAGCAAAGCCAAGCTTGCTTGGGCTATGCTGAGGTGCCGCCTGTCCTCGCAGCGCGATCCGAATCGCGCTGCAAAGGTACGGCGAATAATTGGAGTGCGCAATACCTAAAACTGAGTGTTTTAAGCATTGCGCACCATCATAGACCTACATAAGCAGATTAATCAGAAGTAGGTATTACATACTCTCCTTGTAATTATACGAACCCAGCCAGTCGATAGCCAGCCAAGGAGGGTGTGTCAAACGATCCTTTGATAAGCCAGTCTTTCATCGCCTGACAAGAGATAGATGATACCGCAATAGGTGAATCCGTGCTTCAAGATATTATGTTGCATAATCTTGTTGTCGCAGTGAGTATCTATGCGGATGTTCGTATCATGAGAGAAGCAGAATTCCATGATGCTGCTGAAGATACCGTGAACATTAGGATAACTGGCAATCCGATGGACTACATGATAAGGTTGAACATCATCAATCCACTCTCCTTCATAGATCTTGTCGTAAGTGGGTTCTGGGGATGGCAGAAAAGCAAAGTAGCCGACGACCTTGCCAACGTCCTCAATGACAAAGCCGCCATTTCGTTCCATATCAGCCGTAATGACGTCCTCTGAGGGATAGCCATCGCCCCATTGATGCATATTACCAGACTGCCGCATAATCATCTTTGCAGCATCCATGACCTGCATAATCTCAGCCACATCCGTTGGTCTTGCCTCTCTGATAATCCTGCTCATTTCTTTTCTTTGGCTTGTCTTGCAAATTCGAACAACGACAAGGGCAGATGGCAATAACCATCAGGATTCTTGTCGAGGTAGTCCTGATGATACTCCTCAGCAGTATAGAAATTCTGCAGAGGCAGTTTCTCTACGGCCAAGGGCTGCTCATAGTTCTTCTGCTCTTCGGCAAACACCTTCTCGATGATTGGTAAATCCGCTGGGTCAGTATAATATACACCAGTACGATAGCGTGTGCCCTCGTCGTGTCCCTGCTTGTTAAGACTTGTCGGATCAATGGCCTTGAAAAACATCTGCAACAGGAATTCGAGGCTGACCACATCGGGATAGAAACGCACAAAGACGGTCTCGGCAAAGCCTGTCTGGTCGGTATAGACCTCCTTGTATGTCGGGTTCTCCGTATGTCCGTTGGCGAATCCTACTTCCGTTATAGCGACACCTTTTATCTGCTTGAAGTAATGCTCAGTACCCCAGAAACAGCCCCCAGCCAGATAGATGTCCTTCGTGGGTTTTGTTTCTAGAATCCCGTCCACTTCGTGCTCTACAAATGGTCCCGCCTTGCACTCCAGCAAGACGCTTTGCTCCAGGCACTCCAGTCCGTGCCACACGTTCTTGGGAATGTCAACACCATAGCGTCCACTCTCCTGACTAATGACACAGGATTCCACTATCTCGCCCTCGTCATTGTAGGTTGTCACGCGAACCTTTCCCTTCAGTATCACAAAGGTCTCGTCCTTGTCAGGATGATGATGTACAGGAATAAACGTACCAGGCTCCAACGCATTGAGGAATCGATGGCACTTGTCCTGCAAACTCTGATGGAAGTTATAGTTCTTCCTCAGTCTTGGCGACTTCTTGGCTTCCTCAGCCAGTCCGTTCATTAAGTTATCATCAATTATCTTCATATCAGTTCATTTGAGTCACCAGCATCCATTCGCCACCAATCAGGTTGAACGGATTGAACTTCATGTCCTTGTAATTAATCTCTTTCATTTCACAAAACAAATTAAATCTGCGTGTAAAGGTACGAAAAAAAGGAGAATATTTCGTAACTTTGTACCCAATTATTAACAATACTTTAATGATTTCAGGTGGTTATGGCATACATGAATCGTTTTAATCAGTCCGATGAATGAAATGATGGAGATGTACAGCCAAAGAAATACACCACCTTCTTTCGTAGCGTGACGAGGGGTTAATTCAATATTCGTAAAGTTTGATGTGGAGGATTTTCCACTCGCCAACGGCGATGCGGGCATGACGGCCTTGGTGGGTCTGGTCGCCGTTATGGCGACGGAGGTACTGCATGGTGCCGTCATCAGCGATTGATACTTCATCAACGGAAAGGAGGCCGAGACGTTTGCCTTTGAACATTGAACGTTGAACATTGAATATTGCTCCACCTGCTTCTGCAAAACCGTCTTCTCCTAATGTCTTTTGCTGCTCTTGTTGCTTCTCAGTTGGGGTCTTAAAATCGATAACAACATCGCTGCCAGCCAACAGGTAATCGTATTTTCCAAGACGGATAAGCATGGCACCGCCTTCGGGCCATGTACTGCCGTCGGTGGCACGGGAATCCCAAGGGAGAGTGAAGTAATGGCGGCATGTCATTATTACGCCCTCGTCATTGATGATGCGCTCATGGTCTTCTTGGTCGAAGAGAATACCATAAGAGGTGAGAGGTGAGTGGTGAGAGGTGAGAGAATAGACTTGTTGCAGCAGGTTGTAGGCCTGTGTCACGGATTCCGTTTCTTTCTCACTGGCCTGGTCGATGGCGAAGGGACTAAAACCGAGTGCCTGATGCTCGCCGAAGGCATAGAGGGCGCGGACGCCGCTATTCTCGCAGCAACGGCTCTCAGGAATAAATAGACGGTTTTTCACCTTCCCTCCGTCCTGTGGCCTCTGGGGTATGGCATACTGTGCACACCACGACTTGAAGCCTGTGTCGTAGATGTCTGGTGCGAGCAGGTCGATGCTCGGTGCACCCTCATGCCAGAAGTCGATGAGATGCGCCAACGGTCCTGCCGACGGATATTCGCCAGGACGGCGCCCACGACTGTTCATCGCGGCATTCACATAGAGCGGCATATCGTGCGTCTCGCGGGCAGCCTTGGCCAGATGCTCCACATAGCGGGCATAGCTCAGTGCCATAAACTTCTCGTCGGCATATTCATCCGTGCCATATCGTTCTGCCCACCTTTCTTTATTATATGCCTTTTCTGCCAATGGAGAGTGGTCGCGTGCCGACTCCAGCATACCAATCTCGTTTTCTATCTGCATCATGACTACTACCTCGCGCTGCGGGTCTTTCTCGCGGATATGCCGCATCAGTGCCGAGAATGCTTTTAGGTCGGCCTGCAGCACATTGTCGCTGAAGCACGATGCAATTTCCATCTGTTTCCCCTCGGCAGTCATTGCCCGAGGGAATCGCTTTGTATCCTGTTTGAACCATGCTGGCGTATAGCACGACATCGAGTTCTTCCACACACCAAACCATAGGAACACCACGTGCAACTGCTCTTGCCGCGCCACGTCGATGGTACGGTCGATGAGCGTGAAGTCGAACTTCCCCTCCACTGGTTCCATCAGTTCCCAATATGCAGGCACAAGTACCGTATTCAGTCCTAATGCCTTCATCCGTGGCATCACCTCGTCAATGTCAGCCACCGATGTTGCGGCAGAGTTACTCAGCTCGCCACCAAGGATGGGGCAGGGCAGTGCCGATAGCCTGTCGGCAGCAAAGATACTCTGCATTGTGACCAGCGCAATAAGGGTAATAATCAGTCGTCTCATACTTGGGAAATATGTGCTATGCCGGATTAAACTTATCCTTCGGCTGCTTGCAACGGGGACAACGCCAGTCATCGGGCAGGTCTTCGAAGGCTACGCCGTCGTGCTCTGCGGGGTCATAGACATAGCCGCAGATTGAACATACGTACTTTCCTGAAGCTTCCTGCTTGGAGAAATCCACTTCGGCCAGAATGGTCGGCACGGGATGATCGAGATCCATCACGCGCTTGGCCTCCAGGTTCTCATAGCCCTGTGGGGTGTGAGTGCCGCAATAAACGGTGGGGTGGTTGCGGACGAACTCGCGCACACGGTTGAGCGTCTCACGGGCGGCGGGAAGGTCATCAAAAACGATAGACTGTTTGTCCTCGTAGAGGGCTTCGTCCACGTAGGTGATGTCGCCGTGAAGCATGTAGAACAGACCATCCATCTCCACCACGATGATGCTGTTGCCTTTGGTATGGCCCTTGGCCTTGATGAGATAGATGCCGTCGGCAATCTTCTGGCTTTCGGGGAAGTTGTAGTAGGCACCGTCGGTATAGCTGACTGGAACAATGTTTGTCAGTCCCTGCAACTCAACGGCATCTACCTCTTCCTGGTTCACATAGATTTTCGCGTTGGGGAAACTTTTCAGTTCGCCGCTGTGGTCAGCATGTCTGTGGGTGAGTAGTATTTTTGTTACCTGCTCAGGCTTGTAGCCGAGGGCTTTAAAGGCATCCATATAGCTACATATGTCCTTGCCGGTGAAGATGGGAGAATCTTCATTTGGCACTTCCTCGGGAAAGCCTGCGGGCAGGCCGGTATCCACAAGTATCACCTCGCTGCCCGTGTCAATCAGATAGTTCTGCAGACTGCCGCGATAGCGCACGTTCTTGTCAAACTTCTCTTTTCCTTCCTCGCCTCCGAACACGAAGGGCTGAGTGTAGAATCCGTCTCTGCGGAATTTTACAGCTTTGATTTCCATACTCTTAATTTATTTTAGGTTAGTAATTTACATGCTTTCTTTGAATTACCAATTTTGCGGAAGATGCAATTATCTGTTATTCTGTGTAATTATGATCCACCACAATGACCACTTGCTGGTCGGGAACTAACGGCTGAAGTTCTGCGGTAAGCTGACTGATAAAGGCAGCCTCGTCGTGGACGGAGATATCGGGGACTACATCGACTGAAAGCAGGTTCTCCTTCTCTGAATAGTAGAATCCGTGCACTTGCACAATGTCTTTGTGAGCTGCGAGGGTCTGCATCACCTGCGTCTGCAACTCAGCATGACGGTTGTTGCCTGTGGCAATGGCATAGACGCCGACGGTCATGACGATGCCGTGACGCTCTATCATCTGCATGGTGATCTTACGTGTCAGGCCATGAATCTCGTGAGCCGACATCGTATCATATACATTGATGTGCAGCGAACCGATCTTCACGTCCGGACCGTAGTTATGCAGTATCAGGTCGAAGACACCATGAACTCCCTCAAAGTCTGAGACCTCCTTCTGAATCTGTTTGGCGAAATCTGCCGAAATGCTTGTACCCAGCAGTTCGTTGACAGGCGAAGCCAGCATCTCGATACCAGCCTTGATAATCACAACCGATATCAGTGCACCCAGAATACCATCGAGCGACACGCCCCACAGTAGCATAACACCTGCCGAGATAAGTGTTGCCAGCGTGATGACGGCATCGAACAAAGCGTCAGAGCCCGAGGCGATCAGGGCATCGCTCTTTAGTTGCTCGCCCTTCTTCTTGACATATTGGCCGAGGATGAGCTTTACTACAATAGCCACCACGATAACTACCAGTGTAGTTGTGGTGTATTCCGGCTCCGTGGGGTCGAAGATTTTCTTCACCGACTCGATGAGCGAGGTGATACCTGCCGACAGCACAATGACGGCGATGATGATGGCACTGAAATACTCGATGCGTCCAAAACCGAAAGGATGCTTCCTGTCGGCAGGGCGCTGCGAAAGTTTAGTACCTACTATGGTGATGACACTCGACAGCGCATCGCTCAGGTTGTTCACAGCATCCATTACGATGGCCACGCTACTGGCCAAAA
>JAEEGH010014911.1_pt1 | contig 16968 bp, 25 predicted proteins | sample 9134181 | NCBI WGS metagenome assembly JAEEGH01 (sample SAMN16246544, study PRJNA631951) | gut metagenome | biome: gut microbiome; feature: rumen; material: DP-attached | host: Bos | place: Iran: Karaj | collected 2018-10
GCCATCAACGGAAGGTCTGTCGCCAGTGTGAACCTGCTGTACCCAATAGTTCTCCCAAGGGATGTTAATGGTGTTTGTAGCGTTCTCACGAACCTTTGCGAACTCTGCTGATACCTTCTCCTTCTCAGCATCTGTCACATTCACAGGTCTCTCCCACTTCTGATACCAGAGATTACCGCTCACATCGTGACCACGTGTAGCTGCCTTCGTAGCATCAAGCCCAAACTGGATGTTCTCGCTGTTGAAACCCCAGTCCTGGTCTGCTGCTGGCTTACCGAACTGCTTCTCGAAAGAAGACTCAAACTCACTCTTCTGCTGCTCTGCAAAAGAGTAATCGAAATCATGCTTGTTGCAGCTAGAAAGCACAAATGCAGCAAGCATAAATAAAACAATCTTTTTCATTTACGTTTTTATTAATTGGTTAATTATTACTTTTACTTGTTATATTTCAATCCCATTTCGAAGAATTTCCTACACATTTCGATTACCTTGCTCTGTGGTATCGTTGATGCTTCACCTAGTAGACAAATTCTCATTTTCTGGTTGAAGAATTTCTGAGTATCTTTATCCATAAGTGTCATAATTTTAAAGAGTTATTTTCCTAATACATCATTCTCTCGATGAAGTCGTCGTCATCGAATTTATCCTCTTCCCCGTTGAACAGACCTAAGTCGTACACGCATCGTTGATGCGGTTCTCGCTCCTTACAGGTATTGTAAATCGGACATGAAACCTTACAGATAACCATAACTTAATTAGTTTTTAAATGTTGTTATTTAACTCATCTTCTATGATACGCTTTGACTCATCCCTCAGATCCTTGATTCTCTGACGATCATAAGCGTCCTTCCAGGGTTCTTTATAGGGTGTCGGCGTATCTTTTAGGGATTTAGATCCGGTGGAGTCAACACCATCAGCCTCTTTCCAGTCCTTAGGCTGTCTCCACAGAACTCTCTTGTATTTCACACCATTGAAATCTGCCTCGTACTCATAGTACTGAACCTTCATCCAATATAGTCTCTCTTTAATTCGAGACACATACTTAGCAAATGTCTTCCATCTTCTTTCTGCCCTACCTTTACTCATTGTCAATATGGTTTACTAGGCTTATAACGAAACGTGGTAAGGTGTTCTGTCTTGTCATCCAACTTCACGCCACCATCTTCTATTGGTCTCCCGTTCCTTAACCATTCCTCGTATGTGAATGGCCTCCAATACTCAGCAAATATGTCACCATTGCAATGCATATTCCATAGGTACTTCTGGAACTCTTCCTCGTATTTTCTAGTCATTTTCTACTTTTACAACTTTAAATTTTTGTCGACCCTTTAATAAACTAGGTCTCTCCTAGTTCAAATAGTAACAATACCTATTGGCTTTCTCTTCACTATGGAACGTTCTTCCTTCAAATCCAATAGATTGATCACCTATGAATATCTCTATTGCAAATTCGTCTTTTGCCATGACATTAATAGTTTGAACTCCGTGTGAGATTCGAACTCACGAGGTCTTTCGACACCACTTTAGGAGAGTGGAACGCTTCCAACTACGTGCTAACGGAGCATTTATCCTTTTCCAAAATATCTGCTTCTACCAGATATCCCATTTTTATTTCTGCTACCAAAGTTTTCAGTCATAGCGTGACAGTTTGGGCATAATACTTGTAGGTTGTTTTCGCTATTGTTACTAGAGTTTCCGTCTATGTGATGAATCTGTAATATACTCCTACCTGTATATGGATTTACTTTATCAAATCCACATTTTTCACATTTGCCACCACATCTAGAAAACAGATATGCTCTCACATAACCGGAGATAGCAAAACCATTAGCTTTACCACCATCTACTTCTCCTCTTTTCCATTTATCTATGTACTCTTTTCTTTTATGTTCCCATTGACATTGAACACTACAATATTTTATATTTCCACGTTTAACTGCTTCAAATTCTTTTCCACAATTTACACATACGAAATTTCTTTTGTTCATAAATATCACATTACTTTTCAAAGTTGTGGTCCCAATGGGGTTCAAACCCATGACCTTCCCCTTAGGAGGGGGACGCTCTATTCAGCTGAGCTATGAGACCATAGCGGAAATTGTTTGTGCTAGCGTTGTACAACTTCCAAAAACAACAGCCTTCACGTGGCATCCCCGGACGGTTATATCTTCGCACATAGTCCTATTCCGACAACCCGACTAGCTGTAGTTCTGGTGTCCAGCCTACCCCGGACTTCGACGAAAAGGTTGCAGATGAAGCCGGAAGATCTGCTACCTATATCTTAGTATCTCGACAACGTATATACCAGAGTACTTGAGTTATATCTGAAAACCTTGTCAACCACCCTCCAGTCGAAAGTCCCCATCACCACCTTATCACCAAGTTGCAGGGAAAGTGAGGTGTCATCGACGTAGAAATACATATCAAGTTTCGCAGAATCGTTCATTTCCTTGACATGCTTCTCAAGAGTTTCCATAGCAATTCCGTCCGGTAATGGGAATGTACCTTTCAGAATGTAGGCACTGATAAACCACTTGTTCTCTGATATGAGGAATTTTGTTCTCATTTCGTTTCTCTTTTGTGGGCCTGGAGGGGCTTGAACCCACGACTTCCAGATTATGAGTCTGATACTCTAACCAACTGAGTTACAGGCCCTTGTTTCTTAATCTCTGAATTACTCTTCTACTATAACCAAAATGCCCTGCCACCTTCTCCCATGTTCCAAACTCTCTGTATTTAGCCTCAAGTTCTTCAACAGTAGGATATCCTTCCACTGATGCTGCGTCTCTACATTCCTTGGAACAAAAACGCTTGCCAGTAGTATAGGACATTTCCTTGCCACAATATTCACAGAAGTGCTTTGCTTTCTTGTGCTCAACAGATGAATGTCTGGATGTCATTTCCTCCAACAGTGTAGGTATATTAGACTTATCCATCTGTGGGTTATGCAACTCCCTGTGGCAGTTTGAACATACCAATATACATTTCTTAGATTCTTCTATTATATCCTCTGTTGTTGTATTAGAGAGGTGTCTTGAATCTAACTGGAACTTTTTTGTTGATGGGTCTTTATGGTGAAAATCTAACGCTGCTATGTTCTTGTCATAGCCACAGATTTCACATTTTCCACCCCTCATTGCAATAAGTTCTAACTTTCTCGTCAACGCCCTTTCTTTCTGCTTGGCGTAATCATTAGGATTCTTCATATCTATCTTTTTTATATAAATATCCCAACTAACTCAAAAGTTATGATATTGGTCATAATTATTTCAAAGAGCGTTCGTTAAAAAATAGCCGAAGGAACTTCCTGGTTAATTCAATTGTATTACTAGAGGCTACACCTATGACCATCCATTTAAACCGCTTTCTCGCAAGCAGTATAATAACAGTTTCTATGTTAGGCTCTCTTCGGCTTTATGTTGCAAAGATATATAAAAAAATCGAGATTTACAAGAAAAAACCCAATTATTTTTTGTTAAATCACACCGGAGTACCAACAATCGTATCTGATATAGCTCCTCCGGATGAATTAACATTGCTATGTGATAGTTTTCCTTTCTTCTCCTTCTTCTCAATCCTTTTCCTTCTGTATCGTAGATAATAGTACACTATCCCGGATGGTAGAAGCCCGAATGTACCATACACCAGAATGAGTATGAACACAAACTTAAGCAGAATTTTAACACCGCCGACTAGTTCCTCAATCCTAATCCTTATCAATTCATCCTCGGTGGGTTGTCCACCTGGTTTTCTTTCTTTTAACGTCTCATTTGTCTCAATGCCAACTGAAACACTATTGGAAGGATACGACAACTTACTATAGTCGAAATTGATAATATCAGACTTCAACTCATACTTTTCATACTTTGGTTGCTCCTGTGACGCTGACTTCTTGCTCTCACCATATATGGCTACAGACGTACCTATTATGTATATGAGGAGCATACAAGCCCAGAATTTCTTCTCGCTTATCATAGATACTTCATTAATAGTTTATATGCAACAAAATACTTGAATATGATCACCACAGCAGCTATTAATGCCACTATGCCAATGAACTTCCACCAAGAGAACCAGTTCCAGATGACTTTCAGATACCCTACCATAATTTCCTGCATAGAGGCTTCATTTTCCTCCACATTGGTAGATGGTGGGGCGACTCCTGGAAGTGGTGTGGTGGGCTTGGAATCAGCCTCTACGGGCTTCTGAGGTGGAGTTTGTACTGGCTTTTTGCTGTAGGTGTACAGAATGGTGTTCTCATTGAACCTTCCCCTCATGGTAGGATGCTGCATGTGGAGAAACCTATCGGTGTGGTTCTTGAGGTAGTTGTGCAATTCCTTTGCAACAACCATTCCGTCCTTATTGCTATCAGCTTTACCTTTAAGCCCGTCTATCAATGCCGTAAACAGATGGCTGTTCCTAGCACCGACTGTCTCATAGCTTTCCTCGTTCTTCCTCGACGACGTTAGCACAATAACGTTTTCTCCCGTGAGTTTGCCGTGTCTCTGATCTACGAAACTACCGCTATAACAGGCATCAATGATTACCACCTTACGTCTAGCCTTACAACCACTGAGTATCGATTTGATCTCAGAGAAGTTGACGTGCTGGTTTCCACACTGGATATAGCCGTTATTGCCGTGTCCGCTATACACGAACATAATGATGTCATTAGGAGTACAAGCAGCAGCCTGTTTCCTAAGACCATCGAGCACGTTGGCACGTGTTACACCGTCTCCTCTGACAAGGATTACCTGTCCTCCGTTCTTGCGGTAAAGATCTGCAAGGTCTGTAACGTCGTTCTCCGGGCAGTTAAGACCATCACAGTCAATGCCGTAGAACAAACCATACATCCTTGCATCTATGCTGAGTGCAATAAGCAGCATCAGCGCAATCGTAACTATCTTTCTATACATCTGAGTTGTTGTTATAATCACCAGCGTTGGTAGGAGTACCAATATTCTGGTTGTTTGCTGTGGTTGTATCTTTCTGTACTGGCTGTACCGGAGTAGCCGGAGCAGTAGGGATAGCAGGTGTTTCCTGTACTGGTTTCAATGCGGGTGGGGCTACCACCGCATCGTTCTCCTCAACAGGAGAATCGTCGTTAGTCCAGGTGAGCATACTGAGATTCGTGTGATCGTACTCCACTATGATACGATACTTCTTCTCGCCCTTGTTAAACTTCACCTTCTTCACACGATAGTTTCCGACGCACTCCTTAGTTCCCTTCACGCCGCTCACGTAGTAATCATATGTCTTACTTGCAGGGCTAATGTCCGTAATGAGCAGACTGTCTGCGCCGTACTCCTTCTGGAGTGCCTTGGCTATTGAGAGGTTGACAGAATCCTCTGGGATATTGGGATTATGCCAAGTGCCTACACGTTTCTCCACCCATTCCTTGGTCTTGCTGTACGTCAGATAGCTGACATAACTACCCCACACGAAGTTGATGATTAAGAAAACGAGGACACCAACAAAAAACCCCTTACTAAAACTCTTCATACTTTCACTATTTTTTAAATTTCATGGTGCAAAGATAGGAAAAATATCTAATATACCAAAAATATTCGTGTTAAACTTTGTTAATATTTCTGTTTTTCCGGGATAACCCCACGAACACCACCACGAGGATCAGCCATATCGCCGTCGTATCTCGGTATGATATGTATGTGACAATGCATCACAGTCTGTCCGGCACTCTTTCCACAGTTAGCACCGATATTGTATCCTGTGGGGTGAAATTTCTTATCTAGGATCATCCTGATGATGCCGATGGTTACACCAAGACTACCGAACTCCACCATATTGAGTCCGAAGAAGGTATCAACGTGCCTCTTCGGGATCAACAATACGTGTCCCTGGGACACAGGATAGTTGTCATAGATGGCAAGCCATGTGTCGTCCTGGTAGACAATCCTCTCCTTGGGGAACTCGTCACAGAAAGCCTGTATCTTTACTGCATTGATAATATTACAAAAAATACAATTTTCCATTTACTTCACTTTATGTTTAATGTCTGGGAGTCTGGGGGGAATCGAACCCACATTATGTTTAAGCCGACACACTAAATGCGCTTCCCTACTTGTGTTTCACCACGTTTTCGGTGCATCCGCAAAAATACAAGACCATATTTCAGATTCTCTATCGGCAATAGCCACTGCATTTGCTACCGCTCTGTCCATTTTGAGCTACAGACTCCATATATTGTGAGCGTAGTGGGGTTCGAACCCACGAACATTGGTTTTAGGGACCAAGACCTTAGACCACTCAGCCATACGCCCATTTATGGTTATTTCCCATACAATCGTGCTCTTTCACTTCTGAACAACGCAGCAAACAGATTGGAAATATGGGACATAACAGCTTTAGACCATTCAGTGGAATCCAGTTCAAGAACTTTCCATTTATCGTTGTTCTTTTCTCTCCACATTTTGCATATCGTCTTGAAATATACCATTTTGAAGTTGTTATTAGGCAGCTTCTCATAATAGTTGGCATACCATTTAGCAAACGTGTTTAGATATAGAATAACCTGGTTTCTTGTGTAAGAACTGTTTTCACACAAAATCTTCTCCACAGCATCACAGATGCGTGATGGCCTTTCATCTAGCCTTTTTCTGAAAAAATTGATTGTTTTGTTAACAGTCAATTCATCATAATCCTTTTTAAATTTTCCCATACTATTATGCTTTATTTTCTGCCCATGATTCATCTGCTTCCAATTCCTTAAGCCTAGCTTCTATAACAATAACTCTGGCATTATGGAAGTCACGTTTCATCTTGGCATCTTCCAGACCCTCTTTCAGTTCCTGGATGATGGTTTGTTTACACTCATCAACTGACTCGTAGACATATGATCCACGAGTGAGATAATCGCCATTGTCGAGATCGACACGACCAATGAGGAACTTAGGACGAACTTTATCGTCGATTGGTTTTTCAACCACCGTTGCCTCTACTACCTTACTACCGGATTTATAGATAACTTTATCGCCCGGCTTTGCATCTGCTACCTTTTTCATGGTGCAAAGATATAGAAAAAATTTGTAATATACAAGTAAATTAAGGTTTTTTTCAAAATAAAATGCACTACGACGGTGAGCCATAGTGCATTTAGTGTTAATCTATCACATCTGCGAGTCTTTTTTTATCGCTTTCGTTTATCCTCTCAACTAGTCCTTTGAACTCCTTTTTAGCGTTCTCCATTTGGACTTGCTCCTCTTCAACAGCAGCGTCGTAAAGTCCTACGTAATCTTTGCCTGTGTGTTTGGTGAGGAATTCTGCAAAATCTCTTCCTGTTTTCATATTTATACATTTTGTTGTTCATTATTATTGACTGCCATCATAGCAAGATATTTCTTAACTCCTTTATCTATGAAGTCTGCCACCTGTGCGATATCATCAAACACCTTATTGCAATTTGTTTTGTCAAGTTCCCACGATGTCAGATAATTCAGATGTGGCTGTATGTTGTATCCATAATCCTCAATTACGAATGAGGCGCACAATTCTGCCTCGTGTTCACGTACAGCCCTATCAACACTTCTATTGTAGAACTTCTTGAGTTTAGGATTGTTTACAGACGCATATTCAAAATGCCTCAGTGAATGTAGCAATTCGTGAACAGCAGTAGGGAATCTCAGATATTCGTCGTCGATGATGTTGAGCTGTCCAGAGGAAGTTGCGCTACCTCTTGCGCCTCCAAGACCTTCCTGTGTGTTGTCTGCTTTTATCTTTATGTTTCCACATTCATCACTACTAGCAAACTGGATAAGTGCTTCTGTAAGAGTATCGTCTTTCTCATCCCTAGGGAGTTTATCCCACCACCAGTTGTCATCTGGTTCTTCTGGCATTTGCTCAACAGGACGATCTCCACTAGGTTCTACGTCCATCCTGTCATATGCAGCATATGTATAGTTATATTCACTACCAGGTATAGGTCTTCCCCTAAGAACTCTTTTCTCAAGATCATATCTAGAAGATGCAGGAAGTTCTTCTATTGTTGCAACACCTACTTTGTTCAAGTATTCTGCTATCTTCTTCTCTTTCTCCTGTGGAGTATATGCTTTGTAGTTATATCCTTTACCAATAAGGCCAATAGGTTCTACTCCAGGCTTAGGCTTATATCCCATACTTTCCCATTGCTTCAATGGTCTTACCTCTGTAGCGTTTCCACCCCTTGCGAAGTAAATAAGAACCATATTAGACCAACCTGGGGCACGTAGATTGTGTTTCCTAAGTTCGTTCCTGTATCTAGTAACAGCCTTTATAAACTCTTGTGTTCCAGGATTACCAAGTCCCTGTTGAAGCATTTCTTTGAATTTCTCGATTCTTTCTTTCGCCGTAGCATCCATTGCATTTTTCGGGGTGAAATTATCAACGGCTTTCAGATCTCTGAGGATTTCTCTGATTGTTTCATTAAGATTGGAGGAAATATCATCAAAGCCCCTAGCACCCGTCTCTGGTGCTGTCTCAAGGTTTGGAAGATCATTCATAAACTTCTTTACCAACCCCATTTGCTTATCGTTCTCTCCATCCCACAGAACCCATCCCCAAGCGTGAGGTATATATTGGCTCTTTATGACACTTGGAAGATATTGCATTCCATATTGTTTGAATGTCTCCTTTGACTTGAAAGTGTCGTCAGTAGACGTTTTTGGATCTATGTATACTAAGATAAAACTCTTTCCGGCCTTTGACGTATATGTTTTCTGTACGACGTTAAAAACCTCATTAATTAATTGTTTCATACTAAACTCTGATATTTAACCATAAATATCATATAGATACGAAAAAGCACCGCAAACACGGAGTTTGCAGTGCCTTTATATTGTTAGTCTTCGGTAACAGTTCTAAGGCTGCTAAAGACATGATCGTGACCGTGAACAGCAAGGGCTGTGGTCTTATTATCGAGATCCGGCTCGTTGAATTCAGAGTAGTCAATGTCAAGGGCATTGAGTCTCATCTTCCATTTACGAACATCAGCACTCAAGTAAATAAGGTACTGATTATCCCAAGTCTGGCATGGGTGCTCAAGCAACCACTGTGCCACTGCGTGTCCACCTTGTACACATCCGTAAACTGGTCTCAAGCTTTTGTCCACCAGGACATACAGCTTATTCTTTTTCTTCTCCATCTGTCGTTGCAAATTGGTTATACTTGTTAATGACTGCATTCTTGAACGAAGGTGCTGCCACCTTGTCAGTCCAATCACCGCCAGACATACCATACCAACGACCACTAAAGAGCATCTTACGGCAACGAGTCTTAACCTCGTCCTCCAGGTAATTATCACGCTCTTCCCCGGTTAGCCTGTGCTTGAAGATGTAGTACGCCACATAGTCAGCGTGATCCTTCTCACGATCTGACTTAATATACTCCTTAAACTTGAGGTATTGTTCCCTCGTCGTAGTCTCACTTGTAAAAAATTTCTTTTCCATTTTGATGTAATTTTAATTGTTTGTTATTAATAATTGATTTAACTCTCACTATTCTTCCCATTCAAGTTAAAATCACATCCGGACCACGAATCTGTCTCAGCTACCAGAACTGATCAGTCATCTACCAAAAACTGTTCTTTTTCATTGCTGTTTACTTTTTAAATTGTTATTACTAAAAATCGGAATCTGCTTGTCTTCGGCTATTTTCGGTGCTGAATATAAATTGCTGTAAGATTCCTAGTGTAGCGAAAATGGGAGTTGAACCCATTGTTGTCACCTTATGAGAGTGCCGTAAGAACCGTTCTACGCTTTCGCTATGTTGCAAGGGAACTACGATTTGTTGGAATCGAACCAACTGTTCTGTTTTCAAGACAAAAATTACTACCCAAGAGAAACTTGCTGTGAGTTCCCATAAGTGGAGCTGAAGAGAATCGAACTCTCCCACGAACCTTGCAAAGGTCCATCGCCAGCCTTGGAACATGCAACCCCAATTTGGTACAACAGGTCGAAAGAGAGACCGTATTTACAAAATACGTAGAGAAAAACCTAAAGTGGAGTTTTTCTTTCCGAAGTCCGAAATTCCACAATATAGGCTCGTTATACCGCCTTTCTCGTTATTAATTGTCAGTCAGAAGGATTCGAACCTTCATTACATCCGTCATGTTGACCTTAAAGAATTTCGACGACTTTGCCGTAGATCTGGTTTCTGGATACCCAGCCGTTCATATGTCCGTGATTGTTTCCTATCAGATACTCCTTGTCATTCCTAATCGCATGGATCAAATGCAGGTAGTGATGTCCTCTCACCTTACATAGAACAATGTCTTTCTTCTTTAGCGTCGTCTCGTCAGTTACAGGCTCACAGATCACTGGTTGCCTGGACTTCAAAATAGGTGTCATGGAATTACCAATCCCAGTCACCTTACACGTCTCACCTCCTCTGAGGTGGTTGCAGGTTTCTTGATTTTCAAACCCGCTGTAAGTAAACTCTTTCATATATTATTAAAATTAGGTTCGCTTACCTAAAGTAATCGAGATTCTTGCAAGTTACATAGTAGTATCTCCTCATTTATGCCCAGCCCACACGATGAAGTGCTGCTACTAGAACTGGTTACCTCCGATTCACACGTGCTCCGCTTTTCTACTATATAAATCTCAATGTGCAGGGCCAGAAGGATTCGAACCTCCGTCGTTTATCATTTCCTAAGTACGTGCTTTGCAGCGTCAACGCTTTCCGAAGTCAGCGTGTATAGTACCAGGTCGTAACAAATTATTTTAGACCGCTAAACTACAACCCTATAAAAAATACAAAAAGGCTGAGAATTTGACCTTAATGTTGATGCCTTTATACAAGCGTTGGAACTTGCTCTTCACACGCCACCTTACGATGGACGTAGACATCATGCACGATAGTTTTGCGAAAACCACCAAACTCTTACTGATTTAAACCTTCCGGTACAGAATCATAACATTCAGTTCACCACCAAGCTCTTGCGGACTCACAGGATGCCTCCTGTTAACTCAGATGACTACTTTTACTCGTTCATCGGATTCCTTGCGAGTCCCCGATGCCTCCATTTTACAGGAGAGATAAGTGCATTTTATCTGCTCAGTGTCGCACACTTTCGCTTTTAATCTTTATTTTAAAAGACGACAGGATTCGAACCTGTAACACTCGGATTAACAATCTGATGCTCTACCGTTGAGCTACACTTTCACAACTAATGGAAGACGAGGTGCGACCCTTAGCATCCGTGCCTTTTGAGCACAGCCCACTAAATCGCCTTCCTATGCCAAGACCACCACAGTCCTGTAGCACTAATACCCATCCTCAGCCTTACGGTTCTTAACGTTTATAGACCACGCCCTTTCACGTTAAGACGGATGTTTATCTGAACCCAACCCGCCAACTGGTGACTATTGGATCGGGAACAACAAGATGATCTATTGTATCGCTACTCAACCAAAGCGGTTAACCTTGGTAGCACGTCGCACCGTTTTACCTACGGAACTCCGTACCGCATCCTGTTCTTTTCAGTGAAATGCCCCGGTTTCCCAGAACATCTGAGTCGGGTTAGTTGCCAATCTCCAACTCATTTATCCCATCACTGGATTATCCTTATGGCTACGAAAGCTAGCCATCGCCTCTCCGAAGAGTCAGCGAATGAGGTACTACCTTCTTCTATAGGTAATATTTCCTCTGGTTTTAAAGCCAGTTGCAGCTGCCACCCTCTCGGTATGACTACCTCTTTTGTTGAGAGTGCAGAATTTGCATCTGCGAAGCTTCCGAAGAAGCACATTACTCACGAAAGCAATGCCCAGTTGTCTACATCTGGATCACTCCAGTTCTCCTTTGGTAACTCTCAAATAGTTGAAGGAGGTGGATTTGCACACACCGAAGCTCCGAAGAGCACACTAAGCACGAACTTAGTGCCCATTTGTCTACATCTAGGTTTCCCTAGTTCTCCTCTGGTATCCTTCAAATGGTTGGTAGAGCTAGATTTGCACTAGCGAAGCTCCTAAGAGCACATTACTCACGAAAGTAATGCCGATTTGTCTACATCTGGATCACTCCAGTTCTCCTCTCGTATCTACCAAATATATTGTATGTAACATTGTAAAGGCTGATTCATTTTTCAGAACCAATTTAATGGTAAAGGACATCCGCTTTATTTCATACGGTTGTATGTTTGTCGCAACCTCACTTTCCTCGCCAACCTTTACTGCCGATTGCACCTGGACGTTTATGTTACATTTGTTGAGAGAGTGGGATTTGCACACCACGAAGCTACGTTAAGTAGCACAGTATTTACCATACTGCCCATTTGTCTACATCGTCATTTCTGACGTTCTCCTCTGGTATCTCTCAAATGTGTAGCGGCACACAGGAGTCGCACCTGGTGTTTCAAGGTTATGAGCCTTGCGTGTAATCTGTTTCACTCTGCCACTATGTTATAAGGAAACGTGCTCCGAATGCGACTTTTTATACAACTTAAAATATTCAAGTAATTTGTATATTGCTGTCCGTTTCCACTAGTTTTATTTCTTACGGTGCAAAGATATATATTTTTTTTCGTATTTCCAAATTTTTTAGGAACTTTTTTTTGTTAATTTTCGCTAATTACACCTTTGACCTTTTTCAACTCGGCTAGCATTCCATTAAGTTTATCCCCATCGAAAGTGATGTCGTATGACTCCTCCTCGATAACCTGGAGATTGTCCTTCAAGATGCTAACCAGATCTGCCTTCAGTGCTGCATGATATTTCACACCGACGATCTTCTGAGCTTCTTTCTTGTCGTAGCCCGCATCGACCAAGTTCTTATACAAGGTCTGTCTAAATTCACTATCTAATATCTTGTCCATTTTACTTGTTTTGTTTAACAGTGCAAAGATATATATTTTATTTCGTAATTCCAAATTTTTTAGGAACTTTTTTTTTCAAAAAAGTGAATTTTTTTATCTTGGTGGACCTGGTGGGAGTCGAACCCACGTCCAAACTACCATCCCATAAGAGATTATACAAGCTTTTCAATTTTTGGCAAGAGGTTTTCTTCCTCAGAACGTTTTATATGTGTCGCCGTCACAGGGGGATGACTGGAAAGGTCATCTTGACCACCACCTCATTTTGAGAAAACGAGGAAAACAAATTACCAGGATGTTCTGTTCCTAAGAGCCTGGTCTCTCGGCTTCGCTTACGCTGCTACAGCGTATGCATAAGCAGGAGAGAAATCTATCTCGCCGTTTATATTTTTTCGCTATTTCTAGTGTATGCCCACTGCTTGTCTCCTACCAAACGTATAGCTGTCTATTCCGTTTCAAGCCCATTTGTGTAAGATAAATATAATAATGTATCATAAAATTCAAAGATCACTTCTTTTTTAGGTGTTGAAGGAGCTAGATTTGCACTAGCGAAGCTTCCGAAGAAGCACATCAAGCACGAACTTGATGCCGATTTGTCTACATCCGGATCTCTCCGGTTCTCCTCTCGTATCCTTCAAATGGTGTTGGTGGAGGGACTTGAACCCCCGACCTCCTCGGTATCAGCGAGGTGCTGCTAACCAGCTGAGCTACACCAACATGTTATAGGATCGATTACCCTGTTTGCTGGATTAGATTATCACCAGCGTTTCAGAAACTCAGCTCTGCGTTCTCACTCTTAAACTATCGCAGAGTAATCTCCTATTTTCTATGTATCATAAGCAGCAATGAACTGCCTCAGTATATCCTTCCTCTTCATAACGCCCGTTGGGATGCAACGCTTCAACGCTTCTTCGTCTTTGTTCATGATCATATGTCTCACCTTCGTGGCTGAGATATTGTCAGCAATTGTTCCCCTGGCATTCAGTTTAAAGGAAACGAAGTTCCTTGTGATGAATGGTGGAAACCAGAGCATGATAATCTCGAATCCATCTGAGTAATAGATGGTAAACTCCGGGGATCTGGTGATACCGACAATCTTACTATAGAGGTAGAAACCCCAATCGTGAGAGTTGTCAGATTCATCCGTAAGATCATCAAGAGGACGAATGTCTATTCTTCCGGCATCGTCGCCGAACTTCTCGGTAACAGCCTCCATAGCCATTTCCAACCTCATATTGATGGGGATTGGATTTCTCTTGTTGAGTTTGTCTGCTGATCCTACCAGGACGAGTACCTTGTCGTTCTCGTTGAGTGCCTGGCTGATCAACTCCAGATGCCCATTGTGTATGGGCTGTAATCTTGCGATTATTACGCCTACTTTTTCTGCCATCTTACTTACTTCTTTTTTTAAAAATCGGAAGCTGTTTTTGGATAAATGTTTACAAAAGTCATGTCCTATTACAATTGCTGTAAGCTTCCTAGTGTGGGATTCGAACCCACTGTTTCCAGTGTATGGTGATGGATTCGAACCATCGTGTAAATACTAGTTTGTAGGACTAGCCCCTTCAACCGCTTGGATAACCATACATGGTGCAAGATAAACCTTATAGAAGAAAGCCACCTTGCGCTGAGAATTTTAATAATGTTTCCTCAAACATCCCCAGTTTACTGAACTTTGGTTAAAAACTGACCGATTTCCGACAAACCGATAAAAGCTCCGTCTCTTCCGAAGTGCCATCTATGGATCTGTACAAGTCACGTGACCCTTCCGGATGTCTTTTGGACATTCCTGTGCAGATCTTTCTACGGTTTTCATACTCCTTCCGAAGTCAGAGTCCTATATTACCCGTATTGTGGGCGTAGTAGGATTTGAACCTACACATTTGCTCTCCCAAGGAGGAAAGCCCATACCCTCGTATGCGTTACATAACACCCATATTGCGCTTGCGGAGAGGATTTGAACCTTCTGTTTCAGTTCAGCTGTTGTCAGCCTCTATCTGCGTTTATACCTATTAAACTTCTCAAGCATTTGGGACCGTTTGTTATTGAAAGTGTGACTCGGCCTTTCAAGGAGACCCGAAGGTTTCTTATGACACGTTGTTCGTTGGTATCAATGATTCCTACTATTACGGTTCTCTCCTCCCACTTGTAACGTTGGCATGAACTTCCTATCCACAAATTACTTTCTTTGAACTATTCTATCTCCCGCCGTATATCGCAGTTGCTTCTATTCCGGTAAAATGTGTCACCGACAGGCTCGATGCCAAGATGTCTTTGTTGGTTACTTTTTGAACCAGCCACTCACAGTGTCCACGATGGGATCTTTGTATTTGTGACCAAACCAACCGATTGCTATGCAAACTATCGTCTCAATCATTGTCTTTAAATTTTAATGTTAAACTTCCGTTTCTGAATTACAGTGCAAAGATATATATTTTATTTCGTAATTCCAAATTTTTGAGGAACTTTTTTTTGTTAAAAAGTGTTTACTCATCTTCCAACTGTTTCATCATATCCCTTTTCAACGTTCTCCTCAACATTGTTTGCCCAGCCTTTTTAATCACATGTCCGCAATGCCCAAGACTCTTATGCTTCTTGTTGCCAGAATGCGTGTTATGGTAATTCGTTGGATAAGTAAAGCCCTGTCTGTATGTCCAAGGCATAACCATATTAAGTAATCTCCATCCAGTCATATCTTCTGTTCAACTTTCTAATTAATTTCCTCACCATCCTTTTTCCTTCTCTGGTGATTGCCTTTGCTGTCTCCTCGTCGTAAGGTAAAAAATGCGTAATCATATTCTAAATACAAATTTTTTTAAATATAACATAGAGTCCGCTATGCTTGAATCTGACGCCATAGATGTCCATCCACCAGGCAAGTCTCTTATGATAGAACTCTATTGCTTTTTTTCTCGGTTTGACGAAAATCGTCGTACAGACCTCAAAGAGTCTGTTTCTGATAAAAGACTTCGGAACTCTCATATTCTCTTATACTTTACAATGTTTTTGGTTAAATAAATAGGCCAGAATAACCACAATCCAAGCAGGAATAAACTAGTTACCCCTCTATCCGGGATGTCATTATCGACAAGTTCATCATACTCTTTCTTATAGTCCTTAGCGAACCAGTAGAACGCTAGTACGAATCCGATCACGAAATAACTGACCCCAATAATAGTACTAATTTCCATAACTCCTCTGTTTAGGCAGAGGTGGAGGGACTCGAACCCCCACTAATTCGGTTTTGGAGACCGACTGACTAACCGATTGCCGACACCTCTATTACTGCTCGCCGGGTGCGATTCGAACACACGGTAACGTAAAACGCTACGGCAGTTTTGGAGACTGCTGGGTTAAACCACTCCCCCACCGACGAATTTAAATATTATGTTGCCCCTTCGTATTCAAACCCCTTGTCCTTTACATCTGATACGAACTGCTCGAAGTCACCCATATCGATAGCCAGATCACCAAAGGTATTTACCTTGTTCTTGTTGTTGTTCTCACGTATAATCTGCTTGATTGGACTACTTTCTTCCTCCGTATTAACATCAATACAATAGTTTCTTGTTTTCGTATCAATTGCCTTGATGATGTTTGGGATTCTGAACTCACCGAACATTAGCTTTATCTCGTCAGCGTAGTGCTGGGTGAAGAAGTCCTCAGTACAGGTAACGTACAGTGGCTGTTTTGACTGACCCCTGCATACCTCTATGCAGTTTGGGATCTTTGTGTGGTATGGGTTTTTCGCTATGCCGATCACTGACAGGTGATGCTCGTATTTCTCTGCGATTGCCTCCTGTAGCCTCTTTCCAAGACCTGGGACTCTCTCACCCTCGTCGTTCACGACCCAGACGAATCCATCCACTACTATGCTAGATATTGCATCTACGTCTATCTTCTCAAGACACTGCATAATGCAAGGCAGTTCACGCTTATAAAGCTCACCTGGCTTGTACTCAGCATCTATTCCCTTCCTCCGGCTGCATACATAGTATTTTACTTTCTCGGATGCCCAAGTTTCAAACACTCCTGCAACTGTGTAGGAAAATCCATCGTAATAATATGTATCAAACGCTACTATCATAACAGATATCTTCTATCATATTTGTCCCACGATAAGTTGATTTTACACCTCTTTGTACACCAACGACTAATTAAGGAAC
>JAEEGH010014912.1_pt1 | contig 16967 bp, 14 predicted proteins | sample 9134181 | NCBI WGS metagenome assembly JAEEGH01 (sample SAMN16246544, study PRJNA631951) | gut metagenome | biome: gut microbiome; feature: rumen; material: DP-attached | host: Bos | place: Iran: Karaj | collected 2018-10
TTCTTCCTGCAGATACAGCATCTCATTTTCAGACTGGATGTGAATAGGATTACCCCAAGTCTCTATCTCGAAACTGCATGCGCCATCATCGTACAGGGGCATAAAGTCATCCATCGTTCCATTTAACATAGCCCACATCTTTTTGGCTCTGACGGTCTGAACAGGATGGATTTTAGAGTACTCATAGCCAAGAAAACATTTCCCCCTCACAACCATGTCGTTCTTAACGTCATTACCCTTTACTGATTCGTAGAGCTTAATGGTTCTATTGCGCATGTCAATTAGTTGAAGTTTCAGGGCTTCATTGAATTCGCTTAACAACAGCTTATAATTTTCGTCCATGACAAAATAATCATGAAGAATATTTCTTCTAATTCCCAATAGACTCTTAATAGCAAATCCTTCGGAATCCCTAAATAATCTCCTTTTTTCTGTCTCGTATTGCAAGTTCAGAATTTCGGTTTCTATTTCTTGCACAGCCTTCGTGTTAAAAATCTCTTGTACTGTCATAATAAGAATCATTAGGTGTGACAAAAGCAATGATGGTTTTCTTATACTCCGCAGCCTCTTGCTCTATAGAGGTCAAAGCCCTTGAATAATCACTTCCATAGTCATGACTTAACTCAGACAAGTTATCAATAAGATACAAGTGAGAAAAGCTGTTTGTGAACGAAAGAATCTTGAATTCATCAAAGAAAACATAGTTGTTCCAAAAGAATCCATTCGGAATAAAATCGTTCAATTCTTCAGGATACCAAAAGAAACCGTGATTATCGTATTCCGTCATTTCATGTTCCACCCAATCTCTTTCATTTTCGTTTTCAGCGTTTTCAATGCATTTCGTTTTTATAAGATCAATGACTGCATTCTGTATTTCCTTTTGGGGAATACCAGAATAGACCACAATAGGCAACCCGGATTCTACAGCAAAGTCATATATGTACTGTTTAAGTTCAGAAGCAGGATGCTCCGAACAAACAAACCATAATCCAGGCTTGTTTAACTTCTGCAACAGCGAATATGTAAAAATCACTTCTTTTTCCATGGTGTCATCTTCATTGTGTATGGAATTATCCTCTTTAGCGTTATTAACTGCACAGGCTCAATATCATCCTTTTGTAGCTCATAATAGCTAGGACGATGTAATACGATAAGTCTTTCCCTAACAAAATCTCTTTTAAGGTACTTCAAAACATTGTCAAGACATTCTGAGTTTGTTGCGTCAAACTGGATACCCAACTGTGATAATCCGATTACTCGAATATTCTTCTTCTGCGCAACTGTGTCAAGAAAATGCCAGATAGCCCTTAGTTCTTCTGACCTTTTCAGACACTCTACACCTTTGACAAAATCCATCAGTTCTACATAGTCGATGATAACCGTATCAAAAAGAAATCTTCTTGACAGGACAAACGATATGTCTTCAATTGAGACACAAGGCATATCATATATGCAACATTTCCATGAAATAGAATCATCTTCCGAGGTATCTATGTCTATATGGTCACACGCCATGTGAACATATAGAACACTTTCCTCATGATAAGTCAACTGTTTTGCTATGTGACAAGCAAGGGTGGTTTTGCCCATATCAGGGCGAGCTGCCAAAATAGAGACTCTTCCCTTGGGGAATAATTCCTCTATCACTTTAATTTCATTTGAAGATTGATTCTGTTCATTCATAATAACTTTATTTTTATAATTATGGTGCAAAGAAAACAAAGACCTCCGCCAACTGGTAGCAGAGGTCAAAGAAAAATACATTATCAACAGATTTTTTGCGAAATATCTACATACAGAATAGCAAATAATAATGGAATTAGTCTGAATTATACTTCTCGATGACTTGCTTGAACTCTTCTGGATAATGGGCTTTCAAATAAGCCATTTGATAAGCCAGCCAAGTGTAGCAAACAGCATGAGACTTATTAAAAGCATACATTCCTTTATGCTCCATCTCATTCCATACCTTTTCAAGAGCCTTCTTTCCATGGCCATTCTTCATTCCACCTTCTATGAATTTTGGTTTCAGAACAGATAGTACATCTTTATTTTTCCTCCAGAGGGCTTTTCTCAGCAGGTCGCTCTCACCTCTACTAAAATCAGCAATCAAGCGCGATAGCATCATTATCTGTTCCTGATAAACCATGATGCCATATGTGTTCTGAAGGTACTTTTCCATACAAGGAATGATGTACTTTATTCCCTTCTTCAACTTTTTGCGCTTGATGAGCATTGGTAGATCTTCCATGGGTCCCGGTCGATACATACAATTCAATATAGTCAAATCCTCAAAGCATGTGGGATGAAGGTCTCGTAAATACTTCTGCATCCCCTGCGAATCAAACAGGAATACATCCTCTGTTTGTCCAGCTTGAAACAGTTTCATGGTTTTCTCATCATCAATCGGGATTGTATTAATGTTGAAATTCTCGTCTTTCCGGGTCTTAATAAGCATACAAATTTCTCTCATTTGGGATAATGTCTTTAGCCCAAGGAAATCAAACTTTATGAGGCCAGATTTTTCCACATGCCTTCCATCATACTGTACACATCTCAATATCTTATCATTACCCTCGGAATCCTCAATACCAACAGTAGCAATGGGTGCCCAGTTTGTTATTGGATCATTAGCGACAATAAATCCACAAGCATGAACATTCAGATCACGAACTCTTCGTCTTAATACAGAATCACCAGGAAAAGTTGAGAACGCCACAATATGAGCACAACAATCCTTGCCATATATCTGTTGAAGCAATTCAAGAACATCTTCTCTACGTTCATCGTCGACGTCTACATCTATGTCTGGAAACATAGAGCCTTCTGGACTTAGGAACCGTTCGAAAAGCAGGTCATGTTTTAATGGGTCAATCTTAGTAATACCTAAGCAATAACACACAAGACTACCAGCTGCTGAGCCACGTCCAGGGCCAACCCATACGTCAAGCTCTGATTGAACTATATTGATTATATTCTGTAGAAAGAGAAAATAACCAGACGCTCCCCTTTGCCTTATAATTTCTAGTTCAAACTTCAGTCTGTCAGCCACATCTTCAGAAAGTGATTTCCCGTATATCTGTCTTGCTTTGGAAAATGACAAGTATTTTAAGTAGTCATCTTCCTCGCTTATTTCCTCATCCCTGAAGCCATTGGGAATGTAAATAGCTGGAACGACGGGAGTGTGGTGTATGTCATAGAACTCCACCTTATTATATATCTCCATAGTACTTGCTATAGCTTCAGGAATATCCGAGAACAATTCGCACATAAATTTTTTGCATGTCAACCAGCGGAATTGAAGAAAATCTGTTTTGGCGAATTCTTCCATTGTCTTCCCTGTAGCATAGCATTGTTGGGTATTGTAAACTGCTAAATCTTCAGGAGCCACATAATGGACATCATTTGTAGCTACCACTTTTACGCCAAATTCCTTTGCTTTCTGAATTAGAACGGCATTAACCTTTTGCTGTTTAAGCATCAAGTCACTTGGCGTGTCGCTCTTTAAATCATAATCAGCACAACGCTGTAATTCCAGATAATAATCTTCCCCAAAAGTTTGCTTGTACCATTTGATAGTCGCATCAAGCCCTGCTATGTCATCGCTTACTATATGGGAATATGCCTCACTGCCAATACCACCTGAGAGGACAATTATACCTTCATGGTATTTCTCCAGATCATGATGGTCTGTTCGTGGTCTCATATAGAAACCATCAGTCCAGGAATTACTGACAATCTTGATGAGGTTTCTGTAGCCTTGATAGTTCTTTGCCAAGACTGTTAAGCGATATCCTTTGCAGTGCTTGCAAAACTTCTTGTCCTCCTTTGCTCCTGATGCGACATACAGTTCACAACCAATGATAGGCTTAAAAGGTTTCTTCCCCTTCTGCCGTCTTTCATTGTTGATACGAGAGACATAGTCAAAAAACTCCATCACACCATACATATTACCATTGTCAGTAATAGCTATGCCAGGCATCTTGTCTTTGATGGCAGCATCAACCAGTTCCTTTATGCTGGCACACCCATCATTTATTGAATAATGGGAGTGAACATTCAAATGTACAAATCGGAATCTATTCATATTATATCAATTTTATTTTCATGCAAAGAAAACAAAGACCTCCGCCAACTGGTGGCAGAGGTCAAAGAAAAATGACGAAGATTCCTATTTTAAATAAGGATTTATAACTCTAATCCTTCAGAGCACTCCAAAGCGAAGTCTATCATTGCGCTAAAGTCTGACAATGTTTTACTGTTTTCATCAATTAAATCTTTAATAACCTTTTTGTCATTCCAATAAGTATAGCCTTCAAAATTCTTCCAAATCCAGCTTTGATTCTTTTTATCTCTACATTGGAATCTATTCTGAAGTTCTTCCCATGCGCCTATATCTTGTCTTTCATAATTGCTTCTTTTCAGAAATCCAAATATTAAATCTCCAAGGCCTCTTTTTTCAAATTCGAAAGAAAGCTTGAAATATTTCCATTCTGGTTTGTATAAACTACCACCTGCCCAGGAAGTGCCTATCCAGTCCGTTGTGTCTGTCCTCAACTCAAACCCCTTCCTTTCTGCCAATGTCCTAAGACGTGGTAAAAAATGATTGTTTACAACGAAGTTGATAAATGCGTCTCTACTATTGAATATTTCAAAAACTGCATCAATATTTTCTGGTTTGCTCAAGATTTGCAGTATTTCATCATTTCTATTCATATTGCTATTTGTTAGAATTTTAATTGTATTAATATATTGCACGATTGTTTCTCTTATCAGGGGTTGACTTGCAGACAATTCTAAACATTTCTCTAACCACGCCATTATGTCATGTTTATAAGATATGCAAATGTATTGGTCAGCATTTAAATCTCCCAATGAGTCTTTACTAGGGATGTTGCCATACAGTGTCAAATATATAAGCCTAAACGATTCTCTGTCTCCTTTCTTCATGCCATAGTTCCAATACCTCTTCATCTGATGATATTGATCACCAGCATATATCTTGTTCTCGATAATGATTCTATGTTTTGTATCCGTAATATATAGGTCAATACGCCCACCTGTCTCTTTTGTCAATGGCCCTATAGTTTTCTCTACTTGCACTGAAACTTTTTTGCTTTCAGTATCAAGAAAGTCAATAGACGTTCTTTTGTCCAATCCACACAGCATTTCAACAAATGCTTTCAGGTACTTATCTTTCTGTCCATGGCTTCCCTTCGTATTAAGAAGAGTAGCAATAATGGAGGAATGCAAGTGGACTTCATCTGAAATGAGACCTAAATCCTGAAAGATATTGAAGTTATCACCTCGCCTCAACCTTTCGTCTTTAATTTCCTTGGTTTTCTTAGACAATATCCGCATCTGGTCTAGTAGATTTGTAATTGTCTGTAAGTTTTGATTAGAATTATCCATATGTTATTCTATTGTTGAAATTATAATATCTTTCTTAAATCCAAACAGATCTTCTCTGAATTCATTCTCTTCTGCGCTTGACATTTTGCGGTGTTCGGTCTCTTCAAAGTCCTGTTTCATCAAATTGAAATAGAATTCTTTCTGCCAATCTTCTTGATAACTTTTTAGGAACTGGTATTTGTGCGGCCATAAACCTTGATCTACAGCATCGGTACATGTGTCGCCGAAGCAATAAGCCTCTCTGTCATCCATCCCATGTTCCTTCGCCAATTCGTATGCCTGAGCGTAGATAACACAAAATTTCTCTTTATATTCATCATGATAATCGGCATAAGCATGGGCATAAATATCGCTTTTCCCTAAAGCAATCATTCTTCTGTAATCTTTGCAGTATGACTCAGCATATTCCTTTGGGTCGCCAAGAATTTCAGAAAAGAGAAATTTGTATCTTTTCCTGAACAGAGAATCATCACTCATGGATGCAACATGGATGTCCAATTCTTTCTCCTTTTCTTCATCATCTTCTATTGCATCATAGGCTTCACGATATGACCTATATTCCTCTGCCCCAGGCAAACTACTTTTTGCATAAGCCTCAGACCATTTATCACAGTGCCCTTTCTCCTTTTCTGATACATAGTATTCCATGAATTCTTTGGAGATACGAATACTTGCATCAGCATTGGACTCTTCCTCTGGGTCATCGTCATCTTCTGGACAATCTCTCTGCAACTCGACGTAACAACGTTCTACTTCTTTCTTGAATCTATCGAAGTACTTTTCTTTGACAGCCAATTCATCAAAGGCCATCTCTATCATATTATCTGTTAGTTGTCTCATATTATAAATAGCTTTGTTAATTATAGTATTTCTCTTGCTATCCACACAATAGCTTCTGAATCAGCAATTACTTTTTCATAATACTCTTATTTAGAGGATTGATTTTAAATAATCATCCCAAGAATCAAATCCAATGGGTTTGTAGGTTGCGTTAATTGAAACTGCACCGTATGTGTCAAAATCTCGAGTGACAACATCCAATTTCAGATTGGTAATTCTTTGGTTAATTTCTTCCAAAAGCTTAGATGACATCCTTTCCCTTTGCATCTTGGGAAGATAGTATTCTCTAATCAACTTCTCAACATTAATATACCCGTTGATAGGTTGAAATAGCTCTTGCCTTGGACGAAGAACTTTGAATTTTAGTACATAATACTTCTCCTCAGGTCCCACGTATGTTCCATTACTTCCAAATAAATAAGGCGAATTATCATACAATGACTGCTCATCTTTTTTTATTCCTTGAACGAAACCTTTTTCAGATTCTTGATGAATATCGATTAATCGTGCTGGACTTTTCCAGCTTTTTCTTTTTATTTTCATCATTCCACCTGGAAATCTCAAAGTACTATTTTCAAGTACATGATATAGAGTAGGCCTATTCTTCTTTATGTTTGACAAAATGGTTTCTACGTCTTGAGACCACGAATCGACAGAACAATTTATAACATACTTTCCCCTTACAAATTTAATATTACCATAGATAAGGCGTCCTATATCTTCTGCATTGGGAAATATTGGATAATCTCTTTCTTCATCATTTTCATCAAATATTGTATGCAAGATTGACATCCATATTTCTTGCTTCCAATTGTATTCAAGACAAATAATATATGGTTCAATTTTGACATCAATATGATGCTTGTCTCCTTTTTCGTATTTGATTTGAAAATCGCTGTATTTCTCAAATACATCCAACAAGTTTTTCTCTTGAATAAGTTTATTATCTTCTTCCATAATTATTAGTCTTTCTTTTTATCTTTTAATGATGATAATAATGTAGCGTGGATAAGTTGAAAACTATAGTATCTCTCTTGCTATCCATGCACATGCCTCTGCATCAGCAAGCGCGTTGTGATGATTCTCTAACTTATAGCCACAGGCTTCTGCCACAGTCTGGAGTTGGTGGTTTTCCAAATCAGGGAGTACGCGCCGCGAAACGCACAGTGTGTCGTAGAACTCATAATCAGGGTAGTCCATCTGATATACGCGAAAAACAGCCTTCAAACAACCTTCGTCAAAAGGCTTGTTATGAGCAACGAGTGGCAAGTTCTCTATCAGAGGCTCTATCTGAGCCCATACTTTTGGAAATACTGGTGCATCGTCAGTATCTTCATGGCAGAGACCATGAACCTGTGAACACCAATAGTTATAGTAGTTCGGTTCTGGTTGAATGAGCGAGTAGAAAGTATCTACAATCTCTCCATTGCGGACTATGACTATTCCAACGGAACAAACCGAAGAACGCTCGTTGTTAGCTGTCTCAAAATCTATTGCTGCAAAGTCTTTGAGCCCTGCTCGAAGATTTTTCCGTTCGGCAGAGTCGAAACGAGCTTCACCCTGCTCTCTCTTACTCAAATCTTTCATTTATTTGTCCTCCTTGTATTTGTTCCACATTCTTTTAATCTTTCCGGCAATTTCTTTACGGAGCCAGAGAGGTTCCAGCACTTCCATATCCTCACCGTTCCAGAGAAGTTCTTGCTGGAAGTCAAACTCTGGACGGAGATTTAAGGTGAAAACACTGTACTCTTCGTTACGCTCAATCTCTTCCTGCGACTCATGCATTTTTAGGTCACGAATGTAGTTGGCCTGACCGGCAGAGACTTTTAACTTGACCGTTTGCGGTTCTATGGTTTGGTCGGCTATGATACCGAAACAACCGTCAAAGAAATCTTTGGCCGTCCAGTCCTTCGGCATCTCAAAAGTCTCATCTGTTGCTTGCAGAAAGTTGATACGATCAAGGGAATAGATACGTGGCCCTTTCTCATAATAATAGGAATAAGTGCTACGAGCCACCATGTACCAACGCTGCCGGAACAGTTTTACACAATATGGCTGAACATCGAAGTTGTTCTCCTCATCCTTCCAATAACTGTGGTAGGTCATGTTTAGCACACGGTTTTCCTTCATAGCCTCAATGATGGGCTGAAGGTAGTTCTGGCCAGACGGCACGTATTCCAGAATGATGCGATCTTTGATGCTCTGACTGTTGGCTAAGGCATTGCTCACACAGAAAGTGTTGTATAGCCAGGAACGAAGTCCGTTCTTGCTGATGTCCTCCTCGTTCTCGATATAGTAACGATATTCACCACGGTTTTCATTGGCGATGTTGATGCCAAACATATCCCAGATAACATAACGCCAGTTGTCGAAGGTACGTTTGGGAATATCTACTCCTCTGCTGATGTCATCGCGGAGCCACAGCTCGTTCAGCTCCTTGAACGAGATCTTACGTTTGCGATAGATGGTTTCTATCACCCAGACGTATTTCGTTATCAAACTTTGTCCTCTATCGTTGTCCATATTTCTATGATTTTATCTGCAAAAGTATGACAAGGGTACGCCAAACTGTGGCAGAGGTTTAGGAAAAGTGAGTTTTTAGTCTCTTTTTCCTTCCATCTTATCTATATATGTCTCGTAAATAAGGGGATAGGCATCGTTTACATTGAATGATATTTCAGGACGCAAGAGGGATTGTGTGTCATTGATAAAATCGGCATCTTCCATCTTCTCCTGCATGTTATTGACGAACTGCTTGTAAGAAGGTGCTTTATCGACCACGAACTCCATATATTTCTTGTAGCATTGTAGGACTTTATCGACATCTACCTCCTTACGTTGTAAGGCGATATAGAGGTCAAAGAGGTCGCGGCCTTTCTTACGCTGGTAAAGGGCGCGAAGCTTAGTTCCTAATAGTTCCTCGAAATGATAGGTTGTCAGTTCTGCTTCACCTGTAAACCAAGAGTTTTCCATGCGGAAAGGAACTTTGATTAGACCAAGGACATTGAAATGCTCGAAGCAGTTGATTTCAACTTTCAGTCGAATCTGTACAGTGGGCGGTATTTCAGACTCAACTCGGAACAACATGGTATTGTTATACCGTTTCTGTTTCGTAACTCTATCAGGAAGAAAATCGAGCACTTCACCAAGACGATACATGATGGGCTTGATCGGACCTGGATTGATCTGAACCAAGTCAATGTCCTCACTATAGCGTGGCTGGGGTGACAGATAGAGTTTATGCAAGGCTGTTCCACCACGGAAAGCAAGTTGCGATGCCAGAAACTCATCACTGAAGATGGCAACCAAGGCACGACATATAATCAAGTCTTGCTCAATCTGGGCATTGTCTATCCATGGAGCATGATTACTCCATTGTTGTATAGCTGTTCTGTTAATCATATATCATCTGTTTCTATTTGAACGTTTATATTTATTTTCCATCGGCTATCCCTGTTTGATGGATTATCTTCTGCTGATGTACTTAAAGGCTTATATACCATGTGGACAGACTTAGAATACAACTGTTCGTAGAGTTCATCCGCTAAGGTAGTCTCATCTATGATTTTTTCCAATATATAACCAAGTCGTTGCCATGTAACAGTTTTGACATAAGACATAATCAGCCGAAACTGGTTACGAATGTCTATTTGCTCAGCCAGTTCTTCAAGGATGGTAGCCACTCTTGAAAGTCCACCCACATGCTGTTGATATTGGATAAGGTCAGCAGCCGTCAAGAGTGGATTGGAGATGCGGATGGTTCCAGTTTCGGTATTCTTAATAATGAAAGCCTCCTCTGGTAATCTGTCACGATAGAACCAATCAATGGTTACATTACGAGTTGAAACTACCCGACGCTTTGGAAAAGTTGTCATGACAGAGAACTGTTGGGGACGCTGGTGAGCTGCACCAAGATGTTCTGCCGCACTAAGCATACAGACATAGTAAGGCTTGCCAAGATAGGACATCAACTGGTCAATATAATAGCTTGCAGGAATGGAACCTCTTAAAATGTAATGAACAGGGAAAATAACATAGAATCCCCTGTAAACGTTAGCAATGGTTTTATTAGCGCAAAGCCTTGAAAGTTCATTCTGAAGAATCTGCTCAGAAGAATACATACCAGTATTTCTCACATCCTCAATGGAGAACGTGGGATAACCATGTATAGCTCTGTCCTTTATCCACTTTTGAAGAGTCATGTCAATACTTTTTGGTGCAAATATAATAAAATTTTTGTTATTAACGAGTTTTGACAAGCAAAAATGTGCTTTTCTTTTATATTTTTTAAGGAGTGGTGGACATAATACCCTCCAATTTACTAATCTTTTTCATAAAAACAATGACATAATGCAATTTGCCTCCTGAAGAATTTGGCGTTATCATTTTTTCTTTGTACCAATTAATTATTGATTGCCTTTTGGGGCATGTAGAATTCAGTTCTTCTTGCATTCTGCCCGAAGGTCTTCGAGTGCTTTATATTCTGCCGGATCAAACTTCACGATAGGAGCGATAGTCATTCTGGCGGCATTGCCAAGTCTTTTCTCAAGAATTTTATACTCTGTGTATTGGTAAAGAATCTGTTCCTTCATCTCGTTTGTCAGGGGAAGCTCGCGCTCCAACCCCGATTCCCGTAGCATGACCCGACTTCTGGATGCTACAGATAGTTCGACATGCAGTTGTACATAACAGATAATATCGTAATAATCCTCTGGCTGGAAAACGTCTTTGACCGACTCAAGGTAATTTCCGGTAGGGGTGTCGTCCAAATGTCCTTGTTTGATGGAGTCAAGCAGGCTTAGCTGTTTGTCGAGCCCAGTGTCCAGCCAGCTATGGATCATTCCGACATCGTAGAAGTAGGTCCAAACCAATAGGCCTCCCATCGTGGCAATGACGAAAATGAACTGCATGAGGGGATTGAAATGGAATGTGTTGTGGCATACATGTAGCACTGGTGCTACCACCAACAGCGAGATGACCATGAGAACATCTCTGTTTTTGATGGTCAGTCCAGAGCGGAAACGTAATATCAGACGGATGCCTAACATGAGTCCGGCAGCAATGACGGCACTGCAACCCATGTGAATCAATGCCACCTCCAACCCTCTGAACAGTATAGTTCCGATGCTCATCCCATCGCCCAACAACAGATAGAACAGGTTCTCAAGGATGGAGAACCCACCACCTACGGCAGCACCGCAGATGACACTATCGATGAAGAATACGATTTTCTTTCGGGTGGCTAACCAAAGGAGTGGGATGGCCTTGACGATCTCTTCCAGAACAGGATTGAAGAAATCAGACAGGTTCTCGGAGAGAAGCAGGCCTGTCAATTGGAACAGGCCGAAGCAGACCAATGCCGCCACCATCCCGCACAGCACCTGCAAGAAGAGATTCTTGATGCTGATGAGTGAGAAATGATCAATCTTATAGACTACAAAGATGTAGATGACAATAGGGAGAATGGCAGCGACGAATAACATTACAACAATTTGAGTGAGATCATAAATTCATTGTTTCCACGTCTTCCACCATCGAATCCTGCTGGTGCAAACAGATGACCGTAACCAATAGACAGCGTTGTCTTGAGATAGTTCAGGAACACCAGTTCGGTGGTCAGCTGGATACCTGTGCTGTAATACATCTTGTGTGATGAGTTCGGATTCCATGCGGAGAGCCCCGTTCCGAAGAGTGAGCACTGAATCCATGTCGGATAGCAGAACAGGGCACCGAAGTTGTTGAGGCGGAGCGGGCGCAGGTTGAGCTCTGCCGTTGCCTTGGCATAGGAGTGTGCTGAGATAGCATCGATGGCGGCACCAGGCATCGCCAAGGATGTACGATATTGGAAGGCGTTCCTGTTGTCAACATAGTTGTTGCGGAAACCGCCAAAATAGGTATTGCCAAACACCGACTCTTCGTCGCCAAAGTTATGACCTGCTGCCGTACGGAGCCAGAACGAGGTGTTTCTGTCAAAGGGCAGCAGTGTGCCAAAGTTGCCTGTAGCCTCTACAGATGGATAGACTCGTCCGCCAGCCAGATAGCCGTAGCCTTCAACGCCCAGCTCGTAGCCCTGCTCTTTCATCACACCGCCCAATGAGGTGCGGGTCTTCGACCATTCTCCGTAAATTGACGCCGTCTGCATCGTCCTGACATCTTGCACGCCAATCTCCTGATACAAGGGCAGTGCATCCATGTCGCCGTAGGCAGCTACCGAGAAACCCCATGATTTGTCATACGGCGAAATCAGCGTGTTGGAATAGTCGTAGGCCAGTTGCACCACATAGCCCTTACGGCTTTTTCGCATCGGACCGAAGAGGTCGTAGAAGTCTGTATGGTTCCAGGCTGCCTTGAGGTTCCAGAAATAGTATTTCCAGTCGAAGTCAACATGGAATCTGTTCTTCCAGGCGTTGTTGCTCCAAGGGGATAGACCGACTGACAGTTTCATGCTGCTCAGTCCTACGGGGTCGTTCACGTTAAAGCGATAGCCCAACACGGGGGTCATGTGATTCCACGCCTTGGAATCGGTAAAACCGCTGATGATAGGATAGGCCCCTGCGAACTTCATCTCTTTAAAGACATTGTAGGAGGTAATGTTGTTATAGACATCGCCAAAGCTCTTCCTGGGCAGTGAGTCTCTGAGCAGACCCACCTGTTCCATCGCCTCCTTATTGTTCTCGTATGCCAGTTGACCGTAGAGCTTCACGGCATTGGCATCCTTCACCACCTCACGGGAAAGCAGGACGGGTTGCAGTCCGTCGCGCTTGAACTGGAGCGCCAACAGCTGACCGGGCGTAATCTCCAATGGTGCAAAAAGGCCGATGTCGGTATTGGAAAGCATCTCCATCTCGCGTGTCTCTAAGTTGATCTGCCAGAGGTTGGAGACACCCGTATAGTAGGAGCTACCGATCAGGTATTTGTCATCGAGCGAAAAGCGGAACTGTCCTAAGTTGCTGTCTTTCCAGGTAATCAGTTTCACGGGCTTGAAGATGGCCTTAGCCAGTTCTTCGGTATTGAACAGCAGAAGTGTGTGCTCGCCGTTGTCGCCCTGACTGGTGAACGACAGCCATTTGCCGTCGTGACTGATATCCGTGTCGAACACGCTGACACCAAACGGGAAGGCATAGATCACTTCAGGATTCTCTAAGTCGCGGTCCATGCGCACAATCGACTGTGTACCGCCATTGGAGAAAAGGCCGTAAAGGCAGTCGTGGGTATTGTCATAAACAATACTGTTGATGCGCTGGAACTTCTTTTTCTTCACCACCTTCTCCTGCTGGATGTCATAGATCTCCAAGCCACGCATCCCCGCGTTGTTCGATGTATAGATGAGTCGCTGTCCTTTGCAGTCGAGGGCTACGTAAGCAGGGTCATAGAGCTGGATGCCGTAGATGTCGTTCAGCCGCTTCTGCTCGCCTGTCTGCAGGTCGATCTCCGTCATGTGTGCAAAGTCGCCAGGTGCATTCATGGCGGCGTATGCCTTTTGGGTAGTAGGGTCATAGACGAATGGTGACACAGATCCCAGTGGCTCTTGGGTTAGCGGCTTGGTCTCTGTGATAGGATATTGGCGGATGGCGGCAAGGTTCTCTTCCTGATGTTTCTTCTCGTCCTCCTTCCAGTCGTTCCATACTTTTCTGAGGGATTGTCCATAGACTTTCTTAAACTGTTTTCCGAAAAAGGTGCGGCTGTCGGCCGTTCTGTTATAGAACTGGATCATCTTCTCGTAGCCGTAGGTCTTGGTGAGGTAGTTCACGAAGCGGGTGCCATAGAGATAGGCGTTGGCGCCCACCTGAAAATCCATTGTGGAACCTTCCGTTTCCAGCCCCACCACAGAGTAGAGTTTGTCGCCCCCGTCGATGATACTGCGGAAGTACATCTCGTCGTAGCCACCTAAGGCACGTCCGACGCCACCGCCGAGCCAGGTCTCCATGAAACAGGCGATACCCTCGTGATACCAACGGGGCGCATACCAACGGGGTACGCTCAGATAGCTCCATAGGGCAGAGACGGGTTGGGAGTTGTCGGTGCCCACCTTCGTTCCGAAGAAGCGGCGCCAGTTGAGGTCGCGACGATTGTACTTGTCTGTCATGACGATGTGCGTATATTCGTGCTTGAACAGCTGACGGTATCGTTCACTTGATGGGTTGATGTAATACGACATGTTCAACGGAGCCATGCCGATCTGTATAAGAGAACGCGGTAACGGCGTTGCTCCGCCGTTACCGTCGTCTTCCCAGTCTGTCAATAATAGCAAGGGTGCCTCGGGCTGATAGACTGAATCACTGGTCCATATCTGCTGATGAAGTGCCTTTCCGTTTTGATACATACGTATCATGTGAGGGATGTAACGTGAGAGGTTCTTGTCGAAGAACACCAGCGTGGCTTCATCCGTCTTATATTGGAAATAAGTCTGAGTCTGCCCCCAGGATATGCTGGGCATCAGCGATAGCAGAAGAAAAGCAATCCAGTTACGCATTTACCTATAATTTACGGGCTATTATTTTATTACTTTTTTGGAAATTTTACCAGCCTTACCAGCTGCACCAGCCTTACCAGCTACATCAGCTGCACCAGCTAAATTTGCACTATAACCAGCAGCTGCTGTCTGACTGATTACACCGTTAACCCTTTGACCGAGACCGATACTCTGGGTCTGACTCAGATGATCTGTATTGAAACTACCTATTGCTTTGCCGTAAGCCTCCATCACCTTGCTGGCGCTACCCATCTTCATAACATTCGACATCTTCTGTACATTTGACATCTTCTGTACATTTGACATCTTCTGGACGTTAGCCATCTTCTGGACGTTAGCCATCTTCTGGGCATTGCCAAAGCCAATCTTCTCCATGCTGGCAGCAACATCAGTTGAAACACTCTTCATGGCCTCATCGAGGGCGTTGCTGAAGATCTTCTCAACATCCTGGCTATTCATGGCGAGGCCGTCGCTTACGCTCTTAACAGTGGTTTCTGCTGCATAACGGGCCACTGAGCATATTCTCTCGAGTGTCTGCTTAGGAACAGCACTACCCAGTTTGGTGGGTGTGTCGATGCTCTGAGCCAAGTTGGCGCTTTGCAGAATATTCATCTTTTCGGCAAGGTTGAATCCACCTACAGCAGCGAGGGCCTTTTCGCCACTGAGCAGGTTACCCTTCTTGGCCAAAGCCTCTGCAGCGACCTTGTCACCCTCGAGGGCTGCGGTCATCTGCTGATACTCCAACCACTGGTCGCGGACGAACTTCAGCTGATCATCACCCTGAGCTGTCTCCAGATACTTGTCGGTGACCTCGATGAATTGGTCAGCCAGCTTATTCTGCTTCTGCAGAGAGGTGTATGCCAATGAGGCGTTGATGGTGGATTGAGCCAAGTCGGGGCACTCCTCACCGCTCAGGGCGGCATTCAGATTGTCGGCTGACTCTACCAGCGAATTAGTAACGTTGTCCACCACCTCACGGTTGGCGTTCATCTCCTTGAGTACCTCAGCAAATTCGGGGATGTTGCCGGCTACCTCATTTGATATGTCAACCAGCGTGCCGAACTGGGCTGCGCGTGTCTGCATCACCACCTGGGCTGCCACAATACCATCCTTGAAGGCTGAATCGGTCTGAAGGAGCTCTTCCATATTAGTAAGCTTCTCAGAAGCTTGCTCACGAGAGAATCGAGCAGCCTTGGCGATATCGCCATCTGTCTCGTTGAGATCCACTGGCCAATCAACAAAATGAGAGGTGACCAACCCGATGGCGAATACTGCCACCACCGAACCCAGGATAATAATACTCTTCTTTTTCATACAGCTAAATAATAAGTTCTTGTTCTTTTCTATTTAATCTCAATGTCAAACATCATATTAATGAATTGACGCTGCAAAAATACAATGTATTTTAATACCGTCCAAACTTTTTTGAGTTTTTTTCACATAGTTGTTGCGACACAGGTATATTTTAGCGACAAAACGCAGAAAATGCATCGATTTCTGTCGCAAACACTTAAATCTCCGTATAGATATGCTCCTTACCCCTGGGGGTCATCATCAGTTTTGGACAGTCGCCTTTGGTCCACTCCTTCAGCTGTTTACGGGCAGAGTAGAGGGTCAGTCCGGAGGCACGTGCGAACATCCCGGCTGTGATATAACCCTGATGTCTCTGGATACATGCCCTCATCACCTGTTCCAGTTTCTCCTGATCGGCCAGAATCGCCTGCGTGTCAGGGTTGTGGTTACGGCGGAACCCGTCGAGCCACTTCTTGATCTCCCTGTCCCACAACTTACCAGGATTATACTCCACTCCGTCGAGCCTCACGTCGCGGTCTTTCACCTCTTCGGCATCCGTCACCTGTCTGGCCAGTGACAGCTTGGGAGCAAACGAGCCGATGGGTGTATCGATACGATAGCCCTCAGCCAGATACCTTCCCGCTACGCGGAGGAATGAGTCGAAAGCTCGACTCAACTCCCCATAGCGCAGATAGTTCATACGTTCGCCGTATTCTTCCAACTGCTTCATCGACAGTTTCATACCACTCTGCGGACGCACATACACCAGGTTCTTCCCATCCTTACCCTTGACGGGTGTAGGATGAACCTCATACCACATTCCTTTATTCTTCCTCGGCATAATTCTGATTTTTGATTGTTTTCCTCCAAAGATTCGTACCGATCTTTTCAACAAGACCTTCTTTCACCCAGCGGCAGATAATGGTCTTCACCACAGTTGACTCATTAT
>JAEEGH010014913.1_pt1 | contig 16967 bp, 23 predicted proteins | sample 9134181 | NCBI WGS metagenome assembly JAEEGH01 (sample SAMN16246544, study PRJNA631951) | gut metagenome | biome: gut microbiome; feature: rumen; material: DP-attached | host: Bos | place: Iran: Karaj | collected 2018-10
GATGCTATAGCCGCTGTAAGATGAAGCTTTCTCATAGAATGTTCTCCTGTGCTAATTACAAGCTTTTTGCGTAAATGTCAAAGCGGCACTGCTCAAGAACTTGTTTGCCCAAAAGTGTAATTGCGCGTTCCGGGCATGCATTGGCACAGCGGTAACAGATTGTGCATTTTCCGGCTGAAAAAACAGGCTTTCCTTCTTTTATGGTGATTGATTTCGTCGGGCAGATTGAGGCGCATTTTCCGCAGGTCTTGCACATGTTCTGGTGAATGTTCAGCCTTGTTGCAAGTTTTTTTGCTGTAGGAATAAACCAAAGCCGCTGCCCGAAAAGCCCTGCGAGTCTGTTCCAGAAGAAAAGACCGTCCTTGGGATATTTTCCGTCTTTTATGGCTGCTGCAGTCAGGCCAATTTTTTGCTCTGCTGACTTTATGATTGCGGTGTTTTCGTCAAGCGGCTTTTTGAGCATTTTAACATCGCCGATGACATCGGGCATTCTAAGATGAAGCCCGCCAAGAATTTGCGCGCCCTGTTTTTTTAAAAGTCTTGCACCAAGCCCCGCTCCGTCACCGCTGAAAAGTCCCATAGTTACAATAATAAAGACCTTTTTGCCGCAAAAAAGTTTACCGTTCTGTAATATGAATTCTTTTACAATACTTGGAATATTGCTGTAATGTGTCGGGTAACCCAGCGCAATTTCGCTTTCGGTTTTTAAAAGCTCAAGAGCTTCGGGGTTTTCAATAGAAACTGCTCTGCCGCCAGTTGTTTTTGTAAAAGTATCCATACAATGTTTTGTGTTTCCGTTTCCGCTAAAATAAATTCCGTTCATAATTAACTCCATTAATGTTTATTTCAAAAGCTTATTTCAAAAATTCGCAGCCAAAAATCTGCATAAAATCTGCCAGCTTGGTTTCCCATTTTTTGTTGTAGGTTATGTTTTCCATTGTTGCCAGCGAAGTGATCCCATGGACAAACGCCCACAGCGCAATTATTGCATCATTCCATTTTTCTTTCGGGTAATTTTTTTGCGAAAGAATCTGAAAAACAACAGACTTGAAGATTTCAAAAGGCTTATAGTTTTTTTCAGAATCAGCATTTTCGGTCAAATCAAGTGCGATATTGTATTTTCCAAAAAGAAAGACAAAATAATTTGGGTGCATTACAAAAAAATGAAGGTATGCAGAACCCAATTCCATGAGGACATTTTCCTGTTTTTCGCATTTTGCGATTGCTTTTTTAAGTTCTTCAGAAAAGCCGTTTGTGATGTAGTTCTGCATTTCTTCAAGCAGCACATCTTTGTTTTCAAAATGTGAATAAGGCGCGGCATGAGAAACGCCGCAGACAGCTGCAACTTTTCTTAGCGAAAATCCTTCAAGCCCTTCTTTTGCAACAAGCGTTATGCCGGCTTCAATAAGCTCTTCTTTTAAATTTTTGTGATGGTAAGTATCTTCTTTAGTCATGCACCCTGCTCCATAGTTTTGGTTTGTAGAATCTTTACAGTGGTAAGATTACTGCACTATCTTTACAGTGTCAAGATAAAAATGCAAAAAGAGCATTTGAACAATTGTTGAAAATCCCGCCTGATGTGCTTGCTTAAAACAGTTCCGGCTGAATCGGGTTGGTGCCTGGGAATTCTTCCATCCATTTAAAGACAGAATCTGTACCGAGCATTATATTGTTTTTGCGGCATTGTTGTGCGAGGCGCTGCATAAGTTCGTGTTCATTCGGGCTTGAAACAACGTAGCTTGTGCCGAATGTTTTGATGTACTGCTGCTTAAGCCCTGGAAAATGGCGGTCGAGCGCGGCGAAAAAATATTCGCGGTTGCCTTCCCGCAGCGTAAGCCCGATGCCGAAGCAGATTATCGCCTTTACGCCGGCACGCACACAATAATCCACAATGCCGTCAACATTTTCCGCCGTGTCGTTGATAAACGGTAGCAGCGGGCTGAACCACACAACTGTCGGAACGCCGGCATCGCGGCACGCGCATAAAACTTCAAAGCGGCGGCTTGTCGGGCAGACACCCGGCTCTACAATGCGGCAGAGAGAGTCGTCTGCTGTGGTAAGCGTCATCTGTACAACGGCTTTTGTTTTGCGGTTTATGTCGGTAAGCAGGTCAAGGTCGCGTAGCACAAGATCTGATTTTGTCTGGACAGCCGCGCCGAAGTTATATCGGTCTATTATTTCAAGACAGCTACGCATAAGGCGCAAATTTTTTTCAAGCGGAATGTACGGGTCACACATTGCGCCGGTTCCAACCATGCAGCGTTTCCGCTTTTTGCGTAGTGCGGTTTCTAAAAGTTCCGGCGCATTCTGCTTTACTTCGATGTCCTCAAAAGCGTGTGTAAACTGATAGCACTTGCTCCGCGCGTCGCAGTAAATGCACCCGTGCGAGCAGCCGCGGTAAATGTTCATGCTGTGTGGTGTTAGAATCGACTTTGCGTTTACAAAATGCATGGCTGAAGTATATCACAAGAAATATGACAACAGCCTGTCAGATTTCTTGAAAATATGTGCAGATTTCGAATAGATTTAATACTTTCTTTGTATAGATTAAAAAAATGTATTTATTTTAAATGTTCAGCAATTATTCCTAGTAATTCCAAATTTTCATTTGAAAGATGATTTAGTTTTGGAATAATCATTTGTAGATGTGGATTTATACCTTTCTGATTATTATTCTTGCCAGTTACAAGATATTCGATAGTTGTATTTAATCTATCTGCTATTTTTAGTGCCTGTTCTGCATCAGGTAATCGATCTTTTGTTATCCACGATTGTAATGTATTGTAACTAATTCCTATTGCTAAAGCCAATTCTTTTTGTGTTAAAAGGTTGTATTCCAATTCCTCTTTTACATTCTGCCAAAATTTCAACATATTTGAAATAGAATAATATAAATGGATTTATAGAACTAAAAGTTGATATTTATGGATATATAGAATAAACTATAAGTCCAAATGGATTGTTAAATCCATAAAAACTGGCAATTGTACATTTATAAGTTATGGAGACTATGATGGCACAAATTCGTAAGTTTATTTGTACTGGATTCCTTTTTGTATTTATCCTTGGAAATATATTTTCAAAGACAGAACCTGACTTTGAAACCGTTTTAAGCTTTTATGTTGCATGTGCTAATGGAGATGTAAAAGTTGCAGAAAATTTTTTAAAAGATTATCCAGATTGTGCTGATATAGAGTTAAAAAGTGACCTTAGTGAGGAAGGCAATTTAGCTTATAAACGATTTGCGAACTATCTTATCTCAAAGGGATTTGTTGATTCATTCAAAAGCAAAGAAGAAGAAAAGGAATTCATACAAAAATATAGACGTTATCCCATAATTATTGCAGCTCAATATGGGAGGCTTGAAATAGTAAAATTGCTAATATCATATCATTCAAATATAGAAATAAGAGATGAATATAATACAACACCTTTAATGCAAGCTTCTCAAAAAGGTCATCTTGATATAGTAAAAGAGCTATTAAAAAATAAAGCTAATATAGCTGCTAAAAATGATGAAGGTTTGACAGCTTTAATGTTTGCTTCTGGATACGGAAGCATTGATATAGTAAAAGAACTATTAAAAAATAAGGCAGATGTAAATGCAAAAGCGGATAATGGGATATCAGCAGTATTTATAGCTTCACAGAATGGATTCCTCGATGTTGTAAAGGAATTGATAAAAAGCAAAGCTGATATAAATGCAAAAACAAATAAAGGTTTGACAGCTTTGATAACTGCTTCTGGAAATGGATATATTGGTATTGTAAAAGAACTTCTAAAAAATAAAGCTGATGTGAATGTAAAAAGTAATAGTGGTGTAACCGCATTGATGACAGCTTCTCAAAATGGTCATATTGATATTGTAAAAGAACTGTTGAAAAGTAAGGCTGATGTAAATGCAAAAAATAGTAATAACGTGACCGCATTGATGGTAGCTTCTCAGAATGGACATATTGATGTTGTAAAAGAACTATTGAAAAACAAGGCTGATATAAATGCAAAAGATAGTAATAACATAACAGCATTGAGGTTAGCTTCTAGAAACGGACATATTGACATTGTAAAAGAATTGTTGAAAAACAAGGCAGATATAAATGTAAAAGCAGTTAATAATTCGACAGCTATGACTGATGCAATAAGAAATAATAAAAAAGAAGTTGTAAAACTACTTATGGATAATGATGCAGACTTGTTAGGAGAATTTTCTATCTATCTAGATATTTCTATTGCACTCATTTATGAACATTCAGATATTGCATGTATGATTCTAAGAGAAGAAAAATATCGTCGTGTTTTTTTCAATACAGGCTCAGAACAAGATATTACACTATCGCTTACCTTTGATGGTGATAAGGAAAAGACATTCCTTATGTACTCTGTTGAAAAGGGCTATTTAGATTTTACAAGACTTTTGATAGAGAATAACATTGATGTAAATGAATCAAATTCAGATGGTATTACAGCTCTTATGATTGCAGCATTAAATAACCATATGGAAATTGTTAATTTATTAATAGATGCTGGAGCTGATATTAATGCAGTAAGTAATTCAGGGGGTAGTGTTTTGGATTTTGCTGTTGCCGGTGCAGAACAAAATAATTATGACACTGCAATTTTTATGCGTCTTTATAGTTTAGGTGCAAAATCATCTTTTTTAAATGAATAGAGACAGAGATTAACCACTTAAGAACGTAGTGTTTAGATTCCATATTTCTCCCTCTATAGGGTGAGAGATATGGCGAATTTATCCCCGATAGAAGGAGTTTTTATTTATTCCTTTCCAGATACTCGCTTTGTAAAATCGAAAAGTACATACGGCTTTCGTAATGTCCGTCTTTGAAAAAATAATCGCGCAGAGTGCCTTCGTAGGAAAAACCGCATTTTTCGATTACACCTCTTGAAGCCTTGTTTACAGGGCGTGCGCATATCTGCACTTTATGAAGCCCAACCTTTTCAAAACCAAATCTGATTAGAGCTTTGGTGGCTTCGGTTGCATAGCCACGTCTTTGGAATTTTGTTCCGATGCAGTATTCGATTTCAGCAAAATGGTTTTTGCTGTCCACAAGAAAAAATGCAATCTGCCCTGCACATTCGTTTGAAGCCTTGTCAATTATCGCCCAGCGGTAAAAATCGTCGCGCTGGTAGCCGGCTATGTATTTGTCTAAAAGCCCTTTTACTTCGTCTTCTGTGGAATAAACCGGCTCGCCGTAATTCAGCTGTACATTCTCGTCAGCAACCCAGTTATTCAGCATTGATGTGCAGTCAGAATATTCAAAGCGCCTTAAAAGCAGCCTTTCTGTTTCAATTGAAATTGTACCTATATTGTTCATAATTTCTATTCTTTACCGGTAAACTCTGCGACAGCTTTTTTGATTTCATTCTCGTGACCAGCCATCAGGTGTCCGCCGTCTTCAAAACTGATAAAAGTACAGTTCGGGAACCGTGAGACAGCTTTTACTGTGTCAGCATAGTTTGCAAGCTTGTCGTCTTTAGCATGAAAAATCAAAACAGGAACCTGCATGTCTTCAACGTGATAACTGTCATAATTGCGTGCCATATCACCGTTGGTAACGGATGCATCAAGAACAACTCCTGCTTTTCTCGCACTGCATGGCAGCATACTGTAAATTGTTGATGGCGCCATTCCCATGACCGGCTCAAAAAGGGGACTCAGCAGAAACATCGGAAAATTTCCGCATAAAAATGCCGGCGGACCTGCATATCCAGGATCTTTTTCGGGTTTTTCGTTATGCGGCATGCCGGAGCAGTAAAGTATCAGCCCTTTTGTACGTTCCGGATAATCAAGTGCAAACCGTATTGCAACACTTCCTCCTGCAGAAGTGGCAAGCGCATAGACTTTATCAATACCGAGTTTGTCCAATAGTTCCGCATAGGCTTCTGCCTGTTCAGCGGGTGTACCTTCGCCCATAATTTCACTTCCTAAATAGCCGAAACGGGAAGGTGCAATAATTCTGTAGTCTGTAGCAAAGTTTCTGCAGGTTTCATAAGCCTGGTCATAGCCGCCGAAAATTCCGTGAACAGAAAGAATCACGTCACCGGAACCTTTGTCAACATAAGTCATTTTGCCATAACTTAAGTCAGCGGTTTTTGCATTGCAGGAAGCAAGCCGTTTTTCTGCATTTTTAACCGCGAAATGGCAGCGTATTCCTTGAACGGTCAGATAACAGAGTACAATCAAAAGAATTGCTGCTGTAATATATATTCCTGCCTGCTTGTGGCGCATTTTATTCAAATATAACATAAACTAGAGTTTCATGAACATCTGCGGATCCATCTGAACTACAACAGTAAGGTTGCCGTTGCGTGTTCTAAGCCCGTCAATCATTTCTTTGACTTTTGATTCGTCTTTTAGGTGAATGCTGTAGCTTATTGTAAAAAGCGTGCCCATATTTGAAGTTTTTACGTCTGTAAGCTCTGCCTTTGAAAGATATTTCTCAAAAATATCGTCGAATGCACCGTTGTAGTTCATGTCTTCGGGAATGGTAATTCTTAAAATCTGGTCTTCAGAAAACTTTATACAGCGGTTCATTACAATAAAAAACGAAGACACGACTATTAAGAGAGTGAATGCTACAATGTGGTAACCGAGTGCAATTGCAACACCGACAGTAAGCGTGAAGAAAATGTAGAAAATGTCTTTTGCATCGCCTGGCACAGATCTGAACCGCACAAGCGCAAAAATACCGGCAAGAGATAACGCCTTTTTCAAGTCTGTCGTAATAAGCGGAATTACAACGGCAACGACAACCGGCAGAAGCATAATTGTAGCTACAACACTTTTTGAATAAGTGCGCCGCTTCTGCGAGATGCAGTAACCTGAAGCAGTTAAAAGACCCGCTGCAAGTGCAAATCCCATGTTGATTAAAATCGTTATGTCCTGTTTGCCGAATTCAAAAAAACTGTCCATAATCATTGACTCCATTAGAATTGTGTATAGATAACCTCGAAATATCAGCTTTTCGCGGCTGCTTTATATAAAGCGAATTCGTTTCCGTATTTAGAAAACGATGTTCTGTATATTTTTCTCTGCGAAAGAAAATGTGCAAACCAAAGCGGAAAAGTCTTGAAAGCCTTTGCTTCCATAAGCCACTCACCGTCTTTTAAGATTGCGCTGCCGTAAACAGGTGAATCCAAAAACAGGTCGTCACGTCTTGTAAGAATGTTCCTGTCGAGTGTAAGTCTAAAATCCGAATCGTCTTTGCCGAAAAACGCGAGCCTTTCATACGAAATAAAGACTTTCGGTTTAAGCTCGTAACGCTTCATTAAATCTTTGATTTCGGCAAGCACCTGTCTGTTGACTTTTCCGTTTTGTGGAATTGTTCCGTCTTTTAGAAACTGTTCTGCCTCAAAAAGCGAGAACGAAGTGCGCCTTTTATACACAACGCCGTCAAACTTTTTCTTAATTTCAAGAAAAACCGTTTCGTTTTTGTCGTGCACCTGGCCGTAGCTTCTAAGCCGCAGCTTTTCTTTATAGATTGGTTTTTCAAGGCTTTTGATTATAAGCTCGTTTGAGTCTGTGTCAAAATAGATGTTTGAAATCGGGTAGGTTTTCCCGCCGGGGTTGTATGCATCGCTTTTCATCTTTTCATTCAAAAGGGGAATCAACTGATTGACATCGTTTTGAGTGAGTAAATATTTTAGTTCAACCCTGTTGAAGATTTCGACAGCCATATAGTTATTATACTACGAAAATCAAAAATGTAAAATAATTTCTTGACATATAAAAATATAGGTTCATAATATATGTGTATAAATAAGTTAAATAATTCTTGCAAAACTTATTTATGTCTTTTATAGGAGAAATCTAACATGAAGAAACTTTTTTTGACGCCGGTTTTGTTATGTTCAGTTTTGTTTGCGGCTTTCTCACAGCCAAAAGCAGCGCCAAACCCGGATTTTGATCCGAATTTTTCTGCCGTAATGCCTGTAATTAAGATTACATCAGAAACAGGAAAAAACGATTTTGTAACAAAACCTGTCGCAAAACACGTTACAGAACAGAGAAAAACATGGGGAGATATAAGAAATGACCCTGCGCCTTATTACGAAAAATGCAAGGTAACTGTTATCAACGGCAACACTGAAACGGAACTTTCTGACGTTGAAGCAAAAGTCAAAGTCCGCGGCAACTGGACTACAGATTATCCGAAAAAGTCGCTTAGAATCCGTTTTAGCGAGAAGCAGCCTCTTCTTGGAATGAACGGGGGGCAAAAAAACAAAGACTGGGTTCTTTTAAACACTTACAAAGACTGGTCTTTTATGCGCGATTCAACCGGCCTGTATCTCGGTAAAATGATTTGCCCCGGCTACACAAGTGATTTTAAGCTTGCAGAAATTTACATCAACGAACAATACTGGGGTGTGTATGTTGTGGCTGAACTTCAGGAAGTCTGTAAAGACAGAGTAAACATTACAGAACCTAAAAAAGACTATAAAGGCACAGATATCGGTTATTTTGTCGAATACGATTCATATTATTCTGCTGAAAAAAACAACTTTACTTTTAAATCTAAAGGCGCTTTAAAAGATATAAAAGGCAAGTCGGTTAATGTTCCTAAAGATGCAGGTTATGCAATCAAAAATGAAATCAACAGCGACGAACAGAAAGCTTTTATTGCTAATTTTGTAGAGAATGTCTGGAAAATCTGCTATGAGTCAGTTTATAAGAAAAACTTCCTTGAATTTGATTCTGACTATAAAGCGCTTATAAAGTCTGATGCTTCAAATGTTTATGACTGTGTTTCAAAAGTTATAGATATTGACTCTATGGTGGCTGCATATATTCTGGCAGAACTTACATGCGACCCTGACTTGTATTATTCAAGCTTTTATTTCACTGTTGATTTCGGGCCTGAAGGTGATAAGAAAATTTACTTTGAAGCACCATGGGATTTTGATTCAACAATGGGAAACAAAAACTTCTGCGCAGACGGTAAACAGCTTCATGCTGCTTTAAAGCAGTGGGATGTTAACCATAAGACACAGGATAGATGCAATCCATGGATGATGGTTTTTGTAAACGAGGACTGGTTTCAGGATGCTGTAAAAGAAAAGTGGCACGCAATTCAGGCAGACAAACCTCTTGAAAAATTGCTTGCAAACATAGATTTTGCCACCGAGAACTATCAGAAGAATTTTACAGCCGATCAAAAAGTTTGGAAAAACATCGGTAAAAACGACACAGTCGGAAACGAATTGTGCAAAGAATCAGCTAATTGTAAAAACCAGAAGCAGGCTGCAGAACGTCTTAAGAAATGGCTCAATGCCCGCTTTGCTTATCTTGATTCAATCTGGTAATTATTGCTGAAATGAATGACAAAAAGGCTGCCCAAAAAACCGCGGGCAGCCTTTTTTTACGCGCGCTTAAAGTGTAGGGCTGAAAGTATGCTGATTGGCAGAAAGTACAGGCACCATATCTCAAGCGCAATCACTCCGCCACTAGAAGTTGAGCCGTTGCTGCCGGCAAAAATGCCGGTTATAGGCATTATCAGACAGCTTAAGAAAAACACGCCATGAATCAAGAGCAGTGCTTTTAAAGCCTTGTCTGCTTTGGTTTTTGCGTTTATCGTCAGCCCTATAAAAAATGTTGAAAGTGCCATGATTCCGTAGCCTAGCAGATCAAGGTTGAACATTAAGCCCATGTATTTATAGCTTAAAACTCTTAAGGCATCACCGCTTAAGTTGTCGTTTATTACGCTTGTGCATTGTGTAAAATAGACAATGACAATTAAAGTCGCATAAATTGCAGAAAAAACAAGCGCTGCTTTTCCGGCGGCTTTGTTTTCAGGCAGACATTCCGCCTCAAATGCAGAAATCATCATAACAAAGCTCAACGCCAGAAAAATGCAGACAAAGTAGCTTCCAAAAGTGAAATCTATTAACATGCAGACCGCAAACGCCAGCACCGTAAAAGCGTTTATAGCTGAACCGATTATTCCTATTTTTTTGTTCATGGTAAACCTCTAAAAAAGTATAATAAAATAAAATTCTTTAAGCAAATAAAAAATATTGACAAAGGTTATCGTTAGGTATTATTTTGGTTATCGATAGGTAACCAAAATAATTATGGATAGAAAAGCAGAAATTATTAATGCAACCTTGGAACTCGCTTCTGAATATGGACTGGCAACAGTTTCAATGAATCAGATTGCAGAAAAACTTGGAATCACAAAACCGGCATTATATAAGCATTTTGCTTCCCGAGAAGAAATTATAAAGTCAATGTATTCATTTTTACGCGGTCAGGCTAAGCAAAATCTTAATGTCAGTGAAATCAATTACGATATGCTGTCAAAAGATATTTCTTTGGAAAAAATTTTGACTCAAATGGTTGAATCATATAGAAATCTTTGCACAAATTCCGATATGTTCAGATTTTATAAAATTATAATATCACAAAGAACAGTTGATACAGCTGCTGCAGAAATAATGGTAATGGAAACAAAAGCAATGATTGATTCAACAAAGAAATTGTTTTATGCGCTTCAGGTAAAGCATATTGCAGATTTTTACGACGCTGATGCAGCGGCTGTTTCTTTTGCGATGACCGTTCATTCAATAATAGATTTTGAATGTGACCTAATGCAGCTTGAAAAAGAAGCCAAAGAAGCTGGAAATGTCAGCGACAAAAACATGATGCAAAACTTCATAAATGAATTCTGCAGAATCTATGAATGTAAAGCTTAGGGAGTGAAAGAAATATGAGCATATCAATCAGACTTGTAACAATTGATGACTATGACGGTATTTATGAACTTTGGAACTCTACCGAACAGAGCCGGCGTGCGCTGAATCCTGTGGATGACAGCCGTGAAGGAATTGAGCGGTACTTAAAACGCAACCCGAATACATGCTTTCTTGCTTCTTCAAAAGACGGTTCGGGTGATGCACCGCAGATTGTCGGTGTAATTCTTACAGGACATGACGGACGGCGCGCAATCATTCACCACATGTGTGTGCACCCTGCATTCAGGCGCGAAGGTATAGCGCGCACACTTCTGCAAAAAGCTGAAGAAGCTTTGCGCGCAGAGGGAATAAACAAGATATTCGGTCTTGTGTTCAAAGACAATGATGCGGCAAATGCATTCTGGGAAAAGCAGGGCTATACTTTGCGTACAAATCTTAACTACCGCAACAAGAGCCTGAATCAGGCTGTTCCGCAGGGAGAATAAAATATGGACAAAAATACTACTGACAAGGTCAAATACTGGATTTTGGTTTGCGGTATTTTGAATATTGTTTTTTATCTGCTTCATGACATAATCGGGGCAAGATTTTATCCAGGCTATAACTGGATGGCGCAGGCAGTCAGTGATTTGACTGCGGTAAATGCTCCTTCGCGTGTAATTGCTTCAGGGCTTTCAAATATAAGCGGCATATTTACTTGTATTGTCTGTACCCTTATTTGTATTTATGCAAAAGAATTATGGCCGAAAACTTCTGAAAAATTACTTCGCCTTGGAGTATATCTTTTTGTAACTATGCACTGGATTTCTGCTGTCGGTTACGGACTGTTCCCTTTGACAGGCAGCGGTTACGACGGAAGCGTACAGTCATTTATTCACGTTTTTGTAATTACTGTTCTCGTTGTTCTGCTTTCTATTGTCTATTCAATTCTGATTGCTGCAGGCGGTTTTAAGAGCGGAAATAAAGCTCTTGCCTGGTGTGCAGTTGCGTCAGTTTTACTGATGTTTGCCGGAGCAGCAGGAAGTGGAATAGTTCCAAGAGAATATTTTGGAATTTTTGAAAGATTCAGCACATACAGTGCCGGATGCTTTACATCTGCAATTGCTATTGCAGCTTTTGTAAAGTTTGATGACCAGGCTAATCAGTAATAAATGAACGGATTCTGCAACCCTCTTGACATTTTCTGTTTGTACGGATAATATTCGATCATATTAGATTGTATACAATCTAATAGTATTAAACTGAAATTATATGGAGGTTTTATGAAATTCGCGGTCAGGTTTTACACTAAAACAGGAAACACAAAACGTCTTGCAGAGGCTGTTGCAAAAGAGCTTGGCGTTGAGGCTCTGCCGGTCAGTGAACCTGTAAATGAACAGGTTGATGTTTTGTTTTTGGGCAACTCTTATTATGCTTTTTCTATTGATCCGGAAGTGCGCCGCTTTATAGCAGGTCTTTCTAAAGACAAAATCGGAAAGATTGTGAACTTCGGCTCGGCTGCATTGCTTAATTCCACTTTCAAAAAAGTAAAGGCAGAAGCCGACAAAGTCGGTATTCCAATGGACGAAAAAGAATTTCACTGTAAAGGCGAGTTCAAAGGCCTTCATAAAGGCCGCCCGAATGAAGCGGATTTAAAGGCTGCAGCAGAATTTGCCCGCCAATACAAATAATTCAATTTTTAAGGAGCGGTGACTATGATTTATGATTACGAAGTAACAACAGGAAAAGGCGAAACATTAAAGCTTTCTGAATACAAGGGCAAGGTTATTCTTGTGGTGAACACAGCAACCGGCTGCGGTTTTACTCCGCAGTATGCGCCGATTGAAAAGCTTTACAAGGATTATCACGAAAAAGGGCTCGAAATCCTCGATATTCCATGCAATCAGTTCGGCGGTCAGGCTCCAGGAAGTGATGATGAGATTCACGAGTTCTGCACATTGCATTACAACACAACCTTCCCTCAAATGAAAAAGGCTGATGTAAACGGCGAAAACGAACTTCCTCTTTATACATACTTGAAATCTCAAAAGGGTTTTGCAGGCTTTGAGCAGCATGAATACAAGGATGTACTTGAAAAAATGTTTGCAGCGGCCGATCCGGACTGGAACAAAAAGCCTGACATCAAATGGAACTTTACAAAGTTCGTGATTGACCGTTCAGGAAATGTTGTAGCCCGCTTTGAGCCGACCGCCGACATGGCAAAGGTAGAAGAATGCATTAAGGCATTGCTGTAAGTTGATTTGCTACTTTGTGCAGTTTTTCTTGTGAGCCTTGATTTTCTTAATTGCCCAATCGTAATGGCTTGAGGTGTCGCTTACACAATAGTCGCCGAGAGCCGCATTGCCTGTCCATGGAAAATACTTTTGCGTAAACAGCTCTTCGTTGGTGTAGCCTTCAATCAGCTTCATGGCGGCGGCGTGGCTTTCGGCGAACATCTTCTTTGCGTCTTCTAAGCTTGTGTTTTGGTGGCGGTTCCAGAACATCAGGTTCATTGCGCCGTAAGTTTTCCACGAGTATTCGCTCGGCAAAAATGCGATAGCGGCTTTCTTGTCGGTTACGCCCGCATTGTTCTGCGGAAATTTCAACAAAAGCTGATGCCATTCGTATAAGTGAATGAGCACGTCGCGCACGTTTTTGTCGCGGCTCCAGTGCGCTTCTTTTTTGCTCGGCTGGCCTGAAAAATCGAACGGCGTGTTGAGTTCCTTTTCAGAAAGTCCGTCAATCAGTTTCATGAGCGATTCATAGTTTTCTTGTGCTGCTTTGAGCAAATCTTCTTTGTTGTGTGGTCTTGGCATGTCAGCCTCCTTTACATGATGTTACATGATGTGCGGGTCATGCTTCAAAGCCTAAGCAACCGCCCGAACATGACATCAGTATATCACGCGGCGCATTGCACAAAAAGAAACAGGTTGTTGCTTTTTCAGGTGGGTGTCAAAGTCGCGCTGGCCAGCGGTTAAGACTTCCAATGCTTGAGCTGCGAGAGCATGCTGTCAAAAAACTTCCGCCGCTCTTCGTCACTTTGGTTTTGCGGATTCGGCATGTGTTGCAAAAGATAATTGATGAGAGAATCTTTCTGTTTATAAATAAACTCGCCGTCAACGTAGCACCATTTGCAATAGTCTTCGTTGAAGCTTTTGTCCGGCTCACGGCTAATCATAGAATCTTCGTGAAGCGGCATTCCGCAGCACTGGCAGTAAAGCTTGCGCGGCGACCCGAGCAGCGTGTTTATAGAAACATCGAACTCGCGCGAAAGAACTTTGAGCATCTGCGGATTCGGCTGAGTTTCGCCGGTTTCCCATCGGCTCACAGCCTGTCTTGTAATGTTTACGCGGATTGCCATTTCTTCTTGTGTAAGCTTATTCTTCTCGCGAAGATTTTTAAGTATTTCGTGAACTTCCATCCGCTGCCTCACTTTGCTTTGATGCTGCAATTATAGCACAGCTCCCGGAAAAAAACAGCGTGTCATAATAAATGTGCAAACTCTTTAAGCAGCTCACTTTTGTAGACTTTTGGGCGTGTAGAGTTACGCACTTCGCGCCAGAGAATGGCGGCGGTTTTCAGTTTATCTGAAAATTGCGCGGCTTGAGGGTCAGCGCAAAAGTTTTTGACGAATTTGTTCCACTGCAAGCATGAATCATCGTATTTGGCGTAAGTCTTTTTGCCGTAAAAAACATCGAGCAGGTCGCCGAGCGTAAAGCTTGTGTCGCCTGTTTCACGCACTTTTTTGGCGGTTGCAACCATGTCAGTGTTGAACTTAAAGCGCGCAACGCCTGTCTGCGCTGAAAAGAAAGCGCGGAAACGCTGGCTGAAGCGGAAGTTGCAAGCCAAAAGCGGCGTATCTAAGGTTAGCGGCACATCATCGGCGGCAGAATGTGCGCGGTTGGTGCAAGATTTGCCGCTCGGTGTACTTTTCGGGCGGATCAGATTGCCATTAAAGTATTCTTCGATGTTGCGGTTCAGCTCTGCTTTCATGCCGCTTGCATCAATGCCAAGCTGCTTGCAGATTTGCTGTAATTCTTCGCGGTACCAATAATATTTTGAGAATTCCGAAAAAGATTTGATTTTGCTGAATGGCGGCCTAGTCATAGCTTTCTCCAATAGATGTCCGGGTCAAGCCCGAACATGACATTATTTGCTCTTTTTTTGTTGATTGTTGGGCTCGACCCGACAATCTTTCCTTGTGTGCGGTAATTATCGTGTAGCTGTATGCGTTCACGGTGATTATGCAGCCTTCAACCGAACAGTACCAGTTTTTGCCTTTGCGCGTAATGGCGGCAGACGGCGACTCAATTTTAGCCTTACACCAAGCAACAACATTGCCGATTTCTCCCCCAAGCGCAAGATTGCGCCTGATCCGCTCTACGCCCATCGGCGTAGTGTGAATCTTTTCAAGATTTTCTAAAAGCTCGTTTCCGTTTTTCATGCTTCAACTATAGCATGCCAAACATGACAACAGTGTGTCATGTTTTTTTCTGTCAGAAAGGAGCAAATTTTAATATAGCTAACTAAATGTTGATTTTGTAGCTATTTCAGTCTATAATTATATTGATTTCAGCCGGAGGTATGAAATGACAACAGTTCCAATGTATGAAGCAAAAAACAAACTGCCGCTTTTTGTACATCAAGCTGAAGAGACAGGCCCTGTTTTTATTTCACGCAGAAATAAAACAGTTGGCGTGCTTCTTTCTTTTGATGAATACAACCGGCTTCTCTCAAAAAAGAGCAAAGACACGATTCTTGACCGTGCCACAGAATTCAGAAAAAAGACTGCCGGGCTTTTTACTAACGATGATATCGACAGGATTTTTGATGTTCGGAACAATACGCCTGACACTTACGAAAGCCATGTCTTTGATGGAGTTTTTGACAATTGATGGCGGATTATAACGAAGAAGAACCTCACTATCTTTTGGATACAAACATCGTCTCAGAAATAATTAAACCTGAACCTGATTTAAATGTAATAAAAAAAATTGCGGAACATAATTCTGACTGTGCAATTTGTTCTCCTGTCTGGCAAGAATTGTTATTCGGGCTTTATCGGATGCCGGAAAGTATAAACAAAAAATATCTTGGAAAATTTATAAAGGAAGATGTTCACGAAAATTTCAAGATAAAAAATTTCACCGAAAAAGCAGCAGATATTCAGGCACAATTAAGAACCAAACTTGAGCAACTCGGCAAGCCGACACAAAAAGAAGGCAGCATGATAGCCGCAATCGCACTTGCAAATCACATGGTTTTGGTTACACGTAACACAAAACACTTCGCCGCAATTCAACAAGTTAGCGCGCTTACAGTAGAAAACTGGTTTGAGGAATAAAAAAGAACTGAATGATTCTTATTTCTGAAAAATTCACAACGGGATTTTTTTAAACTTCCCGAGAATTTTCGACTGAGTTTATTTGTTTTTATTCAGCCTTTGTATAAACCTCGATATGATTACCTTCCGAATCGACGAATTCTGCCACCCAGTTATTGCCGATTTTAGTCAGCGGAAAGCAAAGCTCTTTGCCGGCGATTTTCCGGTTCAGTTCTTCAAGCGTTTCAAAGCAGATGCTCGGCAAGCAGTTGCTTCCGTAAATGTGCGGCTCGCTAACTTCTTTGTACGCAAACAGATGAAAGCGGAAGCCGTCAATGTCAAAATAGCCGCCGAGCGCACTTTTGTTGCATATTGTCTGCTCAAAAAAGTTTTCGTAAAAAGCGGTTGCTCTTTCCAAGTCATCAACGATTATGTACAAAGAATCAATGCGGCAAGTCACGGCTGCTCCTGCTGAATCCGCTTCACCGGATGCCGGATTACCGTTTTCAGCTTTTCTGGACTGGTTTTGCGCGGGTCGCTTAGATAAATCTCGTGGTGAAGCCTTGTGGCGGAAAAGTCGGGTGCGTAGCCGTTTGCAAGTGCAAAATCGTCCATCAGCTTGATTGTTGCAGGCTCGTCGTCGTAAGAGCCGGTGTGCATAATCTGAACGCACTTGCCTTCTTCAAGCATGAGCAGCTCGGCGCGCGAACAGTCTAAGCCTTTTTTGGTGGCGGCGGTTGCTTTAGCCCAGTCAAAGTCTTTTTGCGTTACAAAATCCGGCAGACGGATTATGGAAAGCCAGTTGAACGAAGATTTATCTGAATAGTCAAAGCCTGAAACAATGGTGCCGTCTTTGATCTGCCACCAGAAGCCTTCAAGTGGCGGCACAACATAGTCGAAATATCCTTCAATGCGGTGGTCGCCCATTTTGCTCATTTTCAGCGTATAAGAAACA
>JAEEGH010014914.1_pt1 | contig 16967 bp, 12 predicted proteins | sample 9134181 | NCBI WGS metagenome assembly JAEEGH01 (sample SAMN16246544, study PRJNA631951) | gut metagenome | biome: gut microbiome; feature: rumen; material: DP-attached | host: Bos | place: Iran: Karaj | collected 2018-10
CTCGGTGGCGGAGATCCTGCGGGAGATCGGCCTCGAGCATCCAGGCGCGCCAGGCACCACCGCCGCGCTAGCGCTCCTCAACGACCAGGTGAAGAAGGGCGGCGTGATGGCGAGCTCCTACGTGGGCGGCCTCTCGGGCGCGTTCATACCGGTCTCCGAAGACCAGGGCATGATCGACGCGGTGAACGCAGGCGCGCTCACGATCGAGAAGCTCGAGGCGATGACTTGCGTCTGCTCCGTTGGGCTCGACATGATCGCCGTCCCGGGCGACACGCCCGCCGAGTCCATCGCCGGCATCATCGCCGACGAAGCCGCCATCGGCATGGTCAACCAGAAGACCACCGCCGTGCGCATCATCCCCGTCGCCGGAAAGACGGTGGGCGACACGGTCGCCTTCGGCGGACTCCTCGGCCACGCTCCAGTGATGGCGGTGAACCGCTTCGACTCGTCGCGCTTCGTTCGCCGCAAGGGACGCATCCCCGCGCCCATCCACAGCTTCAAGAACTAACCACAATCCCAAAAGGACAAATCAGATGAAACAGGACATGATCGCAATCCTCGATCTCGGCTCCACGAAGAACACCGTTCTCGCGCGCGCCATCCGCGCCCTCGGCGTGTACTCCGAGATCCACCCGCACGACATCACGCCCGAAAGGCTCGCCGCCCTCCCCAACGTGAAGGGCGTCGTTCTCTTCGGCGGCGAGAACCGCTGCGTGGACGGCGTGAACGTTGACGTTGATCCCGCCATCTATTCGCTCGGCATTCCCGTGATGGCGATCGACCATCCCTCCGCCAAGGTGGAGAACCTTCCCGCCATGCCCGACGAGGCGGCGCTCAAGGCCTGGCTCTTCGACGTTTGCAAGGCCGAGGCCAACTGGAACATGAAGAACTTCATCGCCGACCAGATCGAGCTCGTGAAGAAGCAGGTGGGCGACGGCAAGGTGCTGCTCGCGCTCTCGGGCGGCGTTGACTCATCCGTCGTCGCCGCGCTTCTCATCAAGGCGATCGGCAAGCAGCTCGTGTGCGTGCACGTGAACCACGGCCTCATGCGCAAGAACGAGAGCGAGATGGTGTGCAAGGTGTTCGGCGAGAATCTCGGCGCGAACCTCATCTACAAGGACTGCACCGACCGCTTCCTCGACAAGCTCGCCGGCGTAGGCGATCCCGAGGCGAAGCGCAAGATCATCGGCGGCGAGTTCATCCGCGTATTCGAGGAGGAGGCCCGCAAGCTCGAGGGCATCGAGTTCCTTGGCCAGGGCACGATCTACCCCGACATCGTGGAGAGCGGCACCAAGACCGCCAAGATGGTGAAGAGCCACCACAACGTTGGCGGCCTGCCGCCCGACCTGCAGTTCAAGCTCGTGGAGCCGCTCCTCCAGCTCTTCAAGGACGAAGTGCGCGCGTGCGGTGTTGAGCTGGGCCTGCCGCCCGAAATGGTGTACCGCCAGCCGTTCCCCGGTCCGGGCCTCGGCGTAAGGTGCCTCGGCGCGATCACGCGCGACCGCCTCGCCGCCCTCAGGGAGAGCGACGCGATCCTGCGCGACGAGTTCGCGAAGTGCGGCCTCGCCAAGAAGGTGTGGCAGTACTTCACGCTCATCCCCGACTTCCGTTCCACGGGCGTCAAGAACAACGCCCGCGCCTTCGAGTGGCCCGTCATCATCCGCGCCGTGAACACCGTCGACGCGATGACCGCAACCGTCGAGGAGATTCCGTGGGAGATCCTCAAGAAGATCACCGCGCGCATCCTCGCGGAGGTGCCAGGCGTCAACCGCGTGTGCATGGACCTCACCCCGAAGCCCTGCGGCACCATCGAATGGGAGTAAGCATGATATCCGACCAGATCAAGCGCGGCAGCGAACGCGCCCCGCACCGCTCGCTGCTCTTCGCCACGGGCCTTGTCCGCGCCGACATGAAGAAGCCCTTCATCGGCATCTGCAACAGCTACGAGAGCTTCGTGCCTGGCCACTGCCACCTGAACAAGGTTGGCGAGTGGATCAAGAAGTGCGTGATAGAGGCGGGCGGCGTGCCGATGGAGTTCAACACCATCGCCGTGTGCGACGGCATCGCGATGGCGCACGCGGGCATGAAGTACTCGCTGCCGAGCCGCGAGCTCATCGCCGACAGCGTCGAGACCATCGCGCGCGCCCACTGCTTCGACGCTCTCATCTGCGTGCCGAACTGCGACAAGATCGTGCCCGGCATGCTGCTGGGCGCGCTGCGCGTGAACATCCCAACCGTCTTCGCCTCGGGCGGACCGATGGCCCCCGGCAGACATCCCGTCACGGGCAAGGATACGGACCTCAACTCCGTCTTCGAGGCCGTTGGCGCCGAGAACGTGGGCAAGATCACGAAGAAGGAGCTCGAGAAGGTCGAGGAGACGAGCTGCCCAGGATGCGGCTCATGCAGCGGCATGTTCACCGCGAACTCGATGAACTGCCTCTACGAGGCCCTCGGCCTCGCCCTGCCCGGCAACGGCACGATCCTCGCCACCGACCCGAAGCGCATGGACCTCTACCGCGAGGCGGCGTTCCGCGCCGTCGCGATGGCGAAGAAGGGTGGCCCCGCTCCGCGCGATCTCGTGACGCGCGATTCGCTCGACAACGCCCTCACTCTCGACATGGCGATGGGCGGCAGCACCAACACCGTGCTGCACACGCTCGCCATCGCGCGCGAAGCCGGCGTTGACTACTCGCTCGAGCGCATGAACGAGATCTCCGCGCGCACGCCGTACATCTGCAAGCTCGCGCCGAGCGGACACTACCACGTGAGCGACCTCGACCGCGCCGGCGGCATAATGGCGATTCTCAAGCGCCTTCCGAAGAAGCTTCTCAACCTCAAGGCGAAAACGGTCAGCGGCAAAACCCTCGGCCAGCAGATACAGCGCGCCGCGATCAAAGACGACGACGTGATCCGCACGCTCGACAACGCATACTCGAAGGACGGCGGACTCGCCGTTCTCTGGGGCAACCTCGCCGAACGCGGTGCCGTGGTGAAGAAGGGCGGCGTTGCGCCCAGCATGATGAACTTCACCGGCAAGGCGATCTGCTTCGACTCGCAGGAGGAGGCGTGCGAGGGAATACTCGGCGGCAAGGTGAAGCCCGGCCACGTGGTGGTGATCCGCTACGAGGGGCCGAAGGGCGGACCCGGCATGCAGGAGATGCTCGCGCCCACGAGCTACATCATCGGCGCGGGACTCGGCGAGAGCGTGGCGCTCATCACCGACGGACGCTTCAGCGGCGCGACGCACGGCGCATGCGTTGGGCACGTTTCGCCCGAGGCGGCGGAAGGCGGCCTCATCGGCCTTCTGAAGGACGGCGACGAGATCACGATCGACATCCCCCGCCGCGCCATCTCCGCAAAGCTCTCGAAGACCGAGATCGCGAAGCGCCGCAAGGCGCAGAAGCCCTGGTCGCCGCGCATCAAGGGCGGCTGGCTCGAGCGCTACGCCACGTTCGTCGGCAACGCCTCCACCGGCGCCTCGCTGAAACGTTGAATGAAACTCAACGTCCAGCTTCTGCCTGACGATCTCTTCGCCGCCGTGCGATCGATTGCCGGTGCCGTGAAGGAGGCCGGCGGGCGCGCCCTAATGGTGGGCGGCGCCGTGCGCGATCTCCTTCTAGGCGACCGCGCGGTGAAGGACGTTGACCTTGAAGTGTACGGCCTCGAGCCCGAACGTCTGCAGCGCGTCATAGGCGAGCGCTTTCCGTTCGACGAGTGCGGGCTCTCCTTCGGCGTGATGAAGATCAAGCACTTCGACATCGACGTGTCGCTGCCACGCCGGGAGTCGAAGCGCGGCATCGGCCACAAGGGCTTCCTCATAGATTCCGATCCGTTCCTCTCCATCCGTGAGGCCGCGAGCCGGCGCGACTTCACCGTCAACGCGATGTACTACGATCCTCTCGCCGATGCGTTCGAGGATCCGTACGGCGGCGTCGACGACCTGAAGCGCCGCGTGCTGCGGCACGTCTCGCCGAAGTTCGTGGAGGACCCTCTGCGCGTGCTCCGCGGAATGCAGTTCATCGCGCGATTCGACCTGCATCCCGCTCCTGAGACGATCGAGATATGCCGCACGGTGACGATTGAAGACCTTCCGTCCGAGCGGCTATTCGAGGAGTGGGCGAAGCTGCTGACGAAAGGCGTCCAGATCGGGCGCGGCCTCGCGTTCCTGCGCGAGACGGGATGGGTGCGCTACTTCCCCGAGCTGCAGCATCTCATCGGCTGCCGCCAGGATCCGAAGTGGCATCCCGAGGGCGACGTGTGGAACCACACGTGCCTGTGTCTCGACGCGTTCGCGAAGCGGCGCGACGAGATGCCAGAGCATTCGCCCGACGAAGACCTCATCGTCGGCCTCGCCGTTCTCTGCCACGACTTCGGCAAGCCAGCGACGACTCGCTGGGAGCGTGGACACCTTCGCTCGCTTGGCCATGACGTCGCCGGCGTAGAGCCCACGCTTTCGTTTCTGCGCCGCCTCACGAACGAGGAGCGCATCCTCAGGGAGGTGCCGCCGCTCGTATCGCACCACATGCAGCCGTTCTCGTTGTGGAAGGCGCACGCGGGCGACGCGGCAGTGCGCCGCCTTGCACGCGAGGTGAAGCGCCTCGACAGGCTTATCCGCGTGTCGCGTGCGGACGACGAAGGGCGCACGGTGGAGCGCCTCGGCGGCTCATCGGAAGGGCAGGACCTCAAGTGGCTCGAAGAGACGGCCGAGCGCCTGCGCGTGGCCGACTCCGCCCCGAAACCGATTCTCATGGGCCGCGACCTCCTCGCCATGGGCTACAAGCCATCTCCGCAGATCGGCAAGTGGCTCGACGCCTGCTTCGAGGCGCAGCTCGACGGCGCATTCAGCGACCACGCCGGCGCAATCGAGTACTTCCGAAGCAAGGTGCTTGCGGAGAAGTAGTGATGATTGTTGCCGGTGTTGCCAGTATCAAATTTCCAATCTCAAAAGGAATAGCATGAGAGACGCTGAAAGAGATGCAATCGAGATGGCCGCTCGGCGCGCGCGGCTTCTGAAGGCGGGGTTCCGCCTCATGGCGGAGCGTACCATAGAGGCGGTGAAGCTGCAGGAGATCGCCGACGAGGCGAAGGTCGGCATCGCCACGCTCTTCCGCTACTTCAAGACGAAGCCAGACCTCGTGATCGAGATCGCCACGAACATCTGGAAGCGGTACTACGCCGAAGTGGAGAAGGCGTATGCGGCGCGCAGTGGCGCGAGCATGGACGCCGCCGCGGAGCTGGAGTTCTTCCTCGACAGCATAATCGAGCTATACCGCAGTCACAAGGACGTGCTGCGCTTCAACCGCAACTTCGACACGTATGTGCAGCATGAGCGCTGCACCGCAGAGCAGATGCGCCCGTACAACGCCGCGGTCGCGGTGTTCGCGAAGAAGTTCCACACCGTTGTCAGCAAGGCGCGCAAGGACGGTACGATCGATCTTCGAGTCTCAGAGCCGAAGCTCTTTGTGAACCTCCTCTACATCATGCTCTCGGTCGCTGGAAAGTACGCCGAAGGTCTTGTCTATCCGCCCGACGGCGAACACGACATGACCGACGAGCTTGTCATGCTCAAGCGCATGATAATGGATTCGCTCGTCGGCAGGGAAGTTTCCACGAAACGTCCGAATGGCCGTTGAAGAGCGGAATCATATTTGCATACGGCTCAATCGTGTGGTAAAATAGGTGCCATGAAAACAGCAGTGAAAATTTCCGCCGCGCTTGTGTGCGCGGCCATGGCGGCTTGTGCCGCCGCAGAAGTGGAAGAAGTGAAGGAAATCACGGCGGCGTTGAAGGAGCGCCTGCTGCCGGCGGATGAGAAGTTCCTTTCGCACGACGCGATCCTGAATGAGGTGGCGGCTGCCGACGTTGCGGCCGACAATGCATGGCGTTCGCTGAAGAGCCGCGAGGAATACGATGCGCATCGCGCGAAGCTGCACGCGAAGTACGTCGAGGCGATCGGCGGACTCAAGTTCGAGCGCACACCACTCAACGCCAAGGTCACCGAGAAGATCGCGCGCAGCGGATACCGCATCGAGAAGGTGATCTTCGAGAGTCGTCCGGGCGTGTTCGTGACGGGGCTTCTGTTTCTTCCTGACGAGGCGAAGTTCAAGCCGCCCTACAAGGGCATCATCCTCGTCTGCGGCCACAGCGCCGACGGCAAGGGAAGCTCCACCTACCAGCGCGGCGCAGTGCAGGGCGCGCTCGCCGGGTTCGCGGTGCTGGCCTTTGATCCTTTCGCGCAGGGAGAGCGTGAGCAGGTGCCGGGCGGACTCTGCTGCGCGCCGCACAACCGCTACGGCGCGCTCGCCGCGCTGCTGGGGCAGAGCACCGCGCAGCAGCGCATCTGGGATGGCATGCGCGCGATCGACTACCTCTACTCGCGCGGCGACGTGAGCAGGGAGGGCGTAGGCTGCATGGGCAACTCGGGCGGTGGCACCATGACGTCGCTTCTCGAGTCGATAGATCCGCGCATCGTCTCCGCCTGCCCGTCGTGCTACATCAGCTCGCTGCGCGAGGTGTGTCTGCACTGCGGCCCGCAGGACGCCGAGCAGAACATCTTCGGGCAGCTGACGTTCGGCTTCAACCACGCCGGCTACGTGCTGCTGGGCGGAAACGCCGTGAGGATGCACTGCTGCATTGGCGACTTCTTTCCGATCAAGGGTTCGCGCGAGACGTATGCGGTGGTGCAGGATACGGTGAAGAACAGCGGACTCGACGCGGCGCGGTATGGAATGACCGACGTGCCGGGTCCGCATGGATGGAAGGAATCGACGCGTACTTCGTCCGTGCAGTGGATGCGGCGCTGGCTTGCGCTCGACGAAAATACGCCCCCCGTAGACGTCGAGGCATGCCGTAAGCTTGATGTTGGCTTCAGCGAGAAGAAGGTGGACTGCGGCCTCGCCGGGGCGGCGAAGAACGTCACGCCGAACGGGAAGGTTAAGGAATTGCCGGGATTCAAGAGCATCTACGAATATCTCAAGGACGATCTTGCCGCAGCCGAGAAGGCAAGGCCCGCGCGCGGCCGGGATGCGCTCGCCGAAGTCGTGTGCCGCCGCGCGGGAATACGCACGATCTCCCAGGTGGGCGCATGGGTGAAGGCCGCCGCGGCGCCGGAGAGGCTTTCCAATGGCGTCACGATTCTGCGCGAGGTGTATTCGTTCGGCGACGGGCAGAAGGTGCCTGCGCTCACGTTCCTGCCGAAGGGGAAGGTGAAGGGCGCGATCATCGTGCTCGACGACCGGCCGGACCGCGCCATCCACCGCATGCGCGTGCCGCAGGCGCTGGCGGAGGGATGTGCGATCATGGTGGCCGACCTTGCCTGCACCGGCGAGACGGCGGGGCTCAGGCATTCGTTCTACGGGATGAAGAATTCGGACGAAGGACCGGCCGTGATGCTGTATCTTCTGGGCAGATCGATGGTTGGAATGCGCGCCGGGGAGCTGATCGCGCTCGCCGAAGTCATGCGTCGCCGCACGGGATTCGCCTGCGAGGTGGTGCCGCACGGAAGGCCCTGCATCGCCGCGGCCCACGCCTTCGCCGCGCGGCGCGACCTCTTCACGCGCGTGCAGTGCCTGAGGGCGCCGGAGAGCTGGGCGGAGTCCGTTCGCAAGAGCTCGGTTGTACCGTTTGCAAACGTGGTGAACGGCGCGCTCCTCGACTACGACTGGACGGATCTCGTCAAGTAAAGTTTATAAGTTTCGAGGTTTCGAAGTTTATAAGTTTCGAAGGTTGAATCTCACTCCCCGAAACCCGAAACTCCGAAACCAGAAACTTGAAACTCCTAAACCTCGAAACCCGAAACCCGAAACTCGAAAACAAATGAACTGCAAAAGACTGCTAACGATACAGGACGTTTCGTGCGTGGGACAGTGCTCGGCCACTGTGGCGCTGCCAGTGATCTCCGCGTGCGGTGTTGAATGCGCGGTGCTGCCGAGCGCCGTCCTCTCGAACCACACGGGCGGATTCACCGGATGGACCTTCTGCGATCTCACGCCCGAGATGCCGAAGATCGAGGCCGAGTGGGAGCGGCAGAAGCTTTTCTTCGACGCTTTCTACACGGGCTACGTGTGCCCTGCGCAGATCGATCCGATCCTCAGCATAATGGAACATCGCGCGGCGCCTGGAGCGGTGCGCGTGGTGGATCCCGTGATGGCCGACAACGGCAAGCTCTATCCCGGCTTTGCGGACGACTTTCCGCGCGAGATGGCGCGCCTCTGCGCCGGTGCCGACTATGTGCTGCCCAACCTAACGGAGGCGGCGTTCCTTCTTGGCGAGAAGCCGGTTCTCGAAGGATACGACGAAGCGTTCATCGAACGTCTCGCTGCGGGACTCCATTCGCTTGGCGCCCGCCAGGTGGTGCTCACGGGCGTCTCGTTCGATCCAGGGCTTCTGGGCACTGCGGTCTCGGACGGCAAGAGCGTGAAGTACGACTTCAATCCCCGCCTCGCGCGCACGTCGCACGGCACTGGCGACGTGTTCGCCAGCGTCTTCGCCGGCGCCGTGATGCGCGGGCTCTCCGCGTTCGACGCATCGGCGCTTGCGGCCGACGTGGTGTGCGCCTCGATCGAGGCCACTGACGACTCGCATTGGTACGGCGTCGCCTTCGAGAAGGCGATTCCGATGCTTGTGGAACGTCTTGGATAAAATGTGATATAATATTGCCCATCATGAGAGCGCTACTTTTTCATAAATGCGCCAGGGGGGCCTTCGGCTGCCTTGCGATCGGGCTTGCCGCATGTGCGGCGGCGGAGGAGAGGGATTGGTTCGGCGTGTCTTTTGCGGACTATCAGCCGGGGCAGGCGGTTTCGTCCGTCGGCGCGGCTGGCGGCGCGTGGCGTGCCGGCGGCCCTGTGGCCACGAACGTCTTCGACGGCGTGCGCAATGGCATTGCAATCTCCACGCAGATCGGCGAAGAAATTGCGTTCGAGCCCGTGGCGCCCGAGGGACGCAATGTGGAGCGCATCGAGTTCTCGATGTGCCCGAACGAGCTGGCCGTTGCGGGTATCGGCGACTTCGACGGCGCGGCTGGGCTTCTCCCGTCGCGGCTGAGCACAGGCGAGGACGGATATCTTGGCTTTGCGGCCGCGGGCTGGATCGAGCTGCACGGCGAAGGCGTGACACCCGTAGCGAACGAATGGTTCGACGGCGTGATAGAGCTGAGAACGGTTGAGGACGTGCGGCTCGTGAGCTATCTCGTGAAGAAGGGCGGCGACTGGGTGCGGCTCGCAAACGCGGCTGGCGCCACATGGTTCCGTACCTCGGCGCCTCGGGCCCAGGGTGGCGTCGAGAGCGTGTCGTTCACTGGCAACGGACGGTTCGCCGACTTCGAGGGACGCGAGGACAACGGCGAGGCGCTGCGCCTCTACCGCTGGGCGGGCGGCTCCTCAGGCGACTGGAACGAAGCGGCGAACTGGACTCTCTCCGGCGCGCCCGCAGAGTCCGCTCCCGCCGCGGCAGGCGATCTCGCGCTCATCGACGGCACCGTCTCCATAACGCGCGGCGAAGAAAGCGGGCGCACCACCGACCTGATGGTGATGTTCGACGCAGACGGCGCGGACGTGCTGGGCGGCAGCGTGGGAACCGACGTCACGATCGACGTAACGCGTCCTCGCGCCGGCAAGGCCCTAAAGGCCGAGTTCGGCACTCTCTTCGGCCTTGCGCCAAGCTACACTTTCACCTGGCGGCGCGGCTCCACATCCAAGTCGTACGAGTCAAGCCCGGTCAGCAAGAAGTCGTCGTACACGCCTACGGCGGCCGACTACGAGCACTGGTTCAAGTTCACGGCATACGACGGAGCGAGCGCGGTGCTGGAGAAGGAGTTCTTTTTCTCGAAGCTGCCCGTTCTCTATCTCACCACCGACGACGGCGCCACTCCCTCGGCCAGCAAGGAGACGCACGACGGGCGCATGTTCGCGCAGGGCAACGACGAATGGAAGTCGCTCTACGACGGCAAGATGACGATAAAGGTGCGCGGCAACTCCACTTCGAGCTACCCGAAGAAGCCGTGGAAGATCAAGCTCGACAAGAAGACGAAGATGTTCGACATCCCGAAGTCCAAGCACTGGGTGCTTCTTGCAAACTACAACGACCAGTCGATGATGCGCAACAAGCTCGCGTACGACTTCGCGAACGACATCGGATCGCTCGGCATGAAATCCACGTGGGTGGAGTGCGTGCTGAACGGCGCATGGCAGGGCACATACCAGTTCTGCGAGCACATACGCATCGCGGAGGACCGCGTGAACGTGCACGACTGGGAGGGCGACGCAGGCGACATCGCGGAGGTGTTCGCAGAGGCGAACGGCCTCACGGGCGACCAGGAGGACGCTCTCGCCACGCAGCTTGAGCAGGACTTCTCGTGGGTCACGGCCGACGCTTTCACATTCTACGACGCCACGAACCGCGTCACTCTCACCGGCAAGCCATCGGAGCTCTTCGACGGCTTCACGCAGGACATATCGGGCGGCTACCTCTTCGAGTTCTCCGAGGAGTACGACGAAGTCTCGAAGTTCACCACCTCCTCTGGCGCGCTCGGCGTGAGGACAATGCTCAAGTCTCCCGAGTACCTCTACTCCAACACCGACATGATGAACGCCTGCAAGAACTACCTGCAGAAGTACTGGGATTCGTGCACGTCCGTCGATGGCTACTCAGGCGAGGGGCTGCGCACATGCGACTACTGCGACTACGAGTCGATGGTGAACTACTGGCTCGTGATGGAGCTCTTCGGCAACAACGACGCCGTGAAGAAGAGCCGCTATGCCTACAAGGACCAGGGCGCGAAGCTCGTGTTCGGCCCAGTGTGGGACTTCGACTGGGGCATGGGCAGCCCGCGCGTCTCATCGGACGGCACCGGATGGAAGTGCCAGGAGGCGAGCGGCAAGACGGCCTACTCCTTCTTCAAGGAATGGGCCGACAACCCCGAGTTCTGCACGCGCCTCTACACGCGCTACTGGCAGGTGCGCGACCGTTTTGAACAGTGCTTCAGGGCCGGCGGGCTGATGGAACAGTACACCAACTACCTCTACGAGGCGTGCCTGGTGAACTCCGCCAAGTGGAACGTCGACTACAATCAGGGCTCCGGAAACTTCGCGGCCGACGTGACGCGCCTGAGGAACTACCTTGTGCAGCGCCTCGCGTGGCTCGATCAGCAGTTTGCGAGCGTGCCCACGCTCATGGCGAGCGTGAAGCAGAGCACGTCCACGAAACCGTACACGGCAGACGCCGTCACGCTGCCGATCAAGTTCACGGGCGCCAACTCCAACGGCATGATCTACACGGGGCGTCCGCTTCGCTCGCGGTTCGCGGTGGGAGGATCTTCCGCACGCACGGTCTCGTGCTTCGTTAACGGAACGCGCGTGGCGGACAAGGTGGCGCTCGTCTCGGGAATGTTCGACGCGACGATTCCTGCGGCAGCGTTCACGGCGAAGGTGGGCGAGCCCAACTGCGTGTCGTTCATCGCGTACAATTCGTCCGGCTCGGTGGTTGCGCGCAACTACGCGCTCGTCACGCAGGTGCAGTCCGGCTCGGTCTTCCTTCTGCGTTGACATCCCCTCCCGAAAAACAGAAACTTTGAAGGTCGATTCAGATGAACAATGCAGCAAGAGCCGTTCTGTCCACTATTCTGGTCGTTGCGCCTGCCATCGCGCCGAGAGTGGTGGCTGCGGAAACTCAGCTCAGGCCGAAGGCGCTGATGATCATGGTTGACGGTCTCAGGGCCGATGCCGTCGAGAACGCGCCGATGACGAATCTTCTGCGCCTGCGCGACGGAAAGTGGCAGAAGGGCTATCGCGGCTTCAGCTCCCTTGCGGGTCACACGCTCTATGACGCGCGTCCTTCCAGCGCCGCAAACCACGCGGCCATTGCCACAGGCGTCACTGCGGCAAAGACGGGAGTCTACAAGAACGGCGACACGCCGAACGGCGCCTTCGCCCGCTGGCCAAGCTGGCTCGCGCGCGTTGTGGACGCCAGGCCGGAGAAGAAGGCGCTCTACACTTATTCCTGGCCGGGCGACGCTCAGCTCTCTCCACATCCGAAGGTGCGCAATCTGCCGCTCACCACCGTCATCACGAACAACTGGCCTGTGGGCGGATCGTACGAGAAGAACGCCACCACCGTCTCAAGGCTCATGGCCCGCGACGACGCGCCAGACGCCGTGCTCTACTTCATAGACATCGGCGACTGGGGCGGACATCGCAGCGGTTTCTATCCGTACGGCTGGGAATACGTCCACGACATCCGCCTCGCCGACCGCATAATCGGCGATGTGCTTGCCGCTATAGCGTCGCGTCCAAGTTTTGATGAAGAGGACTGGCTCGTTATGGTCACGAGCGACCATGGCGGCTACGGCAAATCGCACGGCATCTGGGGCGGACAGGCCACCACCATACCAGTTGTCATCGCCGGCCGGCATGTCCCGCAGGGGCGCATCGCCGGAACGCCGCACAACTTTGATCTCGCGCCGCTCGCGATCGCGCATTTCGGCGTTGACGTGTCGACGATGGAGCTGGACGGCAATCCGCCGCGCGCAGTGGCGGCAGATGTGATGCGCCCGCTGAACGAAGGCCTTGCCGTGTACATGCCGTGCGACGGCGCGCAGGCGGTGCCGTGCAACGTCATTACCGGCGGACCGTCGCCAAAGACGCACGGCGCCACGAGGTCCGGCATTGGCGGCGGCGCGTTCGGGAACTGCCTTCGCGTGGCGGCTGACGGCAACGGCGCGTGCGGAGTGTCGCTTGGGGGCAGCGAATCGCTCGCCTTCGAGAACGGCGCGGACTTCGCGTTCACGCTCTGGCTGCGCCTTGACGAAGAGCAGTCGCCGCAGGCGCCGATCGTCTCGAACAAGGACTGGGAGAGCGGAAAGAATCCCGGCGTGGTGCTGATCGGCGCGCGCAAGACCGAGAAGGTGAAGGATTACGGGGTGTGCTTCAACTGCGCTCTCTCCTCCAAGAAGGCGCGAATCGACATGGGCACGTTCGACATCGACTACGGCGAGTGGTGCTTCTACGCCGTCACGCGCAGCGGCGACGGCGTGCTCACGGTGTACCAGGGCGGACGCGATGGACGCCTCTACTGGATTGCCGAGGACGCTTCCGCGATCTCGTTTAAGACAGGCCTTCCGTTCTGGATCGGTCAGGACGGCACTGGCAAGTGCAAGGTCTCGATGAAGGGCGACGTTGACGACTTTGCGCTCTGGACGCGCCCCCTCTCGCGCGATGACGTTCGGTGCATCTACGATGCAGGCCGACACGGCGACTCGCTCGCCGATCTCCTCACTCGTTAATGCTTAGGCGATTTGCAGCTTGCTGCGCTTTCAAAACACGAAACTTCGAAACACGAAACTTCGAAACTCGTATTCTAGAAGCTTCCGTTCAATATCGGCAGCATTGGCAGCCAGCCGTTCTGCGAGATGATGTTCACGATTCCGATCTGGCAGCCGCGGTCCATCCTGTTCGCGTAGTTGACGAGCCCGATCTGGCAGCCGCGCACCGAACCGCTGGCCACGTTCACGCCGAAGATCAGATAAAAGCCGCACTGGAGGCCGTACACGTCGTCCGCGAAGTTCACAAGGCTCGACTGCAGCCCCATGAACGAACCTCCTGAGATGTTGACGAAGCCGTCCTGCAGACCGCAGAAGGAGTTCGCGTAGTTCAGTATGCCAACCTGCGCGCCCACCGATCGCCGGTCCCAGGATGTGGCGGCGTTGTCGTTCCAGTTGAACAGGCCCGCCTGCGCGCCGTAGAGGCGCTCGCCGGCGAAGTTGAAGCCGCCGATGATAAGTCCGGTGGAGTCTTTGCGCGCGTTGCCGATCACGCTGATGTCAAGGCCGGTGAATTCCTGGCATTCGCCGTAGATGAGCGAAAGACGGAATCCCGTGACGTCGTACGCTCTTGACGGCGCCTGCACGGGCGTGAGAAGCGACACCATGACAGACGTTGAGTTGTTGGCCGCGTCGGCAAGCAGCATGCCCGCCGCCATCATGCAGACCATCGACACGATTTTCTTCATTACATTCTCTCCTTGTTTGGAAACGGCGCAAATTATACCAAATCGCCACGCATCCCGCCAGCATCCGATTCACTTGCGGAATAGCGTAATAGTTTCGTCGGCTGCTGGGGCGAGCGCTTGCGCGCGACCACTGAAGCCGTGCGTGACGGCAATCGCTGACGCAATCCATCGCGGTGAGGCGGCGCATGGCCTTGAGGCTGGCGCCTCGGCCAGCGCCGCCTCGCCGCGCTGCGCCTTCGGCTTGTCGTCACGCCCGGACGCGGACGCGGCCTTCGGCCGACACGGAAGGGCGCAGAAACATTTCTTCAGAACTCTCTGCAGTGAAAGCAAAATGGACGATCCATTTTTTCGTGTCATTCCGCGTCCCGTGAAGCGGGCTTCCGTGTCCGGGAGCAGGACGAAACCCGCAGGGTTGCGGTTCTGTGGTTGCACGTCATTGCCGCAGGGCTGCCGATTTGATATAATCTCGTCAGCTCAAAAACGAAGGAGAAGATTTCATGACAGTCAAATCGTTCGCATCGGCGGTTCTTGCCGCGTTTGCGCTTGGAGGGACGGCGCTCGCGGAGTCCGGCGGACCCGGAACGTACTTCGTTCCGCCGAAGGGAACGGCGAACGTGACTGCAGACGCCGCCGCGCGCGTCGGCGCGGCAAGGAAGACGGTCGCGTTCCTCGGCGGATCGATCACCGAGATGAACGGATTCCGTCCGCGCGTGATGAAGGCGCTGCGCGCGAAGTATCCGCAGATCGACTTCGTCGAGATCGCCGCCGGGCTTTCGTCCACTTGCTCCGACGCGGGCGCGTTCCGCCTCGAGGAGGACGTTCTCTCGAAGGGCGTGCCCGACCTCTTCATCGTGGAGGCCGCTGTGAACGACGACCAGGATGGACACTTCACGCCCGAGCACAGCGTGCGCGGCATGGAGGGCGTTGTGCGGCACGTGCTGATGCGCAATCCCGCATGCGCCGTCGTGGTGGCGCTGATGGTCAATCACGGGCAGTACCGCACGCTCATGAACGGCGCCACGCCCGCGCACTACGCCGCGCACGCCAAGGTGGCGAAGCACTACGGCGCGGCGCTTGCGGACGTAGGATCCGCCCTCGCGGCGTCCGCAAAGTCCGGCGGAATGGGCTGGAAGGAGTACCGCGACTGCCACCCGTCTCCGGCCGGATGCGACCTCGGCGCGAAGGTGGTGCTGGATGCCGCGGCGCGCGTGTTCGATCCGCTCGGCGATGCGAAGGCGAGGCCGTTGCCGCCGCCGCTTGACGCGAAGTCGTACTTCAACGGACGCTTCCTCTCGCCGAATGAGGTCAAGCTCGGCGAAGGGTGGCGCGTGTCGCGTCCCGACTGGAAATCCGTTCCCGGAAACAAGCGCGCGTACTTCACCCAGGGTCCTGCGATATGGAGCGAGCGCGCGGGATCGGAGCTCGAGTTTGCGTTCAATGGAACTGCGGCGGCGCTATTCCTCACGGCCGGTCCTGACGCGGGCGACGTCGAGGTGTCCGTTGACGGCGGGCCTTTCAAGAAGGAGGCGCTCTGGGCCAAGTACGGCTCTCTGCATTATCCGTACGTGCACATCCTGGCCGACGACCTCTCCGACGGCACTCACAATGTGCGCCTGCGCGTGGTGCCTGCCAGCCGCGGCAGGGGAAGCACCGGCACCGCAGTGCGCATCCACCGCATCTGCGTAAACTCAGGCGCCCTCGCCTGCAAAACAAGGAGGTAGAAATGGCATTGAAAAATCCGCAGTCAGGTTTTGAAGACAGCATATTCGGTCCCAATGGGACGCATCCCGCGCCGAAGACACTGCCTTATCCCACGCAGCCGCTGTCCACCCTCTACGGCGATACGGTCGAGTACCTGATCCCTGAGGAAGAGAAGGAAGCGATTCTCAGGAAACTCTATCCGTTTGGAAATCCGCCGGCGATGACGCAGACGCTCATGGACATCCACGAGCACAAGGAGTTTGTGGTCAAGGACTTCAAGGTGGTGCAGCAGGGCGACTACGTTCTTCTTGCGAGTCCATATTTCGCAAGTTCCGGCGGATCTGTCGTGGACTGGGAACCGGTGAAGAACGAAGATGGCGTCCATGTTGCGAAGATGCAAGACGAACTTTCAATCAGTGCGTTCTCGGCAGGCGAGGCAGATGCTCTGACAGGTCGTCCGTTCGGAACCGCAAAGCCGGCGATGGGCGAAGGAATGTCGAAAGAGCGGTATCGCATGATCGAGGAGTCTTACGCGGCGGGATTCTTGAGTGGTGAAGAGAGCCGCATGTCTCCAAGTTCTTTCTTTCCCGGTTTCGGCGCGCCTACGCCGTCACGTCGTTCCTTCCGCCGTCCTCGCTAGTGGAGATGCCAGTCACCGAAACCCCGAAACCTTCTCTAGCGCACTTCGTTCCGATTTGATATACTCATGGTGTTGTTCAGACATGAAGGAAACACAATGAAAATCAAGAAACTTTTTGCGGTTGCGCTTTGCGCGGCCATTGGATGCGGACTTGTCGGATGCAGCTCGACGGGAGTCGATGGATATGCTCCGGCGCAGATAGAGAATGTAACTGTTACGCTTGCTCCGGGGCGTACTCTGGCCGCTGCCGTCACAGCCGCTGCAACGCGGCGGGGATGGCTTCCGCATGCGCAGGCCAACGGCACGATTCGCTGCACGCTCACCCAGCGCGAGCATCTCGTCGTTGTGGATGTGGTGCCGAACGGCGAGCAGTCCTTCTCGATTCGCCTTGTGCAGAGCAACATCCCGGTTCGCAAGTACAACCAGTGGGCCAACAACCTCAGCCGCGAGATTGTGTTTCAGGCGTCGCGGTGATCCTGGGTTGCCGCCGGGAGGAAGGAGAAAGCAGATGGCAGGCATTTTTGAAGTGGACGAAGCCAAGTGCGTCTCATGCGGCGCATGCGTGCGCGACTGCGCCTTCCGTGCGCTCAAGATGGGGGGTGGCGCGCCGCGCATGGCCTTT
>JAEEGH010014917.1_pt1 | contig 16965 bp, 14 predicted proteins | sample 9134181 | NCBI WGS metagenome assembly JAEEGH01 (sample SAMN16246544, study PRJNA631951) | gut metagenome | biome: gut microbiome; feature: rumen; material: DP-attached | host: Bos | place: Iran: Karaj | collected 2018-10
GGGTCGGCCACCGTGTCGAAGTGGGCCTCTTCCTTGAGGATGAGCTGCTGGTTGCGGGCGATACGGTCGGCGAAGTCGGTGGGGATCTCAAACGGCGTGTCGAACGGCATCACCGTGAACGAGTCGACGCCACCGAGGACAGCTGACATCGTACCCGTGGTGGTACGCAGCATGTTGACATACGCATCGTAGAGGCTCATGCCCAACTCGGCATTGGTAGCATGGATGTGCATCTTGGCGTTCTCTTCCTTGCCGCCGTAAGCCTTCACGATATTGGCCCACAAGAGTCGATAAGCTCTCAGCTTAGCCAGTTCCATGAAGTAGTTCTGTCCGATGGCGAGGTTGAAACGCATCTTGGGTGCAATCTCGTCGATGGTGAGACCTTTCTCGGTGAGTTTGTCGAGGTATTCGGCACCCACGGCGAGACTGAAGGCCATCTCCTGCACGATGGTGGCGCCGGCGTTGGTGAACACATGACCGTTGACGCCGATGGTTTGGAAACCAGGCATCTCTGCCTTCACCATGATGTATGCCAACTCCATATCTGTGTTTTCGGTCACGTACCATACGCCACGGCGCAGGTAGCGCGTCAGCGGGTCATAGTTCAAAGAGCCCTTGATACCCGGAATCTTCGACAGCATCTCGAGGATGGGCAGGTGATACTTGTTGTTGTAGAAGTTGATCTCCACTGCCTTCTGGTCGATGCCGTTGAGCAGCGTCGAGATGGCGATGACATCGTAGGCCTTGTCCATCTCCAACTTGAAGCCAATGCTGTTGGCACCACGGCTGATGGCGTTGAGCGCAATCTTATTGGCCTCATGCACGTCTGTCACGGTGATGTCCTGGCGGACGAGCCATTCGTTGCCTTCGGCTTTGTTGCCTCGAACATAGGGGAACTCGTTGGGATACTGGCCCGTCCAAGGGATATCGACCAGATTCTCGGCGCGGTAGTAAGGCCTCACTTGGAAGCCTTCGGCCGTGCGCCAAACCAGTTTCTTGTTGTAGTCTGCCCCTTTGAGGTCCTTCTCAATGACGGCTTCCCATTCTTCGGTCGTCACTGGCGGAAACTCCTCAAAGAGTCTCTTTTTTTCTTCCATGTTGTTGTATTTGATTGATATTCGATTGTATGACTTTTCTAGGGTATACAAATAATGCGCAAAGGTAATAAATAAAGTGATTGAGCGCGCCAGAAAAATAGAAAAAGAAAAAAAGCAGGCAGAAGGCATGCCATACCGAGCCTGCAAAAGAGTCATGCGGCACTATGCCTATTTTTTCAACTATGAAAGATTTCTTCCATCCGCTGCCATTTCTCCGCCGAGCTTGCTCCTGCAGCACAGCCTTGGAATTGAGCGACATAGGCTTCCCATTCGGCTTGACGCGGCAATTCCGCCAATCGTGCCATGTCGCGGTCAAAATCGAAGTCATCCACGGTATCCATAATCATGAACAACCGACGGCCATGCCGCCATATCTCCATGGAGAGAATGCCTACTTCCCGCTGGCCTTCAATCACTTCCGGCCACACATGGGCGTGAACCTCGCAGTACTTCTCAATCAATACCGGGTCATCAACAAGTTCTAGGGTTTGACAAAAGCGTTTCATGATTTTTCGGTTTTGGTGATAAAAATGCCATAAAGCACAATGACGATGAAACAAATCATCGGCAGCGCAAAACTCAAATTGACTGCAGCGATGCTGCCGAGTCCGCCACCATCGATAATGCGGGCTTGCAAAGGAGGAAGCACGCTACCGCCCAAAATGGCCATGATAAGACCCGCAGCACCCAGTTTGGCATCCTCGCCCGTATCAGTCAAAGCGATGCCGTAAATCGTCGGGAACATCAAGCTCATGCAGGCCGAGACCGCCACCAGGCAACACATTCCCACCCTGCCATCAAAGAAGATGACACCTAGCACCAGCACGGCACCCGCGATGCCCAACCAAGTCAACAACTTGGATGGACGGATGTATTTCAGAAGGAAGGTGCAGATGAAGCGACTGACGCAAAAGATGACCATGGCTACGATGTTGTAGCGTTGGGAGAGCACTTCCGCGGCTTGCTCCGTCATGCCTTCGCCCATGAAGACACGCGTGCCGTACTGGATGATGAAGGTCCAGCACATAATCTGCACGCCGACATAGAAGAACTGCGCCACCACGCCATAACGGTAAGGCTTGTTCTGCCATAAGCGCTTGACGGTGGGACCGAACTTCTGGTCGTGGGTTTTGTCTCCGACATGGACTTGGGGTTTCACCAGCAACAGAATCACAAGGAAGAAGACCACCAATACTGCACCTATGATGACATAGGGGCGACTCAGCACAGCGAGGTCGGCGCTCTTGACCGCTTCAAACTCTGCGTCGGGAAGCAAGGCGCGTTCCTCTGTACTCAGCGGGTTGAGTCTGGCTTGGATGAACTGCATGGCCACAAACATGCCTGCCAGCGACCCAATGGGGTTGAAGGCCTGGGCGAGGTTAAGACGGCGCGTAGCGGTCTTCTTATCGCCTAGCGACAAGATATATGGATTGGCTGTCGTCTCCAAAAAGGAGAGGCCACAAGTCAGCACAAAATAAGCGAGAAGAAAAGGATAGTAACTGCCCATCGCTTTGGCGGGAATGAACAAGAGGGCGCCTACGGCATAGAGTCCAAGACCCATCAGCAGGCCCGCCTTATAGGAGAACTTGCGCACAAACAAGGCGGCGGGCAGCGCCATGCAGAAATAGCCGCCATAGAAGGCCAACTGCACCAAGGCGCCGTCGGTGACGCTCATGCGGAAGATCTTGGAGAAGGCCTTCACCATGGGGTTGGTGATGTCGTTGGCAAAGCCCCATAAGGCGAAGCAACAAGTCACCAGCACGAAGGGCAAGAGGTATTTTTTCTCTACTACTTTATTCATTTTCAAGTTGTTTTTCTGTCATGTTTTTTTCTGTCAAGAATTCAGAGAATTAGAGAAAAAATCGCAAGCGATTTCCCTTTCTCTCATTCCCCGCACCGCAAGGTGCAGCACTTCTGTATCCCTTCTCTTAATTCTCTAATTCTTGACATATTTATTTCTTGTTTTTTCCCTATCAAGAATTTAGAGAATTGACTTTTTCGGGTCTTCGTTCGGGTCTTCATTTTCTATCTTCTTTCCTCTAATTTCTCTATTTGACATACAAGTTTCTCGCTTTTGTTTCCCTTTTCAAGAATTCAGAGAATGAGAGAAAAAATCGCGAGCGATTTTCGGTCTCAAATTCCGCGCACCGCAAGGTGCAGAACTTCTGTTTCCTTTCTCTTAATTCTCTAATTCTTGACATATTATTTTCTTCCTTTTGTTTTTCTTTTCAAGAATTCAGAGAATGAGAGAAAAAATCGCAGGCGATTTTTAGTCTCAAATTCCACGCACCGCAAGGTGCAGCACTTCGGTTGCCTTTCTCTTAATTCTCTAATTCTTGACATATAATAATACTCGTTACTTATAATTGAAATCATCATTTCCTTCTGATAGTGAGCAAAATGGCTTCGGGATGAGCAAGGCAAAATGCATCCGCGTCAGTGACCACACAAGCCAGATAACCGCCACCTCCAGCACCCGGCATCTTCCATGCCAACACCTCTTCCATCACCGAATACTTATCAATGTAGCTTTGCACCGAACCTTGAATCATGGCAGGAAACATGGCAGTCTGGGCATCAAAAGAGGCCTTATAGGCTTTGGCAAAAGCACTCAGGTCTTTCGCCATAATGGCAGTCCAGCAGTCATCGGCGGCTTGGGCCAAGGCCTTCACCTTGGGTTCAGTGATGTCCTTGCCTTCCACCACCGAGCATCCTTGGCGACGCGGTTCCATGGGAATCATCACCAGATGACGTTCCAACCAATCCAAAACAGCGTCATCCAAACAAGTCTCCATCTTGACGGGCCAATACAACTTGTCGTAATAATGCCTCACCAAGCCAGGCATGCAGATGCCGATGCTGTCCTGCGCTCCGCTGATGATGCCGTCGCTGCGTTCGGGGTCGTTCTCGAAGCAGAAGACCAGCTTGGCGAGCGTTTCGGGGTCCATTTCAGGCAACTTCATGGGCCAAATCTTCTTGATCATGTTGCGTGTCGAGGTGGAGAGACCGCAGCGTTCGCGCACCTCGAAGGTGGGTACCAAAGAGATGGTAATGGCCCATCCAGGGGCGAAACAAGAGACATAGGGCTGGTCGATCCAAGTGCCGGCGAGGTCAAGGCGGGTAGGAATCTCGCAGAGGTCTTTTTTCAATGCTGTTGAAGAGCGGGCCTCCAGACCCTCGGAGGGCGTGCGTTGCAGCACGATATACTCGATGCCACGCTCCTCGCAGAAACGGCGTTTATCCTCGGACGACCCGTCTTCGTTGACCACGAAGATGTCGGGTTTCAGCCTGTCGACGGTGCCGACGAAGTCCATCACCCCGTCGCCGTCGTTGATGAAGGCATCCTTCACATAGCGGATGGCCTTCACCATGAAGAGGCGTTCTTTCTCTGGATAGAGTGTCTTATGGTGCTTGTAGTGGAGGACGGTCTCATCGGAACCGATGCCGACATAGAGGTCGCCATACTGTGCCGCCTGCCGGAAGAACTCCACATGGCCGCTGTGCAAAAGGTCGTAACAACCGGATACAAAGACTTTCTTGCTCATCTTTCAGACCTCATTGGGTTATTCAAAAAATCATTATACGCCAAGCGGATGCCATCCTCCAACTCGGTCTTATAAGTCCAACCTAACGCTGTTGCCTTGCTTACATCCAGCAACTTGCGCGGAGTGCCATTCGGACGGGTGGTATCCCATTTGACCTCCCCTTCGTAACCGACCACTTTAGCCACTAATTCCGTCAATGCCTTGATGGTCAATTCCTTCCCTGTTCCAGCATTAACAGTCTCATTACCCGAATAGTTGTTCATCAGAAAGACACAGAGATTGGCCAAGTCGTCCACATAGAGGAACTCACGCAGCGGACTCCCATCGCCCCAGCAGGTTACCTCTTTCAATCCGTTCACCTTGGCTTCGTGGAAACGGCGTATCAAAGCAGGCAGCACATGGCTATGCTCGGGATGGTAGTTGTCGTTAGGTCCATAGAGATTTGTTGGCATCACGCTGATGTAGTCGGTGCCATACTGGCGGTTGAGAAACTCACAATATTTCAAACCGCTGATTTTGGCCAAGGCGTATGCTTCGTTGGTCTTCTCCAGCTCGCCGGTGAGCAGACACGACTCTTTCATGGGCTGTGGTGCCATGCGAGGATAGATGCATGACGAGCCAAGGAATTCCAACTTCTTGCAACCATTTTTCCATGCGGCATGGATGACGTTCATCTCAAGAATCATGTTGTCGTACATGAAGTCGGCGAGGGCGTTTTGGTTGGCGACAATGCCGCCTACCTTGGCCGCTGCCAAGAACACATATTCTGGTTTTTCAGCCTCAAAAAAAGCTTCAACTTGGTCCTGCCGACACAGGTCGAGCTCTTTATGGGTTCTTGTGATGATATTGCTGTAGCCTTGTCTTTGCAACTCACGCACGATGGCGCTTCCCACCATCCCGCGGTGACCGGCGACGTATATTTTGCTATTTTTGTTCATTTCTCACCAATTATTATTCTTTTTCGCCTTCGGCGTTTTTTTGTTTCACACAGATTTCACGGATTTCACAGATTTATTGAACCTGCGACTCAATGACTAACGTTGTCAGTTAACAATTCGTTTTATGCTTTCGCGCAAATTATTTGTATTAAAGTTTACTTACAAACCTACTCGTTTACCCATTAACTTCAGGTATGTCAACAACTGTTTTGCGAAAACGGATTTCATTTCTTCGACAGATTTCAATTCAACAATGACTTGATCATTAACGAGCAAATCCAATCGAAGAAGGGTTTTGAGCTCACTACCCTTGTAGATGATAGGTACTTCGACCTGTCTTGCCACATCCAATCCCCGCTGCTTAAGTTCATATACCAAAGCTTCTTCATATACGGATTCCAACAAACCTGGCCCAAGTTCGTTGTACACAGCAAATATAGCACCTCTGATCTCGTACGTCAATTCGTTGTCTGTCATTTTTAACTCTCTTGCACACTAATTGTTATTCTTTTATTTATTTCACATAGATTTCATGTATTTCACAGATGATTATTTCTTATGGTAGCCGCTCGCCAACGGCGAGCTATATCTGTGTAATCTGTGCTATCTGTGTGACATTAAAACATTGTCTGTGTGACTTATTCATTCATGTGAACCTTGAGATAGAGTTTCTTCACAAACTTCATGTCATGCTCCACCATAATCTTCACGAGGTCTTCAAACGACGTCTTTCTGGGATTCCAACCGAGGAGCGTCTTGGCCTTAGTGGGGTCACCGAGCAGTTGCTCCACTTCGGCGGGGCGGAAATAGCGAGGGTCTACTTCGACAAGCACCTTGCCCGTGGCGGAGTCAATGCCCTTCTCGTCAACGCCTTCACCTTCCCAACGCAACTCGATGCCAACATGATGGAAAGCCAGGGTGCAAAACTCCCGCACGGTATGGTACTCGCCCGTGGCGATGACAAAGTCCTCGGGCTGCTCCTGCTGCATGATAAGCCACATGCACTCCACGTAATCCTTGGCATAGCCCCAGTCGCGGAGGGCGTTGAGGTTGCCGAGGTAAAGCTTGTCCTGGTAGCCCTGCTTGATGCGTGCGGCGGCGAGGGTTATTTTGCGCGTGACGAAGGTCTCGCCACGGCGTTCGCTCTCGTGGTTGAAGAGGATGCCGTTGACGGCGAACATGCCATAGCTCTCGCGGTAGTTCTTCACAATCCAGAAACCGTATTGCTTGGCCACGCCGTAAGGCGAACGCGGATAGAAAGGCGTCGTCTCTTTCTGTGGCACCTCTTGCACCTTGCCAAAGAGTTCAGATGTGGAGGCCTGGTAAATGCGGCATTTCTTCTCTAAACCGAGAATGCGCACCGCCTCAAGGAGGCGAAGCGTGCCAACGGCATCGGCCTCGGCGGTGTATTCGGGACAATCGAACGACACCTTCACATGACTCTGGGCGGCGAGGTTGTAAATCTCATCAGGCTGTATCTTCTGGATGATGCGCACCAGCGACGATGAGTCCGTCATGTCGCCATAGTGCAAGGTGAGCAGGCGTTTGTTCTTCATGTCGCGCACCCACTCATCAAGGTAGAGATGCTCGATGCGACCCGTGTTGAACGAAGAGGAGCGACGGATGATGCCGTGCACCTCGTAGCCTTTTTCCAAGAGTAGTTCGGCGAGGAAGGAACCGTCTTGACCCGTGATGCCGGTGATTAATGCGGTTTTTGACATAATAATCAAATTTGTTATTGGGTGCAAAGATAGGACAAAAAGCATTGTGCAGACAAAAAACGGACTCGATTATTGTCGAATCCGTTATAGGTTTCTAGAAACAAATCTAACACAAATGTATTACAAATATTCGTTCTTCTCTGTCTTTTTTTAGTTTGTTATTGTCCGGCTTGCCCTTATCGGGCTTGCCGTTATCGCTTCGCGATATGTCGAGCATAGCGAAGACATTCTATTTATTAGGATTTGTGACAGATTTGTTTCTCAAACAATCCCATTCTTGATACAGTCAACAATATAGCGCACGTCGTCGTCCGTGACATACGGTCCGCTCGGCAGGCACATGCCCACTTTGAAAAGCGATTCGGAAACGCCGTTGATGTATGCAGGCGCATCTTTGTAAACGGGCTGTTTATGCATGGGTTTCCACAACGGCCGTGCCTCAATGCCCGCCTGGTCGAGGATGACGCGCAAGGCTTCCACATTGTCGTTGGGTTCACAGTCGGTGTGCGCGCTGTCGCTAGCATGCACCACGCCTGCCGCACCACCCACCGCGCCTTGGACGATGGTCTTATAGGCGTTCTCCTGTCCTTTGACGCGCACACTCGGATCGATAGTGATGGTGTTGAGCCAAAAGTTGGAGTCGTAGCGCTCATCCGGATTGCCATGCACTTCGATACCTGGAACGTCCTTCAGCAATTCCTTGTACAATTCAAAGACGTGTTTGTGGTGATGGATATGGTCGTTGACGACGGTCATCTGGCCGCGACCTATGCCAGCGCAGATGTTTGACATGCGGTAGTTGTAGCCAATAGCCTCATGTTGGTAGTAAGGATACGCTTCGCGGGCTTGGGTGGCCAACCACATGATTTTCTGCCATGCCTCCGCGTTGGGGCAGACCAGTGCGCCGCCGCCCGAGGTGGTGATCATCTTGTTGCCATTGAAGGAAAGCACGCCATACTCTCCGAAGGTACCCAGCACCTGTCCTTTCCAGCGGCTGCCGAAGCCCTCGGCGGCGTCTTCGATGACGGGGATGTCGTATTTTGCAGCAATCTCCATGATGCGTTCGATGTCGTAGGGCATGCCATACAATGCCACTGGCACGATGGCCTTGGGCTTGCGACCGGTCTTTGCGATACGGTCCTGGATGGCTTCTTCCATCAGGTCGACGTCCATGTTCCACGAGTCCTTCTCACTGTCGACGAAGACAGGTGTCGCACCGAGATAGGTGATGGGATGCGAGGAAGCGCAGAAGGTGAACGACTGGACGATGACCTCGTCACCGGGTTGCACGCCGCAGGCGATTAGCGCCAGATGCACGGCCGCCGTGCCGGCAGATAATGCAACGACCCTTTTGTTTAAGCAGGTCGTTGAGCCTGTCGAAACGCCGTCATTGAAAGTCGGCCCTTCGACAAGCTCAGGGACCTTAACCTCATTGACAAATTCTTCCAAATCCTTTTCAAACCCATTGACATTGGGACCCAGCGGCACCACCCAGTTGGTGTCGAAGGCTTCCTGGATATATTTCTGTTCGAGACCTGCTTCGCTCATGTGGGCCAGGCAGAGGTAGATGCGATTTTTTGGTTTGTATGCCATGATGGTAGAAATTATGGGATGCAAAAATAGGGAAAAAAACGTTATTACATGTACAATTGTGGTACAAAACTCACCCCTTGTTCGTCATTCCGGTTCCGCCTCCGCGGAATGAGGCGATCCGCAATCTCCTACATCACAGGGACACACTCCCACTTTTGTTCCTTCCTCTTGATAGGAAGGAACCGAAGAATCAAGGCCGCCTCCATCGGACCTCCCCGCGACTGTCTAAACGCCTGACCCTCAGGTCACGGAGTGGTTTCTGAAGAAACCAAACGACAAGCGCCGCTCTGTGAGGGTCAAGCGTTTAACCATCCCTTGCGGGCGCCTCCCCGCCCTGCCCGGTCGGGTGTTGGCGTCCCCGGTCTAGAGACCGTCACGAGACACTTCCGCCTTAACTACGCCCACACCCCTTGCCGTCATTGCTGACTTGATCCGCAAATCCTCGTGATTCGACGATGCGAAGCGAGTCAATCTCCCGCACTCTTGGGACCCATCCCCGCTTTATGGGCTTGAGGGTTCCGCCTTCGCGGAATGAAGGCCCACGATGAGGCTATAGGACGGTGTGGCGCGCGCTCGTGCTTCAAAAAGCACTCTTCAAGGGAAAAATTATTAGAAATTATCCCTCTTTGAGGGAAATATTTTTGCATTTTTGGTCTCACAAAGGGAAAAATATGTATTTTTGTAGCAAAAAAAATGAAGAACCATGGATGAGCAAGTGTTGTATCAGGCTATGGATGAGCTTATTAAGCAAACTCCGACCTCTTTTTATCGCTATATGTACAAAAACATCCCCTGGCACGACCGGATGATTGGCTTAATCGGACCAAGGGGTGTGGGTAAATCGACATTACTCCTGCAACGTGTCAAAGAGCAGCAAGGGAATGGGAAATACCTATATGTCAGTGCCGACAACCTCTACTTCAGCAACCATACCTTGTTGGATTTGGCCAACGAATTTGAGTTGTACGGGGGAACGCACCTGTTCATCGACGAAGTCCACAAATACCCCCATTGGTCGCGAGCACTGAAAAACATTTACGACAGTCACCCATCGCTCCATGTCGTATTCACAGGTTCTTCGGTGCTCGACATCATTCAGGGTGAGGCCGATTTGAGTCGACGGGTGTTGTTGCGACAGATGCAGGGACTATCGTTTCGCGAATACCTTGAGTTTGAACATGGCATCATCAGTCCCATCAGGTCGCTGGAAGAGATTCTCGACAAAGACATCAAAATAGAAGGTGTCGTGCATCCGATGCCCCTATTCCGTGAATACCTCAGAAGGGGCTACTATCCTTTCTCAAGGGAGATAGGGTTCTATAACAGGCTCCAACGTATTGTTTCATTGACAATGGACGTCGATATTCCACAGTATGCCGACTTGCGGCCTTCGACAGCCAACAAGTTAAAACTGCTTCTCTCCATCATCACTAACTTGGCGCCTTATAAGCCCAACATGTCCAAACTGGCCACTGAAATCGGTGTCAGTAAAAACAACATACAAGACTATTTGGTACTACTTGAACGAGCCGGAATGATCGGTCAGCTCCGCGACAGCATCAGCGGTTTGCGCTTGCTTGGAAAAGTTGAGAAGGTATATCTGGACAATCCGACATTGATGTACGCGCTTTCGGAAACCGTCCCTGACATGGGCAACGTACGCGAGACCTTCTTTTACAACCAGATGCGCGTCAACCAATCCGTGACGTCGTCAAAAGCTTCCGACTTCCAGATAGGGAAATACACCTTTGAGGTAGGAGGCCGCAACAAGGGTTCGCGGCAAATCGAAGGCCTCTCCGATGCTTACATCGTAAAGGACGAGATAGAGTATGCTTATCTCAACGTCATACCCCTGTGGGCTTTCGGGCTAAATTATTGATGTTTTGTTCCTTCCTCTTAAGACACTGCTGCCTTAGTACTACACCAGACCCAAAAGCCTCATCGCGGAGGAACGTCCGCGATCCCTTGCGCTTTGAGACTCATCCCCGCTACTACGCTTTCGTTCCTTCCTCTTGATAGGAAGGAACCGAAGGATCAAGGCCGCCTCCATAGGACCCTCATTCCGTGAAAGCGGAACGCGATTCGCGCTATGGGACACTCCCCGACTTTATAAGATCGCGGGTCTGGCTCCCGCGATGATGCTAAGGGGAGAGTGTGGTCTTTTTCTTGTTACAGCGGATTGCAAATCCGCGGGATTGTTACGTGATGTAGCGTGTCTCCGACACGCCGTGGATGGGCGATGGCCCACCTCCCCCACACTGCGTATGGGGTAAATAGGAGCGTGTGTCTCCGACACACCACTTACGCTCCCACCAGTATGTCAAAAGGCAGTAAACCCAACTCTAAACTCTAAACTTACCACTGACTCTAAACTCTACACACTCAACTCTCAACTAAAAAGGCCGTCCGACAAGGACAGACCGCCCATTATTAATTTTAGATTTATGTCAGATTTGCTTCCCTATTACCCCTCCGTCCAATCCGGATTCAAAAAACACATCACCTGTGTTTAAGTATGCAAAGAAAATGGAATTATTTTCTTTTTTGGCTTCCATTTCAATTCTTTTGTCTACTTTTGTGGTCTGCGAAACAAAAAAACAAGGCACCGAACCTGGAGTAAACCTCCTGTCATATCAAAGGCGGCAGTCGGTTTAACAATTATTTGTTTGGTTCGGCACCTTGCACTAACGCATAGAAGCGTCGTCTGGCTTATTCTGTAGCAGCAGGTATTTCAGACGGCGTTTCTTTTTTGCCCTTACGGCGGCGCACCTTGGCATTCTCTGCCCTGATCTGGGCATCGACAAGCTTGGCAAACGCGCCGTAAGTGGCGAGATCCTCGTTGCACTTAGCCTCGAGATGCACAACCAACTTCTCGTTGATGTATCCGACAATCTCATCCTTCAGGTCAGTGGCCGATTGGGTCTTGTCCTTCTGCAGTTGGAACTGATACTCCAGCTGTGCGATGTCGAAAGATTTTTGTGCGTCACGAAGCCTATCCACCGCCGTCTTCAAGTCGGCCAGGCCTTCCAGATGGGAGACTAAGTCGGTATCAGACAGGCGACGGAGCATCGCGGTGATCAGAGCGGTCTTGCTCTGGTAGTTGCCTTCCTGTATCGAAGAAAGGAAGTTCTCGAACACAGGACGTAACACAGTCCAATGGGACTGGATGGTTTCGTCGGACAGCTTGTCATAACCCCTCTTGAGGTTGACCAAGGCACTGACGCAGCGGTTGCGATGCGTGTCTTGTACCTCAAGCGAGTTGATGAGGCGGTTGTTCCGTAACGAATCCAGGATACGATCCGACAGGTCTTTCATATCTGCCATCACGTTGCGCAGACGGATGTCTGCATTGAGTTCAGTGGCGAAGCTCTCGTATGAGCCGCAAAGGTTGTGGGCCAGGCCTGCCACTTCGGCGACCTTAAGTCCTCTCATCAAAAAAGATAAATTTTTCATACTTTTAAGATTAATGACCGCCACCTTTGATATATTTCCATCTCTCTTGCCCAGCGGAACGCAGGTCGGCTTTTTTCCGTCGTCAAACAGGCAAGCGGAGAGATTTTTGTCGTTTTTCCCATGCCAACGCCTCAGCGGGCGGCGGGGCGGCACTTTTCCCACGCCAAATGACGGCGCGGCGTACCCATCGGTCTTTTTCCATGGCGAAAAAACCGAGCGGACCAAAGTCCTTCCCGTGTGCGCTTCGTGCGGGCACGATAATGCTATGTCAAACAGGAACCTCATCGTCTTCGAATTGTTGATTGGTTTTCAACTTCTTATCGTCTCCTGCCTGTTGGTTGTCGAGGTAACCACTCAGGCTTAGCTTGCGGCTGCTGACCAGCCTTTGTCGCTGCTCGCAGCGGCGCTCGAGTTCCTTCAGGCTCACCACCTCTACACCCCGGTCGTGTGCATAGCGGCTCAAACAGCCCTTGTCGGCGAGCAGCAACCAGCCTTGTTCCCTGGCATATTCCACCGCGACATAGTCTTGGATGGTCAGGCGGCGATGCTGGTCGCTGTCCTCGTAACCTTGGTGGTAACGTTCCATCTCCTCTTTGGAGAAGGCGATCTCGTCGATGTCGCCATCACGCAGGTGACGGCGTAGGCGTTGGAGGGTGTTGTTGCTCAGCGACGCATCTTGGTAGAGGTTGAAGGAGAAGAGGGTGATGCCGTTGGGTTTGCTCTTTTTAGGCAGGTCCTTTTGCAGCAGTGGTGCGATTTGATCGATGACGATGATAAGTTTCATGTTATTATACAAATACTAGTTCGTTGATGGTATCCACCTCGACGCCGAGCAGCGAGGCTGCCTTGGCGGGGGTGATGAGTTCGTTGCTAAGGGCTTGCAGCACGAGGGTGCGCAAGTAAGTGGTCGTTTCAGGCCGCCATAGGCTTTCGCGCACTAGGTCGCGGTAGGCCTGGTTGGTTTTCTTGTTGAGTTTCATCCGAAAGTGAGTATGGTAACTCTCGGAGATAATGTCGTGTTGATGAGCCTTGTACATGAGGGCTTCGACGGAGATGCCGTAGTCGCGTTGCAGGCCCTTCAGTTCCTCGAGGGTGATGCTTCTGCGTTTCGTGCCCAGCCGGCTGGTGATGACGGTGGTGGTGATGAGCATCTCGTTAGCGAAGGCGTCGCAGAGGTGTTCGATGTCGGCGCCATCGGCGAAGCTAAGGACCAGGTGGGCCAGTTCGTGGAAGAGGGTGAAGCGTTTGCGTTCGGCAGGATGGGTGGCGTTGAGGACGACCAAGGGGGTATCGCCGACCATGGCGCTGGTGCCGCTGAACTTTTCGGGGGCGGGTACTTCCACGATGCGGACGCCAAGGGCTTCGAGGCGTTCGATGGGGTTGAAGACGGGGGCGTCGCCGAGGCCGAGGTCATCGCGCAGGCGTCGGGCTTGGGATTCGGCTTGCAGGAAGGTAGCGACGGTGATGTCGTGGTAATTAATTTGGAGCGGATGTTGGATGTTGCACAGCTGTTCGATGTCGTTGATGTGTTCCATCTGGTCGGTAGCTGACTGTTGGATGGCGGCGATTTGTTTTGGGCCTAGGGAAGCGCGTTTGCGAAACTTCCAGGCGCTGGAAGGGATGCTGATGGTGAAGGGGCGGTGGAAATAATCGACATCCACCTCGAGAGTGCGAGCGAGGGCCGCCTCCACCTCGCTTGTCGGCATCATCTTACCCTTTTCGTATTTGGCGATGGCGTTGGCCGACAATGAGATGTCGAGTTTCTCGCTCAGCTCCCTTTGCGAGAGGCATCGCATCTGTCGGGCGTTGACCAGGCGTTGCGCAAATACTGTGTTCGTTCCTTCGTTCATGACTATAGGTTTTAACTTAGACTGTTGTTGATTTAGTTTGGTTTTTTATATTAAACATTTTCTTCCTTGTTATCGGTTTGCAAAAATACACATTTTTTTATTTTCCGCAAACTTATAAAGAAAAAATTTTTATTAATTTCTCCACGGACAAAAAAAAGCGGACCCGACCGAAGTCAGATTCGCTAAAAAGCAACAGACCGCCGATAAGGACAGACCGCCGATTCTTTAAATTAGATTTACGTAAGATTTGCTTCCTTAAAAAATCAACTTCCCCAAAGTCAAATCCCCAATAATTATCAATTGCCAATTATCCATTCTCTTCCATGTTAATCCGTGTTCAAAAATCGCCCTTTCCGAAACTCCAGAAACTCTTGATAGTCCCTGATATAATCCTCTTTCTGATATACTTCCGAGGCCAACACCATGCAGACGGCTCCAGAAGAGAAGTCCTCCAGATCACGCCACATGCCGGGTTTGACGTACAAGCCTTGGTAGGGACGGTTGAGGAAGAACGAACGCTTGCATTTGCCATCGTCCAATGTGACGGTGAAGGAACCCGAAGCGGCGATGATGAGCTGACTCAACTCCTTATGGGCGTGAGAGCCTCGGTTCTCACCTCCAGGAACATCATAAAGATAATATACCCGCTTCACGTCAAAGGGTAAGGTCTGGCCATTCTCAACGACGGTGAGGTTGCCCTTTCGGTCACTGTGGTGCCGATCAAGCTCTACCATCGTGCAGTCGAAAACGTTATATTTTTTGGATTCGGGGTTGGAATTTGATGGCTGCGGCATAATGGTTGACGACTTGAGGCTCTTGGCTGTCTTGCAGTAGTGGAGGTATTCTTCATAGTCGTAGATATAGTCAGTCTCCGCGTAATGCATCGAGCCGAACTCCAAAGCCAATGAATTGGTTGAAAAGTTTTCCATGGTACGCCAAAGACCCTGCGGGATATAGAGACCGTAATAGGACCGGTTGAGGGTGAAGGTTTTCTTGTTCTCACCATCATCGACCACTACATCGAACGACCCCGAAAGGGCAACGATGAACTCCTGATTCTCCTTGAAAGCATGTCCGCCGCGCTCCTCGCCACCCGGCACGTCATAGATCCAATAAGTCCGCTTGATTTCAAACGGGATGTGGTTCAGCTGCTCCACAAACGAGAGATTACCTCTCACGTCGAGGAACTTGGGTAATTCGATTATTTTACAATCCGATATAGTCATGATACTTTGTTTATGTTTCACACTGAATGGTTATTTTCACACAGATTTCACGGATTTCACAGATTTTTGTTTGCCTTGCGGCAAACGACTGGCGCACATCGAGGCTCTACCCATATCAATTCACAATACGCTTGATGCTTTTGCGCAAGTTACTTGTAATAAAATTGACCAGCAGACCCACTCTCATACACTGACTCCAACAAACCTGGACCTAATTCGTTGTAAACGTCAAATATTGCGCCTCTAATTTCACATGTTAGTTCGTTGTCTGTCATTGTTGTCCCCTTGTCGACCGGCAGGGCGCGCCAACGTCAAGCAATATCTGTGCTATCTGTGTGACATTTATTTCCGTGTGAGGGATTATTCCAAGGACCTAAAAGTATCCGAATCCACTTCTTCTTTTTTCTCCTCTATCACCTTCAACAAGTATTGCCCATACTGGTTCTTCAGCATCGGCTGAGCTAACTCAAGCATCTTCTCCTCCGTGATCCAGCCATTGCGGTAGGCGATGCCCTCAAGACAAGCGATCTTCAGGCCTTGGCGCTTCTCGATGACCTCCACGAAGGTGGATGCCTCGCTCAAAGAGTCGTGCGTTCCCGTGTCGAGCCAGGCAAAGCCACGACCGAACACCTGCACCTTCAGCTCTCCATCCTTCAGGAACTCCTGGTTCACCGTGGTGATCTCCAATTCTCCTCTTGCACTGGGCTTGATGGTCTTGGCCACGTTCACCACCTTGTTGGGGTAGAAATAGAGACCCACTACCGCGTAGTTGCTCTTAGGCTGCTTGGGCTTCTCCTCGATGCTGAGACAGTTGCCCTGTTTGTCAAACTCAGCCACACCGTAGCGCTCGGGGTCGGAAACCCAATAACCGAACACCGTGGCTTTCTTGTTCTCCTCAGCATCTTTGACGGCATTGCGCAGCAGACTCGTGAAGCCCGCGCCGTAGAAGATGTTGTCGCCCAGCACGAGGCAGGCGCTATCGTCGCCGATGAACTTCTCTCCGATGATGAAGGCCTGGGCCAAACCGTCGGGTGAAGGCTGCTCGGCATACTCGAAGTGCACGCCATAATCAGAGCCATCGCCCAGCAGACGCTTGAAGCCCGGCAGGTCATAAGGCGTGCTGATGATGAGGATGTCGCGGATGCCAGCGAGCATCAAGGCCGAGATGGGATAGTAGACCATCGGCTTGTCATAGATGGGGAGCAGCTGCTTGCTGACGCCCTTGGTAATGGGATACAATCTGGTGCCGGAACCTCCGGCGAGAACAATGCCTTTCATATTATTTGTAATTGATAATTGATAATTGACAATTGATAGTTTAGAGTTGAATGTTTAGCGTTGAGAGTCAGTGGAAAGTGTAGAGTTAAAAGTATGGGAGTCGAGTTCTACTCAAAACTCTCAACTAACAACTGACTCTAAACTCTACACTCTCAACTCATTATCTCCCTTTATACATATCCTCGTAGTACTTCTGGTAATCACCACTCGTGACGTTGTCCATCCACTCCTGGTTGTCGAGATACCAGCGGACGGTCTTCTCGA
>JAEEGH010014918.1_pt1 | contig 16964 bp, 13 predicted proteins | sample 9134181 | NCBI WGS metagenome assembly JAEEGH01 (sample SAMN16246544, study PRJNA631951) | gut metagenome | biome: gut microbiome; feature: rumen; material: DP-attached | host: Bos | place: Iran: Karaj | collected 2018-10
ATATTTCGTGGTCGGAGTATAAGAACTTCTTTATTACTGGGAAGATGTTTTCGGTGGTAACACCAATATTTCCTTTATTAGCCATAGTTTTAATTTTTTTAGTTTTGCCGCACTTTTTCAAATGCTGTGCCAGTGGGGAAAAGGTGACATTTTGTCATAAGGTGGGGGCAAGAAGGCTAACAGTCTCGCAGGCTAACAGTCTAACAGCCAGACTGACATTCTGTTCAATATTTATCATTAAGCCGTTGAATATGAGGCTTATAACTTGTGTCAGCTTATTATTGATGCTGCTACAAAATGTATAATAGTGATTAGTATTATTACTGCGGCGATGACTACTGCGATTTGCAGGGTGCGTTTGTCCTTCTTCAGTTCGTAGCTGCAGACAATTTTGTTGATAGTGTGGGGGAGCCTGAAATATAGTTCGTTATCCTTTTTGATGTATGCATCGGGACGAAGGTCGCTAGATGTAATTTTGAGTTCTAGGTTGGCATTGTCGGTTAGAACAATGACAGCAATGTCCTTGTCTATGTTTTTTATCATTGGCAGGATGTCAACAACGGATTTTGTGTTAAGTCCGTGGCTTATAATCATGTCGTTGATAATTACAATGGTAAAGTTGTTGTTGTTTTGCGCTTGAAGGTCCGATAGAAATTCCTCGACCACCGATTTGCGATTTAACCTGTGTCCCGATTCGAGGTTGAATCCAGCTTCAAATTCTTTTAGGAACAGCCAATCGTTGTCGACTACGTATATTTCGATAAACTTTGTGTTTTTCATTTTCTAAAAGTCGTGTGAAATACCGCGTCGTTTAATCCTGTTTACGAGTGCATTCTTCTGGTAATTGATTGCGATTTCTGGGTTTATGTCGCTTTCGAGAATCCAGCGTCCACCCTTGAACTCCAACGCATCGAACGACATGTCGGGACCATAGTACTGGTACATGTCCTTAAATCGGTCTTCTGATGGTGAAAGATGATCTATTACAATAATCTTGTGCTTTTCGTTGTATCGCAGAAGCATTGTGGCACGGTCGGCATACTCGAATACGAGTCTGCTCGAAATAACTCTGTCGACCTTGAACATTTTTTTCTCGAACACTGGAATGCCTCGTTTTGTGAACGAAAGCACTTCTATTATTTTCCTGTTTGTCAGATTGTCGGCACCGTCCCAGCCGATAAGGGTATAATAAGTGCGCGAGTTCCAGTTTGTTGTTACGCATTCGTAGTATATGCATCCGTACCATTCGGAGGTTGTATAGTATTCAAGGTCTTTGTTGTGAGCGTTAGGATTTTTGTTGCGACGGTCCTGCAGGCTATATACATTAATTTTCCCGCCTGCCTTCTGTTGTACGAATCCGAAATATTTAAACGATCCGTCTGTATAACATAGGTTCCATGTGTATATCCTCAGTGCGTTGTCGCTTGATTTTAGGCACGACAAGTGTTTCAGCGTATCGATTGCATGGTCGAAGGAGCCTTGCTTGTGCAGGAAATCGTTTACGGCACCTATTAGCTCGCTGTTTATTTTTTCCTTGTCGGTATCGGTTCGTGCGTTGATGATCTCGGTGAAAAGGTTATTTATGTTGTCTACGACAGGCTTAAAAGCCTGGTCGTCCTTCGATTTTGCGAGGAACGATATGGTTATCAGTAATATGACAAACAATAACCTTTTCATTTTACATCTAAAATTTAGCAAAGGTAATGTAAAAAACGGAGTTGTACAAAAAATATTTTTCATGACGAAAAATATACATGCAAAATGCATTGGTTTTATCGTTCATAAATTCGGTTTCGAATACTGATTTTTTCCTTTTTTTTTCGGAAAATTATTAAACCGGCAAATAATTTTATTAACAATGAAAAATATGGTTTTGATATTCAAAATGATATGTAGGCAAAAAAAAATAATTAATGTTATTGTCATGAATTGTAAAAGAGGTAACTTGCAAAGTTAAAATATGTGTAAAGAGGTATGGCATTTTTTTCATTTTTACAGCAGGAGATCGCAATGGATCTCGGTACTGCAAATACCATTATAATTCACAACGACAAGATTGTCGTTGACGAACCATCTATTGTAGCGATAGAGGAGAAGACGGGCAAGCTGGTTGCCGTTGGCGACAAAGCCCGCCAGATGCATGGCAAGACGCACGAAGGATTGAAGACGATACGTCCGCTTCGCGACGGCGTAATCGCAGACTTCAACGCTGCCGAGCTTATGATTCGCGGAATGATAAAGATGGTAAACAAGAATAGAAATTGGATAAACCCCTCGTTGAAGATGGTCATTGGCGTACCATCGGGTAGCACAGAAGTAGAACTTCGTGCTGTTCGTGACTCGTCTGAACATGCTGGCGGACGCGAGGTTTATATGATATACGAACCGATGGCGGCAGCAATAGGTATCGGCATGGATGTTGAAGCCCCGCAAGGAAACATGGTGGTCGATATAGGTGGTGGAACTACCGAAATCGCTGTGATATCTTTGGGCGGAACAGTTGAAAAGGAGTCGGTGCGTACTGCAGGCGACGACTTTACAAACGACATTATGGAATATATGCGTCGTCAGCATAACATAAGGGTTGGCGAGCGTACTGCCGAGGCAATAAAGATCAATGTTGGTGCGGCAATTCCCGACCTCGACAATCCTCCTGCCGAGTACATCGTCAGAGGTCCTCACCAGATGACGGCGCTTCCTCTCGAAATTCCGGTTTCGCATCAGGAAATTGCTCATTGCATAGACCGTTCCATCTCGAAGATTGAGCAGGCTCTTATGTCGGTACTCGAAAAGACTCCTCCTGAGCTTTATGCTGATATTTATACAAAGGGTATTTTCCTTACAGGTGGAGGTGCTTTGCTAAGAGGACTTGACAAACGTTTGTCCGACAAGACTAATATTCCTGTGCATGTTTCCGAAGATCCTCTGCATGCAGTTGCCCGTGGTACAGGCATAGCTCTTAAGAATGTGGATAAGTTCCAGTTCCTGTTGAGATAGTTTCTTGCGATGAGAAATCTGCTCGACTTTGTCGTTAAATATGCTTATGTAATTATATTCTTGGTGCTTGAGGCCTTGTGCCTCACACTACTTTTTAGTACAAATCCATATCAGCGGTATGGTTTTGCAACATCGGCAAACGTGGTTACCGGAGCAATAGCCGAGAAGTGGTCTGGTGTGGTGCAGTACATTGGATTGGCGGATGAGAACGAAGCTTTGAAAAAGGAAAATGCTGACTTGCGCAACCGACTCGAAGCATACAGACGTAGCAGTATTCCTGTGCTTGGAAAAAAAGGCTTCGACTATATTTCCGCATCGGTCATATCGGCAACGACAAACAGGGAGAAAAATGCAATAACAGTAAATGCTGGAAAAAATGCCGGCGTCGAGAACGAAATGGGTGTCATAGGTCGCGATGGTGTGGTCGGTATCGTTTCTTCTGTGTCGGACAAGTATTCGGTAATCATGCCAATCATTCATCCCGATGCTCGAATAAGCGTGAAGCTTGCTGAAAACGGATATTTCGGTTCGCTTTCGTGGGATGGCCGCGATGTAAGGGTGGCAACTTTTTCAGAAGTGCCAGGTTATGTTGATGTGCGTATTGGTGATGAAATTGTCACAAGTGGTTTCTCTGCAATTTTCCCCGAAGGTATTCCTGTCGGATATGTGAAAAGTTTCGAGAAAGATCTTTCTACCGACTTTTATACCATAGACGTTGAGTTGTATACCGATTTTCATAACATAAAGTATGTATATGCCGTTAGAAACAACAACAAGGAGGAGTTGAAGGCTTCCGATGATAAGGAGCAGAAGAAGAAATGATAGAAAAGTTAAAATACATATTGTACTTTTTCGTATTGCTGTTTGTGCAGACTCTGATACTTGATCAGGTAAGCGTCAGTGTTTATGTAAACGCCTTTGTGTATATTCTTTTCATAATGATGCTTCCCATCGAAACAAACAAGTATTTGGTGCTTTTGCTCGGATTGTTGATGGGGTTGTGTGTAGACTTGTTTGATTCTACGCTGGGCCTTCATGCATCGGCCGGACTGCTTGTGGCCTTTGTGAGGTCATTTGCACTTGACATATACTCTCCTCACGATGGATACGAAGCTAACAAGCAGCTGAGCGTTCGCAATTACGGGCATTACTGGTTCTTCAAGTATGCAATCACATTAATCCTGGTACATCATCTGTGGGTATTCTTGTTTGAAAACCTGAACTTTGCTAACATTTTGTTTACGCTTGCCAAGGTTGCTGTCAGCTCGCTAGCATCGTATGTAGTAATTTTGCTGTTCCATCTTCTGCTAATGTCGAGAAAATGAGTGAGTTTTCGATTCGCAGATATCCGATTGTCATAATATTCGTGATTGTTTTGATTGCGATCTGGGTAAAGGCGTTGTTGCTTATGTTCGACGATTCCTTGAAACAGTCTGCCGAAAACAATTCCCGTAGGCGTATTGTGCAGTATCCTTCGAGAGGTATAATTTACGACCGCGATGGGAATATTCTTGTATGCAACGAAGCTGCATACGACCTTATGCTCACACCGCATCAGATGCAGGAGTTTGATACCGTTATGCTATGTTCCGACTTGGGGATTACCAAGGAAGATGTCGAGATGCGTATATTGAAGGCAAAGAAATATTCGATGTACAGGCCCTCTGTCTTCATGAAGCAGATTGATTCGAAGGTGTATGCGCAAATGCAGGAACATCTTTATCGCTATCCAGGATTTTATGTGCAGAACAGAACACTTAGGAAGTACAACGGAGGAATTGCCGCTCATGTCTTGGGTGATATTGGCGAAGTCTCTGAAGCGCAGATAGAAGCCGACCCGTACTACCAGAGTGGCGACTATGTTGGAAAAAGCGGTGTAGAACGTGGTTACGAGAAAATTCTTCGTGGCGAAAAGGGCGTTTCGTTCTATCTCGTAAATGTTAAAGGCGTTGTGCAGGGCAACTACGAGGATGGAAAATATGATACGGTTGCAATTCAGGGTAATGACATAACATTGACCATATCAAGCGAATTGCAGGAGTATGGTGAAAGGCTGATGGCCAATAAGGTAGGTGCGGTTGTAGCTATCGAACCTTCGTCGGGAGAAGTGCTGGCAATGGTTTCGATGCCGACTTACGATCCGCAGTTGATGGTTGGTCGTGTGCGTGGCAAGAATTATGACAGTTTGCTTCGTGCTCCATATAAGCCTCTTATAAACAGAGCTGTGTCGTCTACATATCCTCCTGGTTCTACATTCAAGGTAGCACAGGCGCTTGTGGCTTTGCAGGAGGGTGTGATAACGCCTAACCAATCGTTCCCCTGCGACAAGTCGAAGGTAGGATGCCATAATCATCCAACACCTACATCTGTATCAATGGGAATACAAATGTCATGCAATCCGTATTTCTATTTTGTGTTCAGACGGTTGGTGCAGAGAGGTTTGGACCGTAACATATACAAGGATGCTGCAATAGGTTTGGGCTTGTGGAAGGAGAAGATAGAGACTCTCGGTTTCAATCATGCTTTCAATGTGGGAGTTCCGGGTGTAAATAAAGGGCAGATTCCTGGGCCAGATTATTATAATCGGCTTTATGGAGAAAACCGTTGGGCATTCAGTACGATATATTCGGTAAGTATCGGTCAGGGAGAAGTACTTGTGTCGCCATTGCAAATGGCAAACTATGCATCGATACTTGCCAATCGTGGTTATTACATAACTCCGCATTTGCTGAAGCAGATAAATGGTGAAGACTATGAAGGAGAAATGGCACAGAAAGTTGTGACTCCTTTCGACAGAAAGTATTTTGACATCTGTGTGGAAGGCATGGACTGGGTTGTAAATAAGCCTGGCGGTACTGGACACAATGCTTATATTCCAGGAATTACGGTGTGCGGAAAGACTGGTACGGCGCAGAATCCTCATGGCAAGGATAATTCAGTGTTCATGGCTTTTGCACCAAAGGACGATCCTAAGATAGCAATTGCCGTATATGTTGAGAATGCTGGATTTGGTGGAACATGGGCTGCGCCAATAGCAAGGCTCATGATGGAAAAGTATATCAAGGGTGAAATTTCAGACCCGAATTTGGAACAGAGAATATTAACGACTTCAATTTTGCCAAATGCAACAAGGTAGGAGAAACAACATATTGCTAAACATCGACTGGGTAATAGTAATCCTGTATCTGGCACTTGTGTTCATGGGGTGGATTAACATCTATTCGGCAGTTTACGATGATACCCACCAGAGCATACTTGATGTCAGTTGTCAATATGGTAAGCAGTTGATTTGGATAGGGGCAGCCGTTGTCGTGATTATTGTTGTACTTCTAATCGATAGTAAGTTCTATTCGACTTTTGCATATATAATGTATGCTATTGGTTGTCTGCTTTTGCTGTCTGTACTATTGTTCGGAAGGGAGGTTAACGGAGCAAAGTCGTGGTTCGAAATTGGAACATTCCGAATGCAACCTGTTGAGTTTGCCAAGATTGCCGTATGCCTTGCAATGGCAAGGCTTATGAGTTCGGAGAACTTTAGTTTTAAGGTTGTACGGAACTATTTATACGTTGGCATCATTCTCGGCATACCGATGATTATGATTCTGCTTCAGAACGATACAGGCTCTGCACTCGTGTTCTGTACGTTTATTTTCGTAATGTTCCGCGAAGGAATGAACCGTGTGCTATTTATTTCGGCTTTTGCTTTGATTTTCCTTTTCATATTTGCGTTATTGGTAGAGACATCACTGCTTATGCTGATAGTTGGACTTATATGTGTTATTGGTTTGACCATGCTTTGCGGACGCAACAAATATACGCGCATAGTTTTGTATTCTGCAGTGGGATTTTCGGTTTTGTCAATTGTGCTATGCATGATTTCACCCGAAATGGCCGAAAAAAGTATCAATTTCGCAATGATAGGATATGGGGCAATGTCGCTGCTGATGCTTATTATGTTCTTTATTAGCAAGATGAAACCTATGCTTTTCGCAATAATATTGATGATAGGCATGGGCGGATTTGTATATTCTGTGGATTATATTTTCAACAATGTGCTACAGGCGCATCAGCAGTCGAGGATTATGGACTTGCTTGGCAAGAATGACGATGTTCTCGGTACTGGCTACAATGTTCATCAGTCGAAGATTGCAATAGGTTCTGGCGGAATGTTGGGCAAGGGATTCCTGCATGGTACGCAGACCAAGTACAAGTTTGTGCCGGAACAGAGTACCGATTTTATTTTCTGCACGATAGGCGAGGAGTGGGGAATGTTGGGAATAACCGTTATACTTGTTTTGTTCGGTTCGTTAATAATAAGGATTATCAATAAGGCAGAACGGCAGAGGTCGACATTTTCACGGATATACGGATATGGCGTAGCTTCGATTCTATTTTTCCATGTAGCTATTAATATAGGTATGACGATTGGGCTTGCACCTGTTGTCGGAATTCCTTTGCCATTCTTCAGCTACGGCGGTTCATCGTTGTGGGCATTCACTATCTTGCTTTTCATCTTTGTGCGACTCGATGCCGACAGATTGCAGGTATTCAGGTAGTTAATTCCGCTTGAACTCGTATTCGTAAACGGCTTCGTTCTTCATGTTGTCACCGACAATAACTTTCAGTTTGTATGTGTCGGCTTTTTGAAGGCGGTTGTCGAAATAGTATCTGAGGGATGATTTCTTTGGCTCATATTCGCCAAGTACCCATTTGCCGTTAATGTAGATGTTGTATGAGCTTACGCCTGAAAGATTGTCGGTAATCTTGAATTCCATGTACTTCTTGCTAGTCATGTCGCTAGCGATTACAATCGGCTTTATGGTTGGCGCAACTGTGTCGATCTGTATGAAGAATTTTCCGAACCTGTTTGTCTTGGCTGTTAGCCAGCCATTTTCCCGCGATGAGGTTAGGTAGTTTGTTTTTCCCTTTATTTCGCGGCAGACGAATGCTTTTTCCTTGCATCGTGGTGGTACGAGACTGTCATTCAACGATATGGTAAAACTTTTCTTAACAGCTTCTGTTTCATCGCCAAGCGAGAAAACTGGTGAATATTTCTTGTTGCCACTGCGGGTTAGGTTTACTTCGCGGTCGTCGAACAGAGTTGCAGAATCCATCGTTACGCGGCAACCATTTACTTCAAGCGTATTTGACTCATTCCATTTCAGTTTCTTGACATTGTTGTATTTTATGTTGCTTGCCGTGTCGGTTACGATTGCAAACTTTATGTTGCTTACATTTCCGTTGAAGTCGGTAATCTTTATTTGAATATTTGTGGAATCTTTTTCTCCAATATTCAGGAATCCGTTGTTTTGCAAGTTGCTGTATATGTCGAGGTCGTTGTTGGGTTCTACGAAAAGTTTCTGTACATACTTGCTGTCGGTCACATAGTAGTTGAAGTCGAAACAACTGTTTTTGTTCGACTGCTTGTCGAAATCAACCTTGTCGAAAATGGAGGTATATTTCGTTTTGCCATTGACAATCAAATCGACTTGTTTTGCCCCGTATCTGTTGTTGGAGCCATTCATTCTGTCGCAGTATTCAACGCCTATTCCTATTTTGCCTTTTGCAAAAACTGACGATGGAAGTTTGTAGTTGCCAGCCGATGTCTTTGTGATGGTAATCATTTGCTTTTCGGTTTTTCCTGCTACAGATGACTTTCCCGATTGCGGATAAATTATCACAGATGAAACTTCGGGCGGTACATTGTCCGACATCTTTATGTATTTGCCTATGGTGTTGAGGGAAATGTCTGTGTCGGCTTCCCGTATTTCGAAATGCAGGTGTGGTCCGCCCGATTGACCAGTATTTCCAGAATATCCAACTAGCTGGCCTTTCTTTACGGGTATGTCGAGAGGCGAGAGGTTTACATCGATGCGGAAAGATTCTTTTTCGTATTGTATGTTTTTAGCATAAGTGGCTATTTCATCGGCAAATGCCGACATGTGTCCGAATACAGAGCGGTAACCGTTTTCGTAGTCGATGTATATGGCATGTCCGTATCCGTATGGCGATACGAATATCCGCGATACATATCCATCTGCGAGAGCGAATAGCGGTTTCCCATCAGCGTATGTTCGTATGTCAATTCCTGAATGGAAATGAGCTGCTCGCGGTTCGCTGAAGTTGCCGGAAAGCTGTATCGGAAAGTTTACTGGAAGCGTAAATTCGCTGAATGCATCTTGCTGTGCATATATGCTATTAATAATGAGTATGGTAAGTATTGCGGTTAAAATCTTTTTCATATTGCAAATTTACTATATTTTGCAATTATGGTAGTGCCTGATTGTGCAACATATTAACTTTTCAGTACTAATATGTCGTTTATGTCTGTTGTGTATTGTGGCGACAAGTGTTCTCGTTTGATATTGAGGCGGTCGCTACCCTGGATGGCATTTCTTACTGTTCCAATTCCGTCGCGGCGGTTTATCTTGTCGATAGTTTGTTGTAATGCCGAAAGTTTGCTTCGGTTGCGTTTGTCGAACAAGTTGCCTTGCACAGCGTTTGCGGATGATATGTCCCATAGTATCACTCCGGCTTTTTTGTATGCATAGTTGCCTTCGCGGTAGTTGGCTCTCAGTCCTTCAATTGCGTTCTTGATGATTTCGGAGGTGTCGTTTGTGCCTATTTCAAGACGAATGTTGATGTTGATGAAGTCTTGCGGAAGGTCGGTGCGGAATCGGCTGGTATAAGCAAATACCGTTAATTGTCGGCATATTGTATTCTGTTCGCGTAACTTGCGGGCGCAGTCGGAAGCAAAGTTGGCTACGGCTTCTTCGAGTTTTTGCTTGTCGGTAATTCCTTCGTCTGCAAAACTTCGGCTTACGCAGATACTTTTCTTGGCTGGCAGTTCGTCTAGACTTATGCATGCCTCGCCATGCAGTTCGCGCCATGTTCGGTAGCCTGTAATGCTGAAGGCTGTGCGCACCCATTCTCCATCGAGTCTGGCGAAGTCGGCTGCCGTACGGATTCCATATTTAGATAGATGTTCTTTCATTTTTCGACCAATGCCAAATACGTCACCAACCTCGAAAAGGTCAAGTGCTTTTTGCCGTTTTTCTTCTGTGTCGATTATGCAACAACCATGATAGCCTTTGTATTTCTTGGCAAATTTGCTGGCTACTTTGGCGAGCGTTCTTGTCGGTGCAATGCCTAGCGATATGGGAATTCCAGTTCCTTTGCCTACAGTTCTTACTATTTTCTGTCCGTATTTTTGCATGTATTTGCTGTCGCCCATGTCGGAGAAGTCGATGAAAGCCTCGTCAATGGAATATTGGTCGAGTTTTGGCGTGTAGCAGGATAGGAGCGACATTACGCGGTGGCTCATGTCGCCGTATAGCACATAGTTTGAAGAAAATATGGCGATATTGTATTTTTCTATTTCATTGCGAATTTGAAACAATGGAACTCCCATTTTTATTCCCAGTGCCTTGGCTTCGTTTGAACGGGAAATTACACATCCATCGTTGTTCGACAGTACAATAACGGGCTTCCCGTTGAGGTTTGGGCGGAATACCCTTTCACACGAGACAAAGAAATTGTTGCAGTCGGCAAGTCCGAAAAGTTCCATTATCGCATTTTCTTTATCGTATATGTAATAACTCCCCATACGGAGAAGTCGTTTTCAGATGTGATTTTTGTCGGATTGGCTTTCTCATCGGCCGATAAAAGCCATACACATTTTTTTGCTTTGTCGATTTTTATGCGTCTCAGAACAAACTCGCCATCAATGAAAGCGGCGACAAAATCACCATCCTTTGCATCGAGCGACTTGTCTATTACAACAATGTCTCCATTTCCAATTCCAGCATCCTTCATGGAGTCGCCATCAACGCGGGCAAAAAAAGTGGTTTCACGATGACGAACAAGCACACGGTTGAGGTCGATGGTTCCGTTCATGTAGTTTTGCGCAGGCGATGGAAAACCGGCATGTATTGCCGATGGGTCATACGAAGGTTCCCGTTCGTTGGCCGATTCCTGTTCTGGCATAATGAGTCTTGTGCTGTCGTCCATGTCTGGTTATAGTTTAGTTGTAGAAGTTGTCGAACCAGCTTCTGCGCTTGTTAAGCTTGAGGTCCTGTAGCATTGCTGCCTTTACGTTAATTTGGAACGCATACGATTTATGCTGACCGAAAGGAACTACGTGCAAACTCATTTCCCAGCAATGCAGGTCGCGGTAGATGTCTATTGTGGTGGCGCTCATCTTCTTGGCTTCTATATCGTAACCTGTAGAAACGCTGATTTTCCACTTCTTTGTAATGTTTAGTTCGCCCGACATGTTTATCGTCTGTGTTATTGTCGATTCGTTGTATGGCTTAGAGTATCTGAAAGTGTAGCTTACCCTTAAGTTCCATGGTACATTGAAATCGACGTAACTGTTAGGATATCCGTATATTATGTCGTACATGCTTTGTTGAGCTTCCTCTATTTTCTTGTCACGAGCTTTGGAGTTAAGAGAAAAACCAGCAGTGACGTATGCTATTGTCATTCGCAAAAGATGTCCGTTGTCTTTTACTAGGGCTTTGTTTATTCTTTGATAATTGCCGTATTCGTTAGGTGCGATTGCGTATGGGTCGAGCGAGGTGTTGAACGAAATATCTACAACTTTTATGCGTGTACGCCCTGTGATGCTTATTGGAGCCCAGCGTAGGCTGTCGGCGAAGATGTTGTAGCTTGTAGATATGTTGAAACTTTCGAGCAGTTTAATTTTTGTGTTGTCTTTTGTAGTGTCCTTTAGGTTGCGAAGTTTCATCTCAAGGTTGTTGCCAAGGTTGATATTAACAGAACCCGAACCGCCTTTGCTTGGCGTGCCGTATGGCAGACCTTCGAACATCGAGTACGATACTGTTTCGTACTGACCTGTTGCTTGGTTGTAATATGTTATTTTCTGGTATGAGCCATAGTATTTGTATTTTTCCTTGCCATAGTCGGGTACATAACTGAAACTTACGCTAGGCGAGAATACATGCCTCAGGGCTTTTACCTTTCCTTTGCGGAAATTGAACATACCATATATTGTTGTCGACCACGACAATGACGTGTTGTAGTCCCATACACGGGCAAATGTCGGATTGTAGCTAGTTTCTACAATGTTTTCCGCAGTGTTCCATTCCTTGGTAAACCTCTTGAAATACCATCTTTCGTTGTAGTTGAATGATGGTGTCAAGGTTGTGTATTTGAACAATTTGAACGATGCGCTGATTGGAATTTTATGGATAACTCCGTTGGAGAGATTGTCGTATGTAATGTTGAAGAATGTTGAATCGGTGGTACTTATCTTGTTGGTTGCATTCATACTGTAGGCAATCGAAATCTTTTCGTAGAAACGGGTTTTGCCTATAGCTTTCTTGCGCTTGAACGGGTAGATTCGACTCATGTTGAATGCTAGTTCGGGCAGGGTGAGGTCGACGTTTCCGTTGTTGCTGTTCTGCGAATGCTTGAGAGCAACCGACATGCTGAACGGTGAATTGGGGAATATGTAGCTGTACGAAACACTCGACTGCTTGGTGGATGTCATGTAGTTGTCGACATTGTACGAATTGTACTTGTCGTAGTCGGTACTGCTCATGTTAACATCGGCAGAGAAGGTGGAGTTTGGGTTTGCCTTGGAATCCTGTGTGAACTTCCATCTGAATGCATATTGGTTTGAAGTTGAAAAATTTGATAAGCCTCTGTATCCAAATAGGTTGCGGTTGTATTTGAAACTCAAAGATCCATTGAATTTGTATCGTAGCTTGTAATTTGTAATCAGGCCAGCACCCCAGCTGCCTTTCGAGTAAATGTCACCGAGTAGAGTAAGGTCAACGTAGTCGTTAATTGCAAAATAATAGCCACCGTTGCGCAGGAAGAAACCTCGGTTTTCCTCGTTTCCGAATTCCGGTATTATAAGTCCCGATGTGCTACCTTTCTTGTTTGGGAAGAATCCGAACGGAATGCCAATTGGTGTGGGAATGTCTTCTATTACAAGGTTGGCGGGACCAGAAATTATCTTGTCATCTGGAATTACGATTGCCTTTGAAAGGTTGAAATAAAAATGCGGATCTGGCAGGTCGCAGGTCGTGAACTTGCCTTTTGTTATGTGTATATGCTTGTTGTCGTGCATTTTTGTTCGTCCGCCGATGAGGTAAGCACCATCATATACAGTTGTGACATTCTTTATTATTCCCTTCTTGGTCTTGAAGTTATATCTTATTGTATCAGCATTGAATGTTTCGTCTCCTTGGTTGAATTCCGGCTTGCCTACTATGGAGTCGCCATCGGTGCGTCCGTAGGCGTATACTTCGTTCTTGTCGAGGTCAACCTCGATGAATGCGGCGTTTATGGTCATGTCTTCGTACTTGACAACCGCGTTTCCAAACAGGAATGCCTTGCGATTTTTCATGTCGTTCAGAAGCGAATCGTCGGAGTTGTAGTATACAGGAACATCAAAATCCTTGGATTTGCCATGCTTTTGATGTCCGAAGTTTGGAATGGCGATAGTGTCAACCTTCAATGAGTCCGGATTTGTTGATATGGAATCAGTTGCGCTTAGTTGAATTGTGTCTGTCAGCGCAGAAATACTGTCGTTATCTGTCGTAACTTGCGAAAATACAGCACTATTTGCAATGAGTACTGCAAAAAAAGTAAATAATAGTTCCGACAAATATTTTTTTAATAATATGAATTCCTTATTTTTGCGCAAAATTTGTTATAGTCCGTTTTCTTTTGAAAATTGGTGCAAAGATAATAAATATAACTGAAGTCGATTATGCAAAATATAAGGATAGTGTTGGCGATTCTTCTTCTTTTCTTCCTGTCGGCGAATGTCGCTGATGCTCAGGGAACGAAGAGCAAGGGATTGGATGTGGTTGTGATTGACCCTGGACATGGAGGAAAGGATCCTGGTGCACTTGGAAAGACCGCAAAGGAGAAAGACATTGTGCTTGCGGTTGCACTGAAGGTTGGAAATCTTATCAAGAAAAATTATCCGAATGTAAAGGTAATATACACTAGGGACAAGGATGTTTTTGTAGAACTTGGCGAAAGGGCTGCTATTGCCAACCGCAACAATGCTAATCTTTTTATTTCGATTCATGCAAACTCTGTTGATGGAAATACATCTACTCATGGAACCGAAACTTTCGTAATGGGGTTGCACAAGAATGAGGCGAATCTTGCTGTGGCAAAGCGCGAAAACTCGGTTATCTTGCAGGAGGACAACTATTCGTCCAAGTACGATGGCTTTGATCCGAATGATCCTGAAAGCAATATAATTTTCAGCCTTTTCCAGAATGCATATTCCGACCAAAGCTTGTTGCTTGCAGCATCTATAGAGGAGGAATTCAAGACATTGAAGCGTTACGACAGAGGTGTTAAGCAGGCAGGGTTCCTTGTGTTGTGGAAGACGGCTATGCCTAGCGTACTTACCGAACTTGGTTTTGTTAGTAATCCTGATGAGGAGCAGTACATGAAGTCGGATGCAGGTCAGACCGAACTTGCAGTGTCGATATACAATGCTTTTGCAAAATACAAGTCACAGTACGACAATTCTGCAGTATATTTGGAAAAGGTGCCCGCTCGTTCTGTAACAGCGCAAACTCAGCAGCCAAAGGAACCGGAGAAATCAAATACAGATGCTACTGCCGACAATGCGGACAAGCAGCCAGCTACAACGGCAGTTGCCGACAAGCAGGAAAATAAAACTGAGGTGACTGCTGACAAACCGAAAGAACCAGTTGCAAAAACAGAAGATAAATCGGGAATCTTGTTCAAGGTTCAGATAAGAATGTCGCCGAAGGAACTTGAGGTAAATGAGAAGAATTTTGGAAAATATTACGATAAGGTTTCTTACTATATTCACGACAACAGCTACAAATACACGGTTGGTGCCGAAACAGACTACAATGCAGCTTTGAAGTTTTTCCACGAGGTAAAGCCAACTTATCCTGGATGCTTCATAATTGCACTGAAGGATGGCAAGAGGATGGATTTGAGTGAGGCTATTAAGGCAACAAAGAAATAAATTATAGGATTATGCAGAAGAAAAACAGAAAGTTCTTGATATATGGGTTGCTCGGAATTGTAATACTAGTTGTTACATATTTTGGCATAGGTTTTTTGAAGGGCAGTCAGTTGTTCAAAGATACTGGTGAATATTATGTTTACTATGACCGTGTTGACGGACTTAACACATCGAGCCTTGTGCAGGTAAACGGCTACAAGATTGGTAAGGTGGCCAAGATTGAATTGCTCCCCGATAAGGATTGCAAACTTCTTGTTACGCTCGAATTGCAGAACGATTATCCTATTCCAGATTCATCAGTTGCCGCTATTGTAAGTACCGACATTATGGGAACCAAAGGCATCGAGATGCGTTTCAGCGACAAGACAACCTACCATAAGCCAGGCGATTTTCTGCTAGGTCAGACACAGGAAAACCTTAAGGATCAGATAAGTGCTGAGGTGCTCCCTGTTAAGAAGGCTGTCGAAGATCTTATGGTTGAAATTACCGATGTGATAAATATTGTCTCGGGTGTGTTCAACGAGGATACCCGCCAGAATCTCGAGGAGAGTTTTGCTTCGTTGAGAAATTCGCTTGTCCACCTCGAACATTCGGTAGGACATTTGGACAATATCATGTCGAAGGAAACTGATGATATAGTTGACATTCTTGCAAATGTGAAGACATTAAGCGATTCGCTTGCTGCAAGTTCGGATGAAATTAATGATTTCATAAATAATATTTCAACCTTCTCCGATACGCTCGTGGCTTTGAATCTAACAAGGACTGTAAATGAAGTTAACAGCGTAGTGGCAAAGGTTAATGATGTGGTTGATAGGGTGAATAGGGGCGAAGGTACACTTGGCGAACTCATCAAGGACAACACATTGGCATTGCAGGTTGAAAACGCAACAATGAATCTTGACAAGTTGCTTACCGATATTCGAGTTCATCCAAAGAAGTACATTAATTTGAGCGTATTTGGAGGCAAGTCGTATTATGTAACCGATGAAGGTTATCTGTCCGACAAGGATTTGGAAAAGATGAAGAAACAGCAGGAAAAAGACCTTGAGGACACGCAGAAGGAACTTAGCAAGGAAATGAAAGCAGAGACCAAGACAGGACTGTATTTCGCAATTCAGATTTTGTCGTCGCCAACGAAGGCTGATATGACTTCGCGTGAATTCAAGATGCATAATGATGTTATTGAAATTCACAGCGATGGCCGATACAGATATTTCCTGTATCCTCATTCAAATCCTAAGTACACAAATACTCATTTGAAGACAGCAAAAGAGGATTTCCCCGATGCTTTCCCTGTTGCCATTGAAATGGGCAAGGTAATACAGTACGATGAAGGTCGTTCAAAGTATAACGGGAAATAGCCGAAACAAATCATTGTACAGACGCAAAATTTTGCGTCTTCTACAGAAACGGCGATTATAAACCAAAAAATGCGGACAACTTTCCAGTTATCCGCATTTTTTTATGAAACGGGTTGTTATTTCTTCTTGAAAGCAAGAGCTCCGTTGCTTACCGTCACTTCAATGGTGTCGCCTTCGTGAACCTCGTCGCCGATAATCATCTTGGCAACTTGATTCTCAAGCTCGTGCTGTATGTAACGCTTTACAGGTCTTGCACCATAAATTGGGTCGTAGGCACTGTCGGCAATGAAGTTTACTGCTTCATCGCTGACGGAAAGAGTGTAGTTGTTGTCGTCCATCTTCTTAATCAGGTGTCCGAGTTGAATCTTCACGATGCCGACAATCTGGTCCTTGCTAAGCGGCTTGAAGATTATGGTCTCGTCGATACGGTTGAGGAACTCTGGGCGGACAAACGATTTCAGCGTTGCCATTATGTTCTGACGAGTCTTTTCTTCATCGTATTTGCCGCTGTCAATCTGCTCCTGAATGAACTGCGAACCGATGTTCGAGGTCATTATTATAATGGTGTTCTTGAAGTTAACGGTACGACCTTTGTTATCGGTAAG
>JAEEGH010014919.1_pt1 | contig 16962 bp, 8 predicted proteins | sample 9134181 | NCBI WGS metagenome assembly JAEEGH01 (sample SAMN16246544, study PRJNA631951) | gut metagenome | biome: gut microbiome; feature: rumen; material: DP-attached | host: Bos | place: Iran: Karaj | collected 2018-10
ACCACCTTGCGGAAGGTGCTTTTCGACGGGATGTCCATGCCGTTTGTCGGCTCATCCATGATTAATAACTTGGTGTTGGTGGCAAGTGCAAAGCTCACAAGCACCTTTTTCTTCTGTCCGTGCGACATCTTTGTCAGCTTCTGCTCCATGTCGATAATTTCGAACTGATGCAGATAGTCTTCAAATGCGGCTGCGCTGAAGTTTGGGTAGAATGGCGCATAAATATTCGCATAGTCGCGCACGCTAACCGAAGGCACATCCATTTCCTCGGTGACAAAGTAAATGTCGGCGAGCATCATTGGATTGCGCTTTTCTGGCTTCATACCAAACACCGAAACTGTTCCTCTTGTGCAGAAACGAAGTCCCGAAATAATTTTCAGCAGGGTAGTCTTTCCTACGCCGTTTTTCCCAAGCAGACCGTAGATGTGCCCTGCCTCGAGCGAAAGGTTCAGGTCGTCGAAGATTTTTCTTTGCGGCACATACCTGAAATCCATGTTTTTAATCTCAATCATACCAATTATTATTTTAGTTAATTTTTCTTTATTTGTTCGTTAGTGTATTAGTGAAGTAATACACTGCAAAAGTATAGCATTGTTTGGTATCGGCAATAGGAAATTTATAATATTAGACAAAATGATTATTTATATACACTAGCATACGATATTATCGTATAAATGTTTGATTAATTGCTGTAGCAGCACAATGCATTGCGTCGCTACAATATGCAACGAGGACTGGCACTGGGCAGAGAAAAATAACGCAATGTTGCCGTTTAATTCATTCGCGCTGTCACAGTTTTTGCGAGCTGTCGCGGCAAAAACGTGCGCCAGCGCTCTACATCGCAGCTACCGCTGCTACATATATGTGACCCCGCTGGGGTCGGTGACGAGAAATTACCGCAATGTGTGTGGAGATCGCGGATAGCCGTCTCCGCAACGCTCCCCGTTCCGTATCGCGTGCTTTGACTGGCTTCTGCGATGACTGTGAGGGAGGGCTTGCGGTCTGTAGTAACAATTACCGCAATGTTGTTTGCCCCTCCGCCCTAAGGTCCTAAAAAAAACTTATGGGCGTTAAGCTTGGGGCAAAACCTGCGGTAATATCGGCAGTGAATCTTTCTGCCGCTACAAAAAATCGTCAATCGAAAATCCCAAATCGCAAATAATTTTTACCTTTGCGCTTCATAAACTTTATTTACAATGAGAAAACTTATGTTAGCAATGATTGGACTTGCAATAGGTGCTGTATGCTATGCTCAGTCACTTGTTCCTGTTTCAATCAATGGCGGAAAGAACGCCACTGAAATTGTCGAAAATACCAATTCGACTTTGAGTTTTACAAGCAAGCTGTCGGAATTTTCGCTGACACGCACAATCGAAAACGGAGAAATCTACTCCAAGATTGCCATCGACGGCTATATCACAAACAACCAGATTGGCTATCCGCAGTTGCCAGTAATGGTAAAGATGATTGAAGTGCCTATGGGTGCCGAAATCGTTGCCAATGTGACGATTAATTCCGAAAAGGTTGTAAGTCTTGCCGATGCAGGTTTCACACAGGCTATAGTGCCTTGTCAGCCTTCGTTGTTCAAGAACCAGAAGAAGGAGGATGTTCCTTTCGAGAAGAACAAAATATACGCAGAAGGCGGTTTGTACTCGCCCGAAGCAGTTACGATAGAGGAGGCGGGCATTATGCGTGGAATTCGTCTTGTAAAGGTAATCGTTAACCCGTTTGCATACGATATTGCCGACAATGCGCTTACCGTCCGCGACGACATTTCGGTTACCCTTTCGTTCCGCAATGCCGACCAGCGTAGCACAGCCATCAAGGACAGCAAGTATTCACCAGCATTTGGAGCTTTGTACAGCAAGATTTGGAATTACAAGCAGACACGTAATGCCGAAATGCATTACCCGATAAAGTATGTCATCGTTTCTGACCGTATGTTCGAGGAGGCTTTGCAGCCGTTCATTGCTTGGAAGACCAAGAAGGGTTTCAAGGTCGTAACGGCCTACACCGATGAGATTGGTCGCACCGATGCTGCTGTAAGGACTTATTTGCAAGGTCTTTACGAAGCAGGTACGGCAAACGACCCGGCACCTTCGTATGTGCTTTATGTAGGCGACACCGCCCAGATTTCGGTTCGTAAGACCAGCATTTCGGGCGAAAGCCACTACACCGATGTATATAAGGTATGCTTCGACGGCAACAGCGACTACATTCCCGATATGTTCTACGGTCGTTTCTCTGCTCAGAATGTGTCGCAGCTCACCCCGCAGATTGAAAAGACCTTGATGTTCGAGCAATACACTTTCCCAAATGCTTCGTATCTTGGTGATGCAGTGCTTGTTGCCGGTTACGATGGTAGCATTCAGTACGACGACATAAATGGAAACGGTCAGATAAACTATGCAACCCAATACTATTTCAACGATGAGCATGGAGTCAATGCTACGGTTTATCTGTCGCCACAAAGCCATTCCAGCGGAGCGACAATCAAATCGCAGATTAGCGAAGGTGTTGGTTTCGTAAACTATTCGGCACACTGCGACGAGAACGGTTGGCAGGACCCGGAATTCAATGTAAGCGATGTGAACAACTTGCAGAACGAAAACGAATATTTCTTCAGCATAGGCAACTGCTGCCTGTCAAACAAGTTCGACAAGAGCGAATGCTTTGGTGAGGCTCTGCTAAGAAAACCAGGCAAGGGCGCTGTCTGCCATATAGGTGGAACTAACAGCACTATCTGGGACGAGGACTTCTACTGGTCGGTAGGTTCTATGCAGACCATCAATGTAAACCCGACCTACGAAGCCACCGGACTTGGCGCTTACGACCATCTGTTCCACGAGCGCGGTGAAGCTCCGTATGTTTCGGCTGGCGAAATAGTTTTCATCGGCAACTTCTCGGTAAACTCCACAACTTCCAGATACATAAAGTATTACTGGGAAATTTACACCCTTATGGGCGACCCGTCACTTATGCCGTATGTTGGCGTTCCGTCACAGCTTACACCAGAATATTCGAACATATTGCCTATTGGTTCCACATCGCTTGATGTAACAGCCGAAAACCTTTCGTACATAGCACTCAGCAAGGACGGTGTTCTTCTTGATGCACAATACACTGGCGAAGGCACAAGCGCAGAACTTACATTCCCCGCACTGACCGAAACCGGAGAACTCGACCTTGTTATCACCCGTCAATTCCGCGCACCATACATCCAGAGGGTGATGGTTGTGGCAGGCACCAACGAAAACGATGCCGCATTACAGTCAATCGTTGCTCCAGCATCGGCAATGTCGGCACAGGAAGCTACATTTACTCCGCAGGTTTCGATAATGAACCTTGGAACAGCAACAATGACTTCTGCTACAGTGAGCTATACAATCAACGATGGCGAACCTGTAACAACCAGCTGGACGGGAAGTCTTGCTCAATATGCTACTGCAACCGTTACATTTGACGAAATAAGCCTTGAAACAGGCAACTACGCATTCGCATTCACAGTTTCGCAGCCGAACGGACAGTCTGACGAAGATATGAGCAACAATACCAAGTCGCGCAATGTACTGGTTTCGTCAGGCAATGTTACAGTTACATCTGTTTCGGAACCTAACGGCGACTATTGCGGTTATCCTCAATTAACACCGACAATCACTGTTAAGAATGCCAGCGATTTTGTTGTAACATCTGTTACTGCATCATATACTTGCGGTGATTTGAGCGCACAAAAGACATTCGAGGTAAGCATTGCAGCAGGTGCAACAGCAAACCTCGCTTTCGACCCTGTTGTGATTCCAGAAGGCGAAGGCACAATTTCGTTTGTTGTAACAACTGTAAATGGTGGTGCAAATGAAAATCAAACACCGAGGACATCAAACTTCAACCTCAAGTCGCACGACGGCGAAGGTTTCCGCCTGAGCCTTACTGCCGACTACAACGGCACCGAAACTTCATGGGAAATCTTAGATGCCGACAATAATGTAATATACAGCGGTAATGCTGGTGAATATACTGGTACTCCAGTAGTTACAGATTTCTGTCTCGGCGCTGGCTGCTACACTTTTAACCTGAAGGACAGAGGAGGAAACGGGCTTAATGGATTTTACGGATGGTTCTATATGGGAGATGCTTCGTTTACCAATCTGAACACCAACGAGACGCTTCTTTCGGTTGATGGTTCGGAAAGTTTCTCGACAAAGACAGTAAACTTCTGCATAGAAGGAACTACCGAAAGCACTATCGAAACTGCTACCGCAATGTCAATCTTCCCGAACCCGACAAGCGGAATGCTGAATGTGACTTCAAATGAAGAAATTGACAGCATCGAAATCTTCAATAGCGTTGGTAATATAGTTGTTAGCTGCAATGTTGCTGGCAACAGCTCTGCAATCGACATGAATAACCTGCCAAACGGAATGTATTTCGTCCGCATATCGACTGCAAACGGAATCGAAACCGTTAAGGTGGTACTCGAAAGATAATTGCATATTTACAATGAATCTTCCTGCATTCCTTGTCATTCTGAACTTGTTTCAGAATCTGAAATGCAGGAAGATTCTTCAATTATAATGAAAAACTTCATCAAGGAATATTTTAACTTCTCTAAGCGCGAGCAAAACGGAATGCTTGTGCTTTTCGCAATACTTTTGGTTCTGATTGTCGCAAATATTTTCGTATCGGTGCATAAGTCGAACCAAAAGGTGGATTTTAGCGACTTCGAAACCGAAATAGACGGTTTCCTCGTTTACCAGCAGACACATTTCGATGACAGCGAACTTTTTGCATTTGATCCTAACACAGCCTCGCGTGAAGACCTTTTGCGTCTTGGACTTTCGCCAAAATCAGTAAACGGCATCATGAACTATCGCGACAAGGGCTACAAGTTCTATGAACCCGAAGATATTACGCGCGTGCGAACCCTGAAGCCCGAAGAATATGAAACCATTAAGGACTATATCGTAATCGAAAAGTCATCGTACGGCAACAATCGTCAGCATAACCGCGACTATTCATACCCAGATGAAGATCGCAATGAGCCACAACTTTTTGATTTTGACCCGAATACAGCGACAAAGGATGAACTTGAGCTATTGGGTTTCAAGCCGTGGCAAGCAGAAAACATTGTGAAATACCGCAACAAGGGCGGACGTTTCAAGCAACCGTCTGACATAACCAAAATGCATGGCATCGACAAGGATTTTGCTGAAAAACTTATGCCTTACATCAAAATTGAATCGCAGTTTCAAACTGCTAGTTATGATATACTTGTAAACATAAATACGGCTACGGAAATCGACTTTCAGAAACTTAAAGGTATAGGTGAAGCATACTCTAAGCGCATTGTCGCATACCGTGAGAAACTTGGCGGATTTGTCTCAGTGGAGCAACTTCGCGAAGTTTATGGCATGACAGATGAACTATACAATAGTATTTCGTCAAACCTCAAAATTGGCAGCGAACCAATTCGCACAATCAACATCAGCACCGCCGACTTCAAGACCTTGGTTTCGCACCCATACATCGACAAGAATATCGCCTCTGCCATTCTCAATTACCGCGACTTTGCGAAAACTATCAAATCAATCGATGAACTTGTCAAGCAGAAAGCTATTTCGCAAAGCGACTACGACAAAATCTCGAAATACATTTCGGTGGAATAAGAAATCCCCAATCGTAACCTTTAGCTCGGCGTAGCCAAATCGTCAATCCCTTTGCCTCTTGTCGGCCCTAATCGTAAATCTAAAATCGTAAATCGTAAATAAAGTTGTATTTTTGCAAAAAAAATTCATGGCACGAATTCTTAACATAGAAACTTCTACAGACTACTGCTCTGTATCAATATCAAACGATGGCAAATGCACACATCTTCGTTTGATGCGACCCGATGGAACACGCAAGGTTGCCCATTCCGAGATGCTTGCCGTATTTGTTAAGGAAGTCCTCGATGAGGCTAAATTGAAAGTTTCGGATATGGATGCTGTAGCCTTAAGTGGAGGTCCCGGTTCGTATACAGGTCTGCGCATAGGAGCAAGCACCAGCAAGGGACTATGCTTTGGTAGCAACATACCATTGATTTCTGTAAATACACTTTTGATAATTTCTGCAATGGCAAAAGCGAAGTATGTCGGCGACTACGATTTGATTGTTCCCATGATTGATGCTCGCAGGATGGAAGTATATACTATGCTTACCGATGCGAAATTCAATAAATTGTCGGAAGTGGAGGCGATGATAATAACAGAAGAATCGTTTGCCGAGCATAAGGGCAAGAAATTGCTGTTTTGCGGAAATGGTGCTCCCAAGTGCAAGGATATTCTTGCTAACGATGGATTCATTTTCATGGACGACATCTATCCATCGGCAGAGTTTATGGGCGAACTTTCCGAATCTGCATTTAGCGCAAGCAAATTCGAGGATTTGGTTTATTATGAACCATTCTATCTCAAGGAGTTTATTGCCACAACATCAAAGAAATCATTGTTTTAACAAAATCATACATTATGCCGTACAGAGCACCAAAAAATTATAGACGTACCGAAAAGCCAAAGGTTTCAAATATAGAAGTCACCGAACCCGATGAACTCATCAACTTCTTGATGAAGATGTTCCCCGATCGCAGTCACAACAAGGTAAAGTCGTGGCTACGCAACAAGACTGTTGAACTCAATGGTGCTGTTGTAACTCTATACAACCAGAAGCTTATTCCTGGCGACAAAATTTCAATCCATTGGAAACGAATTGCATCAGGCCGCGACCTTAAAGGCATAACCATTGTTTATGAAGACAGCGACATTATAGTCATCAACAAGCCTGCTGGAATGCTCTCGGTTGCCACTGCAAAAAGTAACGAAACAGCTTACAGCATACTTAGCAAACATATAAAGGAGCAGAATCCTAACAATCGTATTTTTATTGTTCATCGCCTCGACCGTGAAACTTCCGGGCTGATGATGTTCGCCAAGAGCGAGGAAGTGCAGGCTTTGTTGCAGGAAGACTGGAAGACAAATATCTACGATCGTCGCTATATTGCTGTAACTTCGGGCGATAAACCTATTGGCGATGGTGTTTATGAGTCGTACCTTGCACAAAACAAGGCGTATGTGGTATACTCTACCAAGGATCGTGAAAACGGACAACTCGCAGTAACCCATTACAAAACATTAAAGACAAAAGGTCGCTACTCGCTTATGGAAATTAACCTTGAAACTGGTCGCAAAAATCAAATTCGCGTACACATGAGCGACCTTGGTCAGCCAATCATTGGCGACAAGAAATATGGTTCAAGGGAAAACTTGTTTAACCGCATTGGACTGCATGCATGGATTCTTGGGTTTACGCATCCTCGTACTCACGAACAAATGCATTTCGAAAGCAATATACCAAACGAGTTTTTAAGGGTATTTGAATAAAAAACAACTATATATGGATGTCATTCCGTAAGACAAAGCGAACCGACTAAAGGATGTGTCGTGTGAGCCTGTCTGTACGGAACTCTCTCACGAAACGCAGTGAGTAATCCCCAACGGAAACCGTTTCAACAGGAGATTGTTCGCTTTGCTTCACGAGGCGGTTGCGTTCCGCACAGTTGAACAATATTACGCTCCCCGTTCCGTATCGCGTTATTGTTCTAACTTGCGGAATGACTGATGGTAATTTACCATAAAAAAGCCCCTCCAACGGAGGGGCTTTTAATTTATCTCATAATCAGTATCTTACGGGTTAGCAAACCGGTTTCGGTTTCGATGCGCAAGAAGTATTCGCCATTTGGAACATCAAGTTCTATTTCTGTTCTGTTCGAATTTGCAGGTATTGTCCTGACAATCTTGCCGTTCAAATCCACAACATCCACAGAAATCATATTCTCGCCCTCAACGAACACAATGCCATTGGACGGAATAGGATAGATGTTGATAGTTGATTCTATTTCATCGATACCAGTCAATTCATTAATGATAACTTCCGCAGTATCGGCACAATTGTATTCGCTGTATCCGATAACCCAGATTGTATCGTTGGCAGCTTCTACCGTTATGCTTGGTGTTGTTTCTCCTGTTTCCCATTCGTAGGTCGATGCGCCATCGGCAGTGATGGTGATTTCGTTGCCACTAGTTGTCTGGCTGACAGAAATTACAGGTATTTCATGGACATTAAGCACAAGGGTTACAACACTGTCGCAAGGACTGTACGGATAGATAAATGTATATGTGCCTGCTTCGTTAAGTGTGCTGTCATCAAAGGTATATGGCATTTCGTAAGCGCAGACATCCACATTTATGGTTTCGTGGAAACCTTCGTAAACATTCAGCGTGAATGCAACAATGCTGTCGCAACCATTAGCAGCGGTGAGGCGCACTTCGTAGGTACCAGCCTCCGAGAACAATTGTTCGTTGTATTCGTATGGCAATGCGCTTGGACAAATGCTTACTTCATCGGTTGTAGATACCGAGTAGGTAATTGTCAGATTTAGCGTTACAATGCTATCGCATCCGTTGGCATTGGTTAGCGTGAATGTCGGCTCATTGGTCGATTCTAAGTAGGTGATACCATCGATCCATGTGTACGAATCGCAAGCAGATTGAACGTCTATTCCGTAGGTGGTTTCGTTTACTTCGACATTTATACTTGCAGTCATGTCGCAGCCAGTTTCACTATTGTGAACTGTAAGTTGGTATTCTCCGGCATTTTCGGTTGAAGCATTAGATATTACATTGTAATCATTTGTGCTTGTATAGCCGTTTGGTCCACTCCATGAATACGAAATGCTGTTTCCTGTTGATGAGCCTTCTGCACTGAGAATCAAGGATTCTCCTTCACATATCGCATCTGTGGATGAGCTTAGGTCTACTGTAGGACGAGTAACTAGAGAACCAACTGTTACTTCTGTTTCGTTGGTGCAATTGCCGTTTCTAACAACAAGAGTATAAGTTCCTTCGGCAACATTTGTAAATTCTGGACTGCTCTGGAAGTTAACGCCGTCAATTGAATATTCGTAGTCGTCGTTGAGTGGTTCCGTTACTGTAATTGAGCCATTGTTTCCTCCTGAGCATACTGTGTTAGGTGTAGTAGCAACCTGCGGAACAGTAGGAGTGTAATTTATAGTAAGATGCAGTCTTTCGTAATAGTAGCAACCTTGTGGTGATTGGAGTGTTGAAGTAAACGTTCCAGATTCGTAGTATGGGCGTCCGTTGTATTCAAATGAATCGCAAGCCTCTTCATAAATATCTATGTAGGAGTTTCCAATTATACTGAGATGCAATGTTACAATGCTGTCGCAACCAGTTGTGTATGAATAGAAATTACGGGTATAAATTCCTGACTCTTCGTATGTTGTAGAGCCAAATGCATTGTTGTGCCAAGTATATGTGTAGCATGCGGTGTCGTATATATGGGTGGTATCGGAACTATGTACTGTAAGGTGCAAGGTTACAATGCTGTCGCAACCAGCTGCAGTGGTGAGTGTTTCAGTGTAGTCGCCACTTACATTATATGTCGTTCCGTTCCATTCGTAGATGTTGCATTGCGATATTGTTACTTCGTTATAAACTGGCAAGATTTCGAACGATGGCGAATTCTCGTTAAGAACGAGTATGTAATTGTCACCAGCATCGAGTGTACCAAGTGTATATTGGTAAGTTCCAACCGATTCGCCAGCTTCGCGTGAAATTTGTCCAGTAATGCCATTGATATTTTCAGAAGTCGAATACAGGAATGTCGGATCTGCCTGACCGCAATTCTTGTGCTGGTTTGCCTGCGGAGTAACGGTAATGGTTCTTGGCAATACTGTGACTGCAATGTTTACAATGCTGTCGCAGTCACCAGCGTTGTGGAATGTCCATTGCAGGTCGAATTCGCCGGCATCGTTGAAAACAGCAGTGCTGTCGCGATATGTAAACGATTGTCCGAGTTCTACGGTTGCGGTTGTGTTGCCAATCTGCTGAGGTGTTACGGCTACAGAATGTGTGTCGTTTGCACGGCAGGTTGCCGAATTGCGGAAGTTAATCAGGTCGGAATATGTGAATGCTGTAACTGGTCGGACATTGTGCGAGGTTGACTTGCTATCGTCCTGGGTTCCTGTTCCTATTGAAGACCAAGCCCTATCTGACGATTTTTCAGTAACCGACCAGTAATATGAATTGGCATCCACTTCTGTACCTCCAACCATTGAAATTGCATAGTTGACATTAGCAAGGTTATTTTCCATTGTGAAAAGTTCGCCTTCTGCAGGCAAGTACCAGTTTTCGCCCTTTTCACGAGCCTTCAATGCCGCAACATAGTTGGCTTCGGTAGGTGTGCTCTGCGAATTGTTGTATGCCACAAGTGCATCAGTCATAGCCTTGCCGTTCATCTTGGTTCTGGCATCGGAATATGTGGTGGCATATTGACTAGTTGTGAAACGTGATGCTCCCCACGGAATGTTTGTATATTCGTCGAGGCTTACAACGCGAACAGAATCATTGTTCTTGGCATACACAACGCCAATTGCTTCCAAGTTTTGTATTTCGGCTTCCATCCACATTGACGGTCTTACAACTATGTTGTTGCTGGTAACTATGTCGCCTACGAAAACATTGTCGGCACTTGGAGCAACTCCCGATGTCTTTACTGCATTTACAATGAATTGTGAATTATCGTAGAGGTTGGCTGTCGAAATGGAGTTTTGTGTGCCTAGCATTTCATTGCTTTCAGCATTGAACCATGTGTATGTTACCATGTCGCTGCTGCTTGGTGTTGCTACGAGATTGGCATTTTCGCCATAGCAAACCGAGTTGTCACCGCTTATAGCGACCGTAAATTCAGGTGCAACATTAACCGTTATGCTTCCGGTACCAGTGCATGTTCCACCGCTAACGCTTACTGCGTATGTTGTAGGAGCAGTAAGGTTTGCTGTAGTGAATGTGCTTCCAGTGCCAAGATGGTTGTCGGGAGCTGATGGCTGATACCATGTATATTGAAGGTTATCGTCATCGGGTACGCTTAAAGTTTCGGATGAGTTGTAGCAAACTATTCCACCTCCGCTTATTGCCACATCGGTTTCGATGACAGATATTTCGAACGGAGTGCTTGAAGTACAACGCTTTCCTGCTAGTTCAAAATATTGACCTACAGTTACCGAATATGAATGTCCTTCGGTCACATTTGTCAAAGAGAGCGAATTTTCCGTGCCGATGGGTTCATTAGGGTTAAGTTCGTCTTTCCATGAATAGTCGAAAGAACCAGCTCCGTGGGTTACCGAAATTTCTGTATTTAGTCCCATGCACACAAGCATATTTCCCGAAAGTGCATATTCTGGCGAAAGCACATGAACATTAATGCTGACAATGCTGTCGAATCCTTGATAAGATGTGTATGTGCGGGAAATCAATGTGTCGTTTTCTGCAAAAAAGCTATAGCCAAGTTCCACAACCTTGTCACCTCGGCAAAAGTATCTGTCCTTAACGGTATTGCTTACAAAACCAAAGTTGCGGATTGCGCGTATATAGTTGGATTGTCCAATATGCGTTGGTTCCAACTTGCCAGTATTTCCGTTCAAAGTAATCGAGCATGAATCGTTTGCTGCAGTTGCAGTCCAATATTTTCTTCCTCTCAACCATCTGCCACCAAGACCAAGAATTGTATTTTTGACAAGAATTTCCGATGAGTATAATTTTCTCATCTGTCCAGCTGATGGCATATACCAGCCTTCTTCTAAGTTTATGTTAAAAAAGGCGGGGTAACGTACATAATTTGAATTGTTTAATGAATCAAGATAATGTCGAAAATCTTTTATTTTTTTCCATGTGTCCACATCTTCCATGTATGTGGCATATGATGAAACGGTATTGTTTGTTACTGAGACTTGAAAATTAGTAGGAACATCAGCCACAGACCAAAACATTTGTTGTGGAATGTCGTTTAATGACACCGCCCATCCGTGGTTGCCATCATCGAAGACATAGAAGACAACAGCCTTTTCGTTTGCTGGAGAATATACGGTATCTCCAATATGGTATCTTTGTGCAAATGCCAGTACTGGCATCAATATCATGATTGCTAATAATATCTTTTTCATAGTCCTAGGTTTTAAAAGTTTCTAATTGCTCTTACATTTGCGGCGGTTCCTTTGGGTGTAGCTAAGGCTTCACCATTATAGTTTAGTACCCAAGCACTTATTACGCCGTAATTTTCCTCGGTGCACGACCAGTATTGACGTCCGTTCATCTTACCGCTGCCGTCAATTACATCTAATGCTGCATTTACTTCGGGCAGATTGCCGTATAGGACAGCAAGTTGTCCCATCGACGGCAGATACCAGCCAGCACCACATTGCATGGCTGCATTTACTGCTGATGAGTAATCTGCCAATGTCCAGCCGAGAATCTGTGCTGTACGCACAATGGAGTCGCATCTTGCAGAACCAATGGTATCGGCATTAACCAATTGGGGATTGTTGTTGTAGCTGTTCAGGTAGCAAATGCTTCCTGTGTTACCCCATGTCATGGTTCCCGAACCTGCATCGTTAAGAGCAAGTGCCCAGCCGTGTTGCTGTGAATTGTCAACAAAAAATACCACTCCGAGTGCTGTTTTGCCGCTTGTGGCAAAGTTTTCTGGCGAAACCGTTGTGTTGTCGGTGCAATAAATATCGCCCACATGAACGCGTTCCTGCGCAAAAACCGCAAGGCTCACGAACATCATCAATAATGTAACGATTTGTCTCATAGTATATTATCTTTTAACCATTTGCAAAAATATAAAATTATCCAATATATATGACAACTAAAAGTGCATTTTCGTTGCCTGGGAGATGAAAAAAAATTGGGCAGTATTAAAACCTGCCCAATTTTTTCTCATTTTACCTTCATGTCAATTAATTTCAAATCGCCCATGTAGGCTTTCAGTTTGTCGTTGATTTCGAGTTTGCCTACGCCAATCGGTGTGCCTGTATAAATTAGGTCGCCAGTTTTCAAGGTCATATATTTCGATACATGCTCAATGATGTCATCAATGGTAAAAAGCATGTCGGAAGTATTGCCATGTTGCACTTCTATTTCGTTTCGTAGCAATCGGAAGTCAATGCTGTTTTTGTCGGGCAATTCATCAATCGGAACAAATTCCGAAAGCACAGCCGAACCATCGAACGCCTTGCAAATTTCCCACGGCAGTCCGCGCTGACGGCATTCGTTCTGCAGGTCACGGGCGGTAAGGTCAAGTCCAAGAGCCACAGCATCGTAGTAGCGGTGTGCAAATTTTTTCTGTATGTGCTTTCCCAGACGGCATATACGATACACAACCTCTACCTCGTATTGCAGATCGTTTGTCCAGTCGGGAATAAAGAAAACCTTGTTGCTCTTCAGTAGTGAGGAATCTGGCTTCATGAAGAATATAGGCGCTTCTGGGTACGGAAGGTTCAGTTCCGCAATGTGCGCCTTGTAGTTCATTCCTATGCAGATAATTTTCATTGAGCCTTGCTTTTTATTCGTTTACAATCACTTTCATGTCAACTTTTTTGTTGGCATTGTCGATTTCCACCTCAATGTGCCCCTTGTCGAAATTGTCTGTGCAATATCCCGCCACATATTCATCAAGGGTTAACTGTTGTCCAGGAACAGGAGGGAAGAGGCTTGCAGGCAACGAACCAAATACACCAGTCGGCATTCCATCGGAGCCAAGCACTAGGTTTTCTCCCATTTTAAACCCAGCCTTGTCAATTAGCATCCTGAACGGGTCGTTGCGTTCGCAGTACGACTTTGTCAGACGGTCGGAATAGTCGATGCTGTCCATGTTGAAGTTCGGCTGCATGCTCAATGTGAGGTTCAGGTCGCGTGCTTTCTTAGCCTGCTTTTCGGTGATAAATTGGGTGTGTTCCAGACGGATAAACATATCGGGCGAATGTCTCAAAACTCCATCGAGGCATTTTAGTACCTGCTCTATTGCTTTTTCACCGATACAGTGTATTGCCATTGCACTGCGGTACGAAACGATTTGTTCGAGAAGTTCTGTAAGTTCATCATCGGTATAGGTCATGAACGGATTTCCACCGTTGCGATATTCGGAGATTGCGGCTGTTGATGCTCCGCATGCACCATCGGCAAAGAGTTTTACTCCACGGCAAACTTTCTTGTACCTTTCGGGCAGTAGTGGATAGTTTTGCGGAGATGTCCATACTTCGGTAACATTGGAGCAGTCGTTTGTGGCAAGAAATTCGAAAATATCGTTGTTGCATACATACATATCGGCAGCGAAGCACACACCTAGCGAAAGATTTTTTCTGATGCTACGCTCAAAAGTTTCGTGGTTGAAGCCGAATATCTTTGCAATGAAGGTCAGCACCTGCATGGTGTTGCGTTCTATCCAGTTTTGGTTTTTGCAGTTCACAAACCATTCGTTGTATTGCTCCTCGACAACCTTGCCAGCCTCGGTGTTGAAAATGTAGTTGTGCAGGGAATTGTTGCAGATGATTATTGGTGGCAAATTGTCGAGGTTTTCCTTTGAAAATGTGAAATACGAATCGAACCAACCCATTGCGACATTTATTCTGTCGTGCGGAAGTTGCGATAGTTGCCTTATGGCTTCTTCCTCTGTCCTGACCTTGAACAGGTCGGTGGCTGTTGCTAGTGAACCATACGAAAACAGATGGTTATGACGGTCTTTTAGTAATGGTATGCGGATCATAATTTCTTAAGTTTCTGTGTTTCTGGTTGTTGAGACGCAAAATTTTGCGTCTGTACATTGTTAATTATTCATTATCCTTTTCATACATTCCAGATTCTGAAACAAGTTCAGAATGACATTGTGGAGGAATTGCATATTGTTCATTATTCATTATCAATTGTCCATTATCAATTATAAATTATCCATTATTCATTACTTCTTCTTCCATCCTCTTCACAAAATCAACAATCTGCGACAGGTTGCTGATGCCTTCGAGTCTCATTATCAGCCTGTCGTTGTGCTGTTTTACTGTAAGGTTGCGGGGATTGTTCTGGGCAAACTGCAATATCGAAATAAATAGCTTAGACGAATAATAGTCCGACTTCTGGTCCTGCGGGAAATAACCGAGGAAAACGCCATTCTTGATGGCAATCTTTTGGAAACCAAGGCGTACAGCCATCCAGCGCAACTTTACCATATCGAACATCTTTTCGGTTTCGTCGGGAATCTTGCCAAAGCGGTCGATGAGCATAGCGCGGAACTTTTCCAGCTCCTGCATATCCTTCAGCTCGTCCATCTGGCGGTATAACTTTATGCGCTCCGAAGTGCTAGATACATAGTAGTCGGGAATCATCAGCTCGAGGTCGGTCTCCATGCTGCAGTCGCGCAATACGGGCGCATGTTCGCCTTCCTCGTCCTTGAAAACATCGTGGAATTCAGTCTCTTTCAGCTCGTCGATAGCTTCGTTGAGAATTTTGTTGTAGGTCTCGAAACCAATATCGGCAATGAATCCCGACTGCTCGCTTCCGAGAATATTTCCTGCTCCGCGAATGTCCAAATCCTGCAGAGCGATATTTATTCCGCTGCCAAGTTCGCAGAACTCCTCGATTGCCTTCAGACGACGTCGTGCATCGGGTGTGAGCAGGTCGAGTGGCGGTGTGAGCAGATAGCAGAACGCCTTGCGGTTGCTTCGCCCAACACGTCCTCGAAGCTGATGCAAGTCGCTGAGTCCGAAATTGTTAGCATTGTTTATTATAATGGTATTGGCGTTGGGAATATCGACTCCGTTTTCGACAATCGAGGTACTGATTAGCACATCGTAGTCGCCACGCATAAAGTCGAGGATAATCTTCTCCAGCTCCTCGCCGTCCATCTGCCCGTGAGCAACGACGGTTTTCACCTCGGGACAAATCTTGGCTATCTGGTTCTGAACCTCGTAGATGTTCTGTATGCGGTTGTGGACAAAGAAAACCTGTCCGTTGCGTCCCACTTCGTAGTAGATTGCTTCGCGGATAACATCGTTGTTGAAGGCGTGAAGTTCGGTTGCAATCGGCTGGCGGTTGGGCGGTGGCGTTGTTATCACCGACAAGTCGCGGGCACCCATAAGCGAAAACTGCAGGGTACGCGGAATTGGCGTGGCTGTAAGCGTGAGCGTATCGATGTTGACCTTCATCTGCTTGATTTTCTCCTTCACCGAAACGCCGAACTTCTGTTCCTCATCAACAACCAGCAAGCCCAAATCCTTAAATTCCACCGACTTGCCTACGAGTTTGTGCGTACCTATAATAATATCTATCTTGCCCGACTTTAGGTCGGCAAGCGTCTCGCGGATTTCCTTCGCCGACTTCAGGCGGCTGATGTAGGAAACCGTCACTGGAAGATTTTTCAGTCGCTCCGAAAATGTCTGGTAGTGCTGCAAGGCGAGAATCGTTGTCGGTACAAGCACAGCCACCTGTTTTCCATCGACCACTGCTTTGAAAGCCGCGCGGATTGCAAGTTCGGTCTTGCCAAAGCCTACATCACCGCAGACAAGCCTATCCATCGGCACTTCCGATTCCATATCGGCCTTTATCAGCTCATTGGTCTTGCTCTGGTCTGGCGTATCCTCGTACATAAACGACGATTCCAGCTCGACCTGCATGTAGGAGTCGGGCGAAAATGCAAAGCCTTTCTGCTCGCGCCGTTTTGCATAAAGCAAAATCAAATCGCGTGCTATATCCTTGATATTCTTCTTGGTACGCTCCTTCAGTCGTTTCCAATGCCCCGAGCCAAGACGATGAATCACAGGCGGTTCGCCATCCTTGTCGCGGTATTTTGAAATTCGGTGCAACGAGTGTATGTTCACATAGAGCAAGTCGTTTTCTCCGTAAGCCAGTGTGACAACCTCCTGCATACGCCCGTTGTGGTTGATTTTCTGCAAGCCCACGAAGCGACCGATGCCGTTATCAACGTGAACAATGTAGTCTCCGGGATGCAACTCCTTAATTTCCTGCAATGTAAGTGCATTTGCCTTCGAAATGCTCTTGGTGGAATATCGGTGGTAACGCTCGC
>JAEEGH010014921.1_pt1 | contig 16959 bp, 13 predicted proteins | sample 9134181 | NCBI WGS metagenome assembly JAEEGH01 (sample SAMN16246544, study PRJNA631951) | gut metagenome | biome: gut microbiome; feature: rumen; material: DP-attached | host: Bos | place: Iran: Karaj | collected 2018-10
GTTGAGGTCGGCGTTCCAGATGCTCTTCGTAATGTCGGGCTCGTTGACATACAGCTCGTCTGCAATCACCTTGCGGGCGACCTTCCAGTCGTCCGGGTTCTCCTTCCAGAGGCTCAGACATTCGTCGATGATCTTGCGGAAGCGGTCGTTCTTCGGCAGATAGCTCTTCGCGTGTTTGATCAGGGTAGGGATGTCGCTCTCGAAGAAGGCCTCCGAATACATGGCTCCATAGACCACGGTCGGGGAGGCTGCCCAGTCATCGGAAGTGATTCTGGCGGCCCAATCAGAGATCGCCGCCGCGTATGCTGGCATCCCTGGGGCGGTGTAGGCCCATATCTCATTGATGAGCTGCGGGTCGATCTGGAACCAGTGGGGGTTGTACTCCTTGCTGCCGGTGAGCGGCGGGGTGAAGCCGTAGTGCATCAGGCCCAGGGCGGCGCGGTTGGCAAGCCACACGCGGTCGCGGATGTGGTACATCCAGCCTTCCTTCACCTGCTGATAGGTAATGTCGATGCCGTTCTTCTCCATCATAAGGAGGTAGAGGTACTCGACATCGGTGTCGTCGTCGGAGAAGGCTCCGTCTACGGCCGCCATTTTTCTGATGGCTTTGTTGAAGACGAAGGGACCCTCGCCGGGCGCGTCCACGAATTTATTTTCGTATTCGAGTCCGTAGATGTTTCCGACCATCTGGCCTATCCAGGCGCCGGCAATCTTGTCTTTGAGCTGGGTGCGGCTGATTTCAAGCGGTTTCTGGGCGCAGGAGACGAGCAGAAGCGCGCAAAGAGAAATAGTCGTAAGTATTCGTTTCATATAACTTATTCGGTAGGTGCTGATACGTAACCGGGGTTCTGCTTGAGATTCGGGTTGTCCGCCTTTCTCTCGTCAGGGATAGGAAGAAGCTCGGTATGTCCGTCGGGATTGTCGGCGGGTTTTGCCCACCAGGCCTCGGTGTACTTGCCGAAGCGGATCATATCCTGACGCTGCCAGCCTTCGAGGGCAAGCTCGTGGGAACGCTCGAGATAGAGGGCGTCGAGGGTGAGGTCTGCGGCCGCGATAGGAGCGAGGCCGGCCCTGGTCCTGATATCCTTGAATTCCTGAACATTGGCGGCTTCTGCAGCCTTGCTCTGGCGAAGGAGCGCCTCGACATACATAAGGACAACGTCTGAGTATCTCATCAGGTAGAAGTCGTTCTCCATCGAGATCTTGTATGTGTTGAGGGTGCCGTCGGTCTGATAGGGCCACTTGATGATTCTCGCGCCGTCCAGTCTTCCGATACCAGACGAGAAGCGGGCGGGATCGATAGGTGAAGGGTTGAGAATGTAGTCAATGTACTCGGTAGATCCGTCGGGCTTCTTCTGCGAATAGGTGTATTTGTTCCCGTTGTAGTCGTAGACCTGACCGTGGAGCCAGGTGAGATCCCTTCGGAGGTCTGCCGGATCGTAGCTGTCGAAGAAGTCTGGCTGGCAGATCATGGTTCCGTTCCAGCTTGCGCCTTCGATGTTGAACGCCTTGGCGAGGTCGTTGTTGAAGGTCATTACATACAGGTAGAAGGCGTAGTTGGTATAGACGCTGCTGTGTGGAATGGCGAAGATTGCCTCGGAGCCGTTGGCATTATCGATAGCGAAGTTGGCCTCATACTTAGGAGTGAGGTGGAAGTTGCCGCTGTCCATGATGTCCTTGCAGACCTGCTCTGCCTCGGCGTAGCGGGGAGTTCCGGTCCATTTCTCGGAATTGAGGTAAATCTTTGCGAGAAGGAAACGGGCGACCTCTCTGGTAATACGTCCGTAGGTTACCGGAGAAACGACTGTATCGAGTTTATCGATATTGTCCTTGATTTCATCCTCGATCCATTTAAGCATCGTAGGCCTGTCTTTCTGGACGGGATAGCCCTCTTCAGTACGGCTGATGGAGAACGGGACGTTGCCCCAGCAGTCTACTGCAAGCAGGTAGTAGTACGCGCGCAGGACCTTGAGGTCGGCTATGTTCTTGAGAGTAGTCTCGTTCTGAGGAGCGTTCTCGAGAACATAGATAGCATCGTTGCAGGCGGAAATTCCGTCGAAGCAGAAGTCCCACGAGGTCTTGACAAGCTTGCAGCTGGTAGTGATGTTGTGGGTCTGAAGCTCGGTGTAACGAGGCTCGCTCCAGTGTCCTTCGTACTCGGTAGGGATTGCGGTCTCGTTGGTGAGCATGATAATCATAGTGAGCATACTCTGCTCGTTGCCCCAGGTCTGAAGGTAGGTGTAGGGCCTGGAGGTGTAGAGAGCGATGTGTTCAGGATCGGAGAGGAACACGTCCTGGGGAATCTGGGAGTAGATTTCCTCATCGAGATTTGTGCAGGAAGTAGCGAAGATTGCCGCAGCTCCGAATATTATTGAAAGTATCTTTTTCATAACGCACATCGTTTAGAATTTGACATTGACTCCGAGGGTGAATACCCTTGTACGAGGATAGTAGGAGAGACCTTCGATACCGGGGGTAAGTCCTGTAAGGGCTACCTCAGGGTCAATTCCGGTATAACCGGTAAGAACCAGGAGGTTCTGGCCGGAGAGATAGACAGAAGCATCCTTGACGATAGTTCTGTTCTTCAGAGGAATGTTGTAGTTGATGGTGACATTGTCCAGTTTGACATAAGTCGCATCCTCGAGATATCTGTCTGAGTAGACTACCTTTCCGGTGAAGTTGGTGCAGTCGAGCCAGCTGGCGAGAATGTTCTTCGTTCCGAACTCGGTAATATTCTCGTAGACGGCCTTCATCTGGTTGAATACCTTTCCGCCGAGCGAAGCGCGGAGGCTTGCGCTGAAGGTGAAGTTCTTCCAGGAAACTGAGTTGCTCCATCCGATATTGGCCCAAGGATAAGCTGTTCCGAGGTTAACCCAGTCGGCTTCCTTGGTCTGGGCGAGTTTGGTCGAGCCGGAATCCCTGATCTCGATGAAGTTCGGTCCGTAGAAGGTACCGATGCTCTCGCCTTCGATAAGCCTCTGGCAGTACACTCCGAGAGGGGTGTTGAGCCAGCCTATGCGGTATTCCTGACCGGCGAACTCTTCGTTGGTAAAGGAAATGAGCTTGTTGGTGTTGTGTGAGGCAGTTACTGTAGTATTCCAACTCAGGTCTTTAGTCTTGACCGGTGTTGCGTCTACGGTAAGTTCGATACCGCTGTTGCTGATAGCTCCTACATTGGTAAACAGGGTTCCGTAGTTGTACGGAGGAACCGGCACTGTATAGTTGTACAGAAGGTTGGAGGTGTAACGATAGTAGTAATCGAGAGTGACGTTGATCTTGTTAAAGATGGTCGCGTCTGCACCTACATTGAACTCGGATTTCTTTTCCCATGCGAGGTTAGGGTTGGCGTTGCTCGCAGGGGCGTAAGAAGTAGACCAGGTACCGTTGTAATAGAAGTTTCCGCTGGTCTTTACGAGGAAGAGAGACTTGTAGTTACCGAAGTCCTGGTTTCCGGTCATACCGAAACCTGCGCGGAGCTTAAGCTCTTCGAGCCAGCTTGCATCCTGCATCCAATCTTCTTCGGTAACGCGCCATCCAAGGCTGACAGCGGGGAACCATCCCCACTTGTTGTTGGCTCCGAAGCGGCTGGATCCGTCGCGCCTGAGCGAGAGGGAAGCCATATACTTGTCTTTGTAGTTGTACATGGCCCTTCCGAAGAATGCGATATAGCGGCTGGAGGTCTTAGAGGAACTCATTTCGGCTGCTCCGGCGAGGATAGCCTTACCGGCTCCGATGTTGTTGGGACCGAACCAGTCTGTATCAAAACCGTAATTGTAGAGGTACGAAGACATGTAGTACTGCTGCTCGTAGGTATAACCCAGGATAGCCTGGATGTTGTGGTCTTCGATATGTCTGCTATACTGGAGGGTACTTTCGTACTGGAAGTCTGTTTCCTTTGTGTTGCTGATCTCGGCTGCGCCCTTGAGGCCCTGCTCGCCGGGATAGAATTTGGTCTTATAATCAGTATAGAGGCTGCGTTTGCTGCTGTAGCTTACGAAGTTGTCCCACTTCAGACCCTCGACTGCGAGTACGTTGAGGGTAGCGCGGCCGTTGACTGCGAGATCGTCTACGTCGTACTGGCTGTTGCGCTCCTTGAGCATGGCTACAGGGTTGTAGTAGTCCATACCTCCTACCGTAAAGTAACCGCCGTTGTACTCGTCTGACGGGTCATAGACGGGCTCGGTAGGGTTGTGGTAGAAAGCCTGGCGGAAGATACCGCTGCGGGTGTTGTTGAACTTCCTCTTTCCGTAGGTCATGTTGTAGTCGAAAGTCATCCAACCTTCGAGAGCGGTTTGATGAATGTTCGTACGGAAGAGGTATTTGTTGTTGTCGTTGTTCTTCAACATACCCTGGTTCTGCTCAACATTGAGGGTAGTACGGTGTGAGAAGTTCTCGGAACCGCCGGCGAGCGCGAGGCTGTGGCGGTGTGAGAACGGGGTACGGGTCACTTCCTTGAACCAGTCTGTATTACCGCCGTAAAGGGTGTGGTATTTGCCGTCGGTGCCCGGGTCGGTGAAGTTGGTAAGAGCGTACTCATACTGCTCGGCATTCATCGGGACCGCCCTCGCGAGAAGGGTCTGGGTGATGGCCTGGCCGCGGTATTCGACCGAGGTGGCGCCCGCCTTGGCCCTGCGGGTGGTGATGATGATAACGCCGTTGGTTCCGCGGGTACCGTAGATAGCTGCGGCAGAACCGTCCTTCAGGACATCGATAGTCTCGACTTCCTGGAAGTTGATGGTCCTGAGGTCGGCTCCGCTTACTCCGTCGATGATGATGAGCGGGCCCTGACCAGCGGAAAGGGTGTTGGTACCGCGAAGGAGAATCTCCATCTGGCCGTTCGGGTCACCTCCGTTGGGGTTGGTGATCGAAAGACCGGCGACCTTTCCCTGGAGCAGGCCGGATGCGTCTCCGAATGCGCCCTTGTCGAGGTTCTCGACCTTGAGGCTGGTTACGGAACCGGTGACTTCTTTCTTAGTTGTAGTACCGTAACCGATAGCGACTGCTTCTTCGAGCATCGTAGCTGCGGAGACGGGAAGGACTACGTTATAGGTGTTGTCCTGACCTACCGTAACGGTTACGTCGTCGTAGCCGAAGGAGGAGAAGACAATAGTCTCACCAGGTTTGACCCTGAGTTCGAACAGACCGTCCATATCGGCGATAGCATAAGCTCCCGATGAGGCCACGGCGGTCGCGCCTACGAGGATTTCTCCGTCTGCGCCCTTGACCGAACCGGTGATGGTCTTGATCTGCGCCGACGCGGCCGGACTCGCAATGAAGCCCAGCAGCGCGACAAGTATTAATGTAAAGAGTTTTTTCATTTGAGGATTAGTTTCCAGCGACAACGATAAGTCCGAGTCCCGCGAGGAAGAGGACGAACATAAGGGTAAGAAGGAGATTAACTCCCTTCTTTGCTCCCTTGAATTCCTTCCAGATGAATACGCCCCAGATAGCGGCGATCATCGGAGCTCCCTGTCCGAGGGCATAGGAGACTGCTGCGCCTGCCTTACCGGCTGCGATGTAGTTCAGCGAAGTACCGAGGGCCCAGATGCAACCACCGAGGATACCGACGAGGTGTGTCTTGAAGGTTCCCTTGAAGTACTGGGCGTAAGAGACGGGCTCGCCCACGAAGGGCTTCTTCATCACTATAGTATTGACGATGAAGTTGCTGAGGAATACTCCGAGAGCGAAGATTACCATTGCGGTGTAGGGGGTAAGCTTACCGGCTGCAGGGGCTGCGAAGTTGTCGAGATCGACTCCGTTGTATACGAGGGCGGAGAAGAACGACATAATCAGACCTGCGAGAACGGCGAGGATGATACCCTTTCTGTTCTGTTTGGGATCTCTCTGCTCGTTGGAGACCTTTCCGGATGCAACGCCGTTGCAGATAACTGCTACGACTACCAGGGCTACACCAATCCAGAGGAGGGTAGTGTTCTGGCCGGCTACCGGGTGGAGAAGCAGGTTGTTCAGAACGCCCATTACGAGAGCGATGCCGACTCCCAGAGGGAAGGCTACTGCGAGACCTGCGATCGAGGTACTGGCGGAGAGAAGAATGTTGGAAACATTGAAAACGACTGCGCCAAGCAGAACCCAGCCTATGCTGGTCCAGCTGGCCTGACCGAGATCCTGAATGAACGGACGGCCTTCTGCACCGATCGAACCGGCGGTAAAGGCAAGCAGAAGGGAGAAGAGGACCATTCCGATCACATAGTCCCAGTAGAAGAGTTCATAACGCCAAGTCTTGGCAGCGAGCTTCTGAGTGTTTCCCCAGGAGCCCCAGCAGAGCATAGTGATAAAGCAGAAAATAACTGCAAGAAGGTAGCTGTTAACGATGAACATAGCCGTTGTTATTTATTGTTATTACTTAATATCGGTGATATAGGGGATTGAGGACTGAGCGCCCATCTTCTGTACGGTGAGGGCAGAGGCCTTAGTTGCGAAGCGGGCTGCCTCTTCGAGGGTCTTTCCCTCGGAAAGGGCTACGCAGACCGCGCCGCAGAAGGTGTCTCCCGCCGCGGTAGCGTCTACCGCCTTTACTTTAAGGGCCTCGACCATTATCTGTTCGTTGCCCTGGCAGACGAGCGAACCCTTTGATCCGAGAGTTACTATAACGTCTTTCACGCCCATTTTGTGGAAGGATTCGATAGCTTTAGTCCTGCTGGCCTCGTCCTTGACCTCGATTCCTGTCATCAGGGCGCTTTCGGTCTGATTCGGAGTGATAAGGGAGATGTACTTGAAGATTTCTTCGGGGAGTTTACACGCAGGAGCGGGGTTCAGGATTACATATACACCTGCTTCGTGGGCGATTTTTGCTGCCCTGAGGACGCTTTCTACCGGAATCTCGAGCTGAAGAATAAGGTAGTCTGCTTTCTTGATGACATCGGCTACGGAGTCGATGTCAGCGGGGGAGAGGTCTCCATTTGCGCCAGGGGCGACTGCGATGCAGTTTTCGCCGCTGTCGTCTACCAGAATCAGCGCAGTACCGGAGGCCTGGTCGGAATAAAGAGTATGAGAAGTGTCGATACCTTCTTTCTGATAGCCCTTGACTGCGTTTTCACCGAACATGTCACGGCCTACCTTGCAGATGAAGGTTACATCTCCTCCAAGCCTGCTGGCTGCTACAGCCTGATTGGCCCCTTTTCCTCCGGGACCCATTACGAAAGTACCGCCAAGTATAGTCTCTCCGGGGGCGGGGAGTCTTGGAGACTTGATTGTCATATCAGTATTGCTGCTGCCTATGACGAGTATTTTCTTTGACATAAGTTATTGTAGTGTTATAATCTATATGCGTTTCAGGGAGTATGCGCGCAAACGATTGCGCAACTCGCAGTTCAAATTTAATTATCTTTTCCGCATACACTGCAATATTTTGCGTATTTTTGTTGTCGCGCACCTCAAGAAAAAGTGCGCAAAGTTTCGCAGATGAAAGAAACTCTATCTACGATAGCCTCCAGGCTGGGGGTCTCCGTATCGACCGTATCGCGAGTGCTCAGCGGCGACGCGCGCAGACACCGTATTCCGCAGGCGACAGCCGAGCGGATTATGGAGGAGGCGCGTCGCTGTCACTACACGCCAAGCCACAGCGCAAAGACTCTCAGAACCAGTAAAAGCTACGCTATAGGAGTGGTTATTCCTTCGCTGAGCAACCCCTTCTTCGCAGATATGGCGAGTGTCATCATCTCCGAAGCCAGTCTCCACGGCTACACTACTATTATTATAGACACGATGGAGGCCGAATCGAACCAGAAACTCGCCCTCGAGTCTATGAGCGCCCGTCAGGTAGAAGGAATTATCGCGGCTCCCTGCGGGGGAGAAGAAGACCTGCTTGCGCTGGACGCCTCCGGTATTCCGGTAGTGTTGGTAGACAGATATTTCGAAGATACTACTCTCCCGTATGTAACTACCAACAATTACAAAGGAGGAGTATTGGCTACGCGTGCCCTTATCGACGCCGGCCACAAAGATATCGTATGCCTTCAGGGAGTGACATCCTCTATGCCAAACAAGATGAGGGTGAGGGGCTATACCGATGCCATGAAAGAGGCCGGTCTGGAAGACCGTATCAAGGTAGTCGGCCGGGAGTTCTCTATCCAGAACGGTTATCTTGAGACGCGAATGCTCCTCAAAGGCCAGGACCGCCCCGGAGCCATCTTCGCTCTCAGCAACACCATCGGCCTGGGCGCCATGAAGGCTATCCGCGAAATGAATCTCCGGATTCCGGAAGATATCTCGATGATTTCGTTCGACAACAATATCTATCTGGATTATATGATCCCGCCTATCGCCAGAGTGAGCCAGATGCTCGAAGATATGGCCCGCCTGGCTACTAAGGTCCTGTTCGAACGTATTTCGAACCCCGGACTGCCTTCGTCCCACGTAATGCTTACCCCGACTCTCATACCCGGGGGCTCGATTAAGAACGTAAGGTGATTCTTACCAGAGCTCCGCGAGCTCCAGAACCAGTTTTTCAGTTTTCTCCCATCCCAGACAGGGATCGGTGATGGATTTGCCGTAGGCAGTCTCTCCCGGCTTCTGGCAACCGTCTTCCAGGTAGGATTCTATCATGAAACCTTTGAGGAGACTTTTGATAGCGCTGTTGCTCTTGGCGCTTTTGAGAACGTCTTTCGCAATTTCCGGCTGCTTCGAATAGTCTTTCCCGGAGTTTGAGTGGTTCGTATCCACGATAAGAGCAGGGTTCTGCAGGCCGCTTTCAGAGTATAGTTCGGCAAGTTTCAGCAGGCTGTCGCCCTCGTAGTTGGAGTGATTTACTCCCTCGCGGTCTTTATATCCCCTGAGGATGGCGTGGGCGAGGGGATTGCCCTTGCTCTGGACTTCCCAGTTGCGGTATATAAAAGTGTGTTGGCTCTGGGCGGTCTTGATGGCATTGAGCATCGCACTGAGATCGCCGCTCAGAGGATTCTTCATTCCTACGGGGATGCTCAGGCCGCTCGCGGTCAGGCGGTGTTGCTGATCCTCGACTGAGCGCGCGCCTACCGAAACATAGGACAGAAGATCGGAGAGGAAGCGGTGTTCTTCGGGATATAGAAGCTCGTCTGCGCATGACATACCAGTCTCATTGAGGACGCGCATGTGGAGCCTTCTGAGCGCTATCAGGCCCTGGAGTACGTCGTCTTCGCCGATGGGATCTGGCTGGTGGAGCATTCCTTTATAGCCCGAGCCGGTAGTCCTGGGCTTGTTGGTGAATATCCTGGGAACTATCATTATCTGCCCGCGGACGCGTTCGCTCAAAGCGCTCAGGCGGGTGATGTACTCTATAACTGCGTCTTCGCGGTCAGCAGAACAAGGGCCTATCACCAGGAGCATTTTGTCGCTCCGGCCGGTGATTATATCGCGTATTTCGGCGTCATTCTGTTGCTTGGCTTTTACCCCCTCGGGGGAGACGGGATACATCTCCTTAAGTTCCTTTGGGATAGGAAGCCTGCGCTTGAAGATCATGTTTTTCATAGCTTCTGAAGGTCTTTGCAGATAGAGATCAGTTCGCGCTGGAATCGCTCATACGCGGCTTTGTCTTTAGGGTCGCTGAAGCGCTCAGAATGCTTTTTGAGTATCTCTGCTTCGCGCTTCAGGTCCTCTATAGGGAGGCCCTGTTCGTGTTTCAATTTTGAAACATCTTTTACGAGATTGATACGCTCGGCAAACAGCTCCGCTATCTGCTCGTCAAGCTCATCGATCTTTGCGCGTATGTCTTCCAGCTTGTTCATATCTATCTTGCTCCGCCGCCGAAGCCGCCGCCCGAGAAGCCGCCTCCGCCGCCGAAGGAGGTCATACCTCCGAAGCCGCCGGAAGAGGCTTTCATCTGGGCCGAGGCTGAGGCGTTAGTGATTGCATAACCCATCCTGTTTGTCATCCAGATTATCTGGCGGGCTGTCATAGGATCTGCGTAGACGGTTTCGCTGAATACTTTAGGATCTATGTCGGCAAGTTCTTTAGCGACCTTGTCTGCGATGCCGAAGATCATTCCGAAAACGAGATAATCGTTCCAGAGACCGACCTCGCGGGTGCCGCGCTCGCCTATCAGAGTGAAGTCCTTGAGGAACTTACTGAACCCTACCAGCTTGCGGGCTTCCTGCTTACCTTCGTCTGAGAACTTGCCGCTCAGGCTCATATAGTCGTCGTTCTTCAGACACTCCATCGCGTCCTTAGAAGTAGAGAGCGCCCACTTGCTGACCCGTCTGTAGTGGGCCCTGCTCCAGCGCGAAAACTCCCTATCCTGAAGAATCTGGTCCGCCCCGGAAGCTTCTTTCATCATATCGTAGAGCTCCTTGTAACAGCTCGGAAGCCCTTCAAACGAAGCGCTGTCGTTGAAGTGGAACTCGACCTTTTCTTTAGCGTCGCGCTCAACTGAAAGGATGCCACGCTCAACCATTCGCAGTATCATTGCCCCGGCTAGCTGGCTGTCCTGGGTTGCTCCGGACTTTACTTTCTTCCACACGAAATCGCCTTCGAGTATATCTCCTTTGAAGGGGACGTCTCTACACCAGTCTATGTGTCTCATTGAAGGGACTCCGAGGATAGACTTGTAGTGGGCCTTGACCGCTATGATAATAAGAAGAACAGACAGAAGAGACCAGCAGAGAGTACCCAGAAGCAACATCCAGCCGCTGATATCATCCTCATCATCTTCCTGTCCGAGGGCGGTCTTTTTGTCGTATGAAGAGCCTTCGAGCGCATAGCTTAGGACCTCATCGAAGTCTTTGTCTACAGCATTGGGAGAGTAAAAAATACCCTTTTCGAAACGAAGCAGCGCAATAACTGAAGACTTGTATTTGAAGCGCTCCGTACTGCGGTATACTGCCGAACCGTCTTCCAGGGATGACGTACCGTTGAACCCAAAGCCCCAGATGCGGCAATTGTCGGTCGAGAGGGGTACGCCCTCCGCGCTTATCCTCACGCTGACCTTTTCCGGCTTGGACGACAAGCCGGGGGAGACGAGCTGCATATGGAGCATATCGTAGTCGTGGAGGGTCTGGACGGCGCCGGTGATCGTGTAGCGGACGGTGAAGATGTGGTCGCCCATCGATCCGAGGCCCCAGCAGAGTTCGACTCCGTCTTTACCCCTGACGATGCCGCATCTGCCGGCTTTCTGCTTGATGCTCCGCCGAACGATCCAGTCTCCCTCGTTTGTAAACATCACTCCGTTTTCGCTGACGCTGAAATCGCGTATAGACATATTGCGGAGGTTGCTTTTCACCAGGTACCACTCAGTACCTTCGTCGGCGTTGATGTCCCAAATTTCGGTTATGTAGGCCGAGCCCTCGCGGTCGAGCGAGAGATTGATGTTAATGCTGCGGATAGTCCCCGCCTGAGCGGCGAAGGCCCATACCAACAGCGCGGTCGCGATGGACAGAATACGCTTCATCGGGAGCGGAAGCTATTTCATCGAGGGCATTTCGGTCTTACCCTGAGGCTCGGCCAGGTAATCCTTTGCCTGGAAACCGAAAATAGCAGCTGCGATGCTGTCAGGGAACATACGGACCATCCTGTTGAATCTCGTAACTGTGTCGTTGAAGGTCATACGGCTCAGGCGGACCTGATTCTCGTACTTGCTGACTTCGTCCATAGTCTTCAGGTAAGTCTCGTTAGCCTTAAGGGCAGGATACTGCTCGGCTACTACGTTGATAAGCCTCATAGCCTCGGCGATCTTTCCTTCCTGAGCGGCAGCATCGGCTACAGTAGAGTTGCGTCCGATAGCAGTCCTCTGGCCGATTACGTCCATAAGGGTCTTGTATTCGTGTTCGCTGTAACCTTTAGTAAGTTCAGCGAGAGCTGTAAGCGCATCCCAGCGGCTGTTTTGCTGTACGCCTATCTGGCTGAGAGCATTCTTGCAGAGTTCATCTGCCGACACGAGTTTCCTTTGAGCACCAATCAGCCACAGCGCCACCAGCGCCACGACCGCTACTATTACGATAATCGTTATCATATCTTTTGTTTATTGTTTTATGAGAGGAAATCAAGGATTGCAGCGAGGTCGTCCTTAGGGAAGGAGCGCTGCTCTCCTGAAGCGAGGTTCTTGATCTGGATCAGGCCGGAAGCGGCTTCGGTCTCGCCGCAGATAGACAGGAAGGGGATACCCTTGCGGTCTGCGTAGTCGAACTGCTTCTTGAGTTTTGAAGCGTCGGGGTAAATCTCAACTGAGACTCCGGCGGATCTCAAGGCTGCGGCTACAGGCAGGATATAAGCGGTTTCGCCCATATTGGCGAACAGCAACTGAGAGGCGGAACCGAGCCCGGCGGGGAACTTCCCGAGACCCTTCAGGACATCGTAGATACGGTCGGCGCCGAAGCTGATACCTACACCGGACATATCGGCGAGGCCGAAGATTCCGGTTAGGTTATCGTAGCGGCCGCCTCCGCTGATGGATCCTATCTCCCAGTCGAGAGCCTTGACTTCGAAGATGGCTCCGGTATAGTAATTAAGTCCGCGCGCGAGGGAAAGATCGATTTCGCAGGGGGTAGTAATTCCTGCTTCGGAGATAAAGCCGAACAGTTCCTCAAGTTCGTCGAGGCCCTTAAGACCTACTGCAGAAGAGGCCATCAGCTGACGCATAACTGCGATCTTCTCCTCAAACGATCCCTTAAGATTTAGGATAGGCTCAAGCAGAGCGATAGCCTCAGAGGATAATCCCTTCGAGAGAAGTTCTTCCTTGACGGCATCAAGACCTATCTTGTCCAGTTTATCGATAGCTACTGTAATATCTACTACCTTATCAGGGGCGCCGCAGATTTCTGCCAGGCCGCTGAGGACCTTCCTGTTGTTGATCTTCACCAGTACGTTGATTCCGAGCCGACGGTAGACTTCGTCCACTATCTGTACGAGTTCGAGCTCGCAGAGCTGGCTGGTAGAGCCGATTACGTCTACATCACACTGGTAGAACTCGCGGTAGCGGCCTTTCTGAGGACGGTCTGCCCTCCAGACGGGCTGCATCTGGAATCTCTTGAAAGGGAAGGAGATTTCGTCTCTGTGTTGGACTACATAGCGGGCGAAAGGAACGGTAAGATCATATCTGAGACCCTTCTCGCATACCTGGCTTACCAAGGGCTTCGAAGGATCGACTGAAGCAAACGCGTCTCCTGAATTCAGGATCCTGAAGAGCAATTTGTCTCCTTCCTCTCCGTATTTTCCCAGCAGGGTAGAGAGGTTCTCCATCGCGGGAGTCTCTATCTGAGAGTATCCGAAGGAGCGGAAGACGCTTCTGATAGTATCGAATATGTAATTCCTTTCGGCCATTTCCAGACGGCCGAAATCGCGGGTGCCTTTAGGGATAGAAGGTTTTTGTGTCATATTACTGAACTAAATCAAGCAAATTTACTACATTTGTCTACGAATCAAAAATGACAAGATGAAAAAATTTCTGAAAATGATGCTCGCAGTGATTTGCGGCATCCTCGTCCTCTGGATTCTGGGCTTTACTATCATCAGTATAATTGCCTCTGCCGGCAATCAAACTGCAGCAGTCCCTACGGAGGGCATTCTGAAGGTTGACCTCTCGAAGGTTCAGATCGCAGAGCAGGCAAATGAAGTTCTTGCTTTTGGCGCTGAGCAGCGTGTTCCGCTCGGTCTGCATCAGGCCGTTAAGGCGGTGGAGGCTGCAGCAGAAGATCCTGGCGTAAAGGCTATTTACCTTAAGCCCGATATGCCCGTACTCGGAATGGGCCAGCTCCAGGAATTCCGTATCGCCCTTTCTAAATTCCGTCAGAGCGGAAAGCCTATAGTAGCTTACACTGAAAATATCAGTACCGGTTCTTACTATCTCGCTTCCGTAGCAGACAAGGTATACATTACCTCATCGATCGGCGGTACTCCTACCTTCAACGGCCTGAGCTCCCAGCTTATGTTCTACGGAGATCTGCTGGATAGAATAGGAGTTAAGGTTCAGCTCATCCGCCACGGAAAATATAAATCAGCAGGCGAGATGTTTATCAGGGGCAATGCCAGCAAGGAAAACCTGCATCAGACTCAGGTCTTCATCAATACGATCTGGGGTTCGATGGTGGGCGAGATGGCCGAGAGCCGTGGAATTAGCTCCGATAAGATCAATAATGCAATCGACGATCTGAAGCTCTGCCTTCCTCAGGACTTCGTAGACTATGGCCTTGCAGACGAGACTGTAGACCGTTCGGGCCTCGAGGAGAAACTCGCAGTACTCGCTCAGGTCGAGTCTTTCAAGGATGTTAAGATGATCCCGTTTGCGGATTATGCCAAGAAAAAGGTAAGGAACAATGTCCGCGCCCGCCAGAAGATAGCTATCGTCTATGCCGACGGCGAGATAGTCGAGGGTCTTGACAAGCAGAACGTAGACGGTGACCGCTTCGCCAGCATCCTCGAAGGAATCAGGAAAGACAGCACTATCAAAGCCGTTGTTCTTCGCGTCAATTCCCCCGGCGGAAGCGTGACAGCCTCTGAGAAGATCAAGAACGAACTCGATCTTATCTCCGGCCAGAAACCCCTTATCGCCTCTTACGGAAACTACGCCGCATCCGGCGGATACTGGATCTCCAACAACGCAGACAAGATTTACTCCAACTCCGTAACTATCACCGGCTCGATCGGAGTCTTTGGAATGGTTCCCGATTTCAGTAAAGTCCTCAAGGACGTAGCCCACGTAGGAATAGACAACGTCTCATCCAACAAACACGGCGATATGATGTCCCTTACCAGGCCCTTCACGGACGAGGAGTACGCTTATATGCAGCGCAGCATCGAAGCTATCTACGAGCGCTTCGTAAGAATCGTCGCCGAAGCCCGCGACAAAACTCCCGAGCAGATCGATGAGATCGCTCAGGGTCGTGTGTGGGCCGGCGCCGATGCTCTTGAGATCGGCCTTGTAGACGAGATCGGAACCCTCGAAGACGCTATCGCCTTCGCCGCTACCGCAGCGGGAGATTCCAACCTCGCAGCCTGGAACATAGTCGAATATCCTAAGGTCAACACCGTAGCCGACCTGTTCTCGAGTATGATGGCTCCCCAGGACGAAGACTACAGTATCTATCTTAAGTGGTTTGACAACTGGAAGAAGGGCAAGTGTGAGTTCACTTTCGCCGCTATGCCCTACAGAATTACTGTCAAATAAGACGAAGTTTTCCCTTTCGGACTTTGTAAGGTCCGAATATCTTGCCCCCGAGAGGGCGGCCGCTTTCGACGGACTTCTTCAGACGGAGAAGTCCGTCTGCGTTTAGCCGCCCCTCTGTAAAGCGGAACAGCAAGTATTCCCAATGTTTGTAGGTCACGACCTTTTTCAGGTCTATAGCGCCGTCTGGAAGAACACACTCCCCGGCGGCCTGCCTGTAATAATCCTCCGCGATATCGTCTACCTGGGCGAAACGCTCCATATCGGCAGCGAGCGTCCTCAGATACGAAGGATTGATCTCCGCAAAGACCGGCATCACCTTCCCGCGGAGTTTGTTGCGCTTGAAGACTGTGTCCGCGTTTGTGCTGTCTTCGCGCCAGGAGAGCCCCTCGCCCTCCATCCACGCGCGAATCTCGGCGCGCGAGACAGCAAGCAGCGGACGCAATACCCTGCGCGGGAATTCGCCGGAATCGGCCGACATCCCGCGAAGCCCGCGTGAGCCGCACCCGCGCAGCAGATTGAGCATCAGCGTCTCGGCATTGTCGTCGGCGTTATGGGCCACGGCTACCGCCTCAAATCCCTCGTCCGAACACAGCTGCCCGAACCACCCGTATCGGAGGTCCCTGGCCGCCATCTCGATCGAGATTCCTTCCCGCGCGGCGTGATCAGCGGTCTCGAAGCGCCTGACATACAGCCCCACGCCGCGCTTCTCACACCACTCCCGGACGAACTTCTCGTCTCCGTCGCTCTCCTCCCCGCGAAGCCCGAAATTACAATGGGCCACGGCGAACTCGATCTCACCGCCGGCCCCGGCAGCAGCATACGAAGAAGAAAGGTCGCCGCGAAGCGACCTTTCTGCCATATACATCGAATCGATGCCTCCGCTGACTGCGAGAAGAATTTTCACTATTTCTTGGAAGCGATCGTGTAGGTGAATGCGAAGCTCATGAACTCCTTGAACTGCCATCCGCGAGGGCTGGTCTGGCCGGTAGTCTCATCGGTGACGAGGACGTTGGGATCGTTGATCATCCAGGTCTTGAAGGAGAGCTTGATAAGTTTGGAGAGCTGCCAGTCGATGGCGTTGTCCCAGTTGATACGGAAGTAAGGCTCGGCGAGATAGTCGGTGAAGACGGTTGCCTGAGACTCTACCGTAAAGTTGTCGTTGATCTTGAACTTGAGGTTGGCCTTGACCTGGGCACCGAACTGGAACAGAGCGCTCTTGTAGAAGCCTCCGATCTGAGCGGCATCTCCGCCTGCGACTGCAGCGGTGTATGCTGCGTCATCCTCTGCGACGCCGAGTTTCATACCGTAGCTCGAGCGTAGAACAGGGTTGTTGACGATGGTGAAGCCTCCGGTGAGGGGAGCGACGTTGATGTTGAACCACTCGTTCGGAACCCACTGGATACCAAGTGCGAGGTTGGTGTAAGCGGGGGAGATGAAACCGGAAACGGGATCACTCGCGACCCACTTTCCCTCAGTGTTCTGGGTGTACTCCTTAGGAGTATCGGTGAACTGGCTGCGGAAATCATACGAAGCGGTGTAGCTCAATTTGGAGTCTGCCTTAGTCTGATAAGCCCACTTACTCTCGAGATAGATACGGTCGTTGTTCTTCTGGAAAACGCCTTCCTTATCAGAAGAGTTGAGGAAACCGTAGTCGAGCTGAAGACGGTTGTTCCAGCTCATAAGGTCCTTCTTATAGTCTGCCTTTGCATCAAGAGCGGAAGCGAGGGTGATAGTGTTGTATCCACCGGCCGCCCAGTTCTTGAGCTGAGTGTTGTTGACACCGAGGCTTACGGACAGAGAGTTAGTCCAGTATTTCGGCTTCGGAGCAACTGCTTCCTCTTTAGGAGCGCCGGAAATCTCTGCGGCTG
>JAEEGH010014923.1_pt1 | contig 16956 bp, 20 predicted proteins | sample 9134181 | NCBI WGS metagenome assembly JAEEGH01 (sample SAMN16246544, study PRJNA631951) | gut metagenome | biome: gut microbiome; feature: rumen; material: DP-attached | host: Bos | place: Iran: Karaj | collected 2018-10
TAGTTCCGCTTTTTTGCCGGTATATTCCTCCCAACGCTTAACAATAACGTCGCAAAACTTCGGATCTAACTCAATTAATCGAGCGACTCGACCGGTTTTTTCGGCCGCAATTAAGGTCGAACCGGAGCCGCCGAAGCCGTCCAAAACCATTTCGCCGAGTTTTGAGCTGTTATTAATGGCGCGTTCCACCAGTTCCACCGGCTTCATCGTCGGGTGCAAGTCGTTCCGGATCGGCTTGTTATACTCCCAAACGTCGGACTGGTCGCGGTCGCCGCACCAGTAGTGCTTTTTATCCGCGCCCCAGCCGTATAAAATCGGCTCGTATTGCCGCTGATAGTCAGACCGCCCGAGCGTGAAGGTGTTTTTCGCCCAGATGATAAACGTCGACCATTTGCCACCGGCCGCCACAAACGAGGAATAAAGCGTATGTAATTCCGATGAGCTCATGCAAACGTAGGCGGCTCCGTTGTTGAACATCATTAAATTGGAAAGGCTGTCGGTCAAAAACTGCCCGAAGTCATCGCCGAGGTTGTCGTTCATAATGGTGCGGTTATGGTTCGGACTGGAGTGATAGCGAAGCTTGTCTTTCATGGTCGCACCGTAATTGACGTTATACGGCGGATCGGTAAATACCATGTCCGCGACATCGCCCGCCATTAGCTTTTGCACGTCGTCAAACATTGTGGTGTCACCGCAGAGGAGTTTATGCTTGCCTAAAATCCAAATATCGCCTTGCTTGGTTATCGGCTCAACCGGTGCTTCCGGCACTTCGTCCTCATCGGTATTGCCGCCGGATTGCTCTTCGCCGAGGTGCTGAATTTCTGCCAACTCATCCGGATTAAATCCGAGCAAGTCCAAATCAAAATCAGCCTCGGAGAGTTCGGCCATTTCGAGTGCGAGCATTTCTTCATCCCAACCGGCATTCAGCGCGATTTTATTGTCGGCGATAACCAACGCCTTGCGTTGAGTTTCGGTTAAGTCCGGCAAGCAGATAACCGGCACTTCGGTTAACCCAAGCCGCTGGGCGGCAAGCAGTCGACCGTGACCGGCGATGATGACATTGTCCGAGCCGATTAAAATCGGGTTGGTAAATCCGAATTCTTTTATGCTCGCCATAATCTGAGCGATTTGCTCTTCATTATGCGTGCGTGAGTTACGGGCATACGGAATCAAATCCGCAACCGGAAATGTGGCGTGAAATTCCATTGTAAAAATCCTCTAAAAAATGAAAGTGACCAGCCAAGTGACCAACCAAAAGTGACCAGTGACCAGCCGAGAAAAAACTAAATCCCTCAAAACCCTTATGTAGCAAGGGTTTTGAGAGATGGGTGACCAGTAAACAAAAAGCCGTTTAACTAGATTTTCGCCGCGGCTTGCGTCCCCGCATACGAAAAAAGTCGAGGAAGGACCCGTTAAATCGAAAAGAGCCCATCGCGACAGAGTTTTGTAAACACCGGACGGTTCAGCCCAAGCTTGGCAATAATCTCGGAAGGTTTATCCGAAATTGAAAGCGTTGTGATGGTTTGAACACCACGCTTGACTGTTTTAACCACCGCGCTTGGTAAGTCTGAACGTCCGATGCAACTTGATAAGTAAACAAAGCACTCGTCATTATCTTTAAGGTAGTCCAATGCCAGCTTGCGAGCGTAAATGTTCAACGTCACATCAGACTTGCTTGCATCCTTAGTCCACGGACTGCCGCCGCCAACCGGAGCGGATGCCGAGTAGAAGTCACAAGCGAGCTTCCGTCCGGTCACACCGCAGTCAGCGATGGAAGAGTGCCGCTTGTATGTTCCTGTTCCGTTGACGATAATGTTCTCCGGTTCTTCACCTAACGCGCGTATAATAAATGTCGTGAGGTCAACCTCTTTAAGCATCGGAATTGCCACGATAACCGTGTCAACGCCGCTTAGTTCGTTAAGTGTGATCTGAGTTTTAATATCAATTCCAAGGTGGATGTTTTGGAGTGCATACTCATACAAAGCCTTGCACAGTTTGTTAGCGAGATACTGCTCGCGGCTGATGTTACCAACACCTTGGCAAGCATAACCAACAAATATGCCTTGGTCGCCCCAGCCATCCTGTTCGACACCGGCCGCGATATCTGCCGACTGCTGTCCGATGAAGTTGATAACCTGAATTTTGCTCGGCTCGATGGCGTTATCGTGCCAGCGCACAGAGTAATAAGCATCGTAGCCGATTTCAGCGAGTGCATCCAACACGTAATCGTTGACTTTTGCCAAGCTGACGTTGCCTTTGACTTCGCCACCGAGAACAACGATGTTGTCTTTAATCATCACTTCGACCGCGTACCGGACATTTTTATCTTGCTCGATCAGCCGGTCTAAAATGTAACTGGAAATATAGTCCGCCGTTTTATCAGGGTGTCCGAGCGACACCGCTTCCGCCGTTTTAATCATTGGTATTCCTTATGTTTGGGGGGTTATTTAAAATGCCAACGGGGACGTGCTTACACTTTCGTCCCCGATTATACCAGTTTTTATACGCTTTTTTGCCGTTTTTGTAAACCCCCTTTTTTGTAATTTACATTTTTTCTTCCTTTGAGAAAAAATTGTATTTTTATCAATGACTTATCGTATATGATAACTAATCGATTGCGTGAAACACCAAAATCTCGGCATAAATATTTCCACGGAATTAGCTTGGCTCGCTTCCAAACAATCTTTCGTTCACGAGGTTCTAAAACAGTCATCCAGTCCAAAACGACACGTTCCCACAAAGCAATTTGTGCTTGTGTTGGACGAACTTTTAGGGGCTTAACATCCATGAACGCAATTTCCTGGGGAGTGTAAACGATATCAAAAAGCCAGCACCGGTACTTAGGAAGTCTTACCGGTGGAAGTAAGCGATCTACATAGGCGGCAGTTTCCAAATCCTGCTTGATCCGTTCAATTGTAATTGGTTTCATCTCACACCGCCTTTCCCTTGCCGAGCTCATTTTGACGAGAGGCAAGTTCCGCCTCAAAGCCTGTTATTGAAATTCCGGCATCCTTGCAATACCATTGCCGAACCGCTTTTTGCCAATCCAAGGCCACGTATTTTTTGCCGTGCCGCCAACCACGTTCATTGTGCCACGCCATGAAAGCCGGAACATCAACAGCAATTCCGAGTTCTTTGCAATAATCCGCGACATTTTCCGCACTCGGCGCACCCACAAATCCGGAGTTATCCACACTTTCAGGCTCTCTTTCTCTACCACCATTATCCGAATCATTATCCAGTACATTCTCTATCTCCGACTCTTTCTCCTTCTCCGACTCTAGTGGGCGACCGCTGGGCGGTGTAGTGGGTGGTTCGCTATCCGCTCGCTTGGCGGTCGCTTTGCGATGGCTTGCGCCTTTCTTGGCGTTTTGCGAGTTAATCTCGCACATTTGCATCCACCGCTCGTTATGCATCGTAATCACGCGTTGAATCGAATCAAATCTGTCTTTTTTTAAGCCCGATAATTTTACAGATGTGCTACCGTATAAATTAAATTCACATATCGCGATAATTAAATCGCAGATTTCGTTTTTCCTAAAGTTATGCACAGCGGCAAGGAAGTCTGCCGGATACAAAACAAATGATGTTTTCTTATTGTCCATGACGACCTCCGTTATCGTCTATGGAAGCAAATTTAATGCGCTTAACGCCTTGAACCCATTTCAAGGCCAGAGAGGTGCGCCGAACCTCGTCACGCACTTTCTTCTCCAGCTCATCAAGCATTTCCGTTTCCAGATTAAGCAAATAAACTACCGGAATTTGGCGGATTTCCTCAGTCACATACTTAAATTGTTCCTGTTTCAGCATAAGTTTTTCCTTTCAATAAAATTGATATCCACTATGCTTCATTCCGGAAACGCGGAAAATCGTACCGTAAAAAATCACAGATTTTTCATTTTTTTGAAAAACTGATAGATTGTCCTCTTACTCATGTGCAATTTTCCTACTATCTGATCAACGCTATATCCGAGCATTATTAATTGGAGAGCTTGCTTCAGCTTCGTATTGTCGGCCTTGGCAAAAATCTCTTGAATGGTGGCATGATTGAGCGGATCTGTCGGCGGTGGCAAAATCTCGTAAAAAAAATCCTCATTGGATGTTTCGTAGTCCAATGAGGATGCTGAGTGAGCCTTGCTCCGTTTTCGTCGGTTATAAATTTTATAGGCATATAACCGCAAGGAGTGCACAACCAACGCTTCGTCAACGTCGGGAACTTTATAAAACTGCTCCAGATAATAAAGCAGAAGGTCTTGAATTATATCTTCGCGGTCTTCGTAGTTAAAATATCGGGTTGAAAGCAATCTGTGCGTTTGCGCATAAACTGCTAAGCGGACATACCTTGGTAGTCCGCTGAAAATGTCAAGATTCATAAAATAAACCTCTCTTAAATGTTAATGAGAAGTTAATTTTGAACGAAACTAAAAATTAGACAATAAGTTTTATTTTCTACTAAAAATTGAATTTTGGCAAAACTTCGGATGTATAAGTAGTATGAGCCAAAATTGATTGTGCAAAATTTTGTGCAAAACTAAGGTGGTATACTGCAGATTATGGTATTAATCTAAGATTGTAAAACCGTACTTTTCGTGTTGCTCAGCCCAAATCGGCGGGATATCGCTCCGCATCAAACGTCTTAGACATAAAGTTGGCGGTTGATGACCTTTCAAAATCGTGCGGATTATCGCCGGAGAGAGTGAGGTCAGTTTTAAGAAGCGGCTGACATTACCGGCATCGACATTTTCTTTTATAGCAATCTCGGCGATGCTCTTTCTTGATTGGTCTATCATTTTTTGATACTTAAATCCTAGGCTGATGCCGTTAATCAATTCGCCGTCAAAATGCGGATCAGTTGAGATATTCTCCGGCAGATGTATTTCCGTTCTACCTTTATGCTTTATAAATGGCATCGGTAACACGGTTTGATGTCCGGTACTGTTCTGCATTAAGTTTTCCGGCAGCAAGCTCAGACCTAAATCAGTCCAGTTAATTTCCATTGTTTCATAATTTACCGTTACGCCGGTAACCAACATTCTCATTAAGAGCAGTTTATAGCGGTCAGCCAGTTTATAAAAGACCTTTTCCGGCGTGCGTAAAACCCTCAATAACTCCATTGTCTTATTCGGCGCAACCTTATCAATCAAGGCTTGGAATACTTTTGGATATTGGAAGAGTTGCGATACGATTTTAATCATGCATTCGTCCATGGTGGCCAGCGGAACAGCTCCGTTGGTACATTTATGATATCCGTGTAATTTAGCGGCAGTGGAAGTGTAGTAATAGCGTTTAACACCGCGCGTTTTGCAGGCTGTCGGTGTCATACTGCAATGACAGCATCCGCAGGTTAAGAGCCCGCGCATAATGCCAACTTCGTTGTTTTTATATAAACACGCCCGTTGCGTGGATGGTCTGGTTTCGCACACTTGCTGGGCCGCGTTGAAAACTTCCTCGCTGACAATTCCTTCGTGTTGTCCGTCATAGAGTTGATCTTTATGCTTAATTTTACCCATATAAATCGGGTTTTTAAGCATTCTGACAATTGCTGTGCGAGCTAAATTTTTATAACCTTGTTCTTCCATCAAACGTGATACTGTTTGCGCTGATTTATATTGCAGGTAGCTCTCAAACATAAATTTAATTTCCTTGGCTTCTTCCGGCTTTATAATCAGCTTGCGGTTAATAACCTGATATCCATATGGAATGCCACCGCCCATCCAAATACCTTTTTTCTTGGAAGCGGCAACCTTGTCTCGTACACGTTCCGCACCTATTTCTCTTTCAAACTGGGCGAACGATAACAGCATATTTAAAGTCAATCGTCCCATGCTGTCCGCAGTATTAAAGTTTTGCGTTACCGAAACAAACGAGCAATGATATTTATCAAAAATATCGACCATCTTGGCAAAATCGGTCAGTGAACGGGTAAGTCGGTCAATTTTATAAACCACAATCATATCAACTTTACCGGCTTCAACATCATGCATCAATCGTTCCAAAGCCGGACGTTTCATGTTGCCGCCTGAGAAGCCGCCGTCATCATAATGCTCGTCAATCAGCACCCAACCTTGGTGTTTTTGGCTTTTAATGAAGTTCTCACTTGCTTCACGTTGGGCTTCCAACGTGTTAAATTCCTTTTCCAAACCCTCGTCGGTAGATTTACGAGTATAAACCGCACACCTTATTTCACCCATGATTTAACTCCGAAAAATTCTTGTCCCGATATTTTACGGCCGGTTATCAATTTGGCCAAACCGCCAAGTGATTTATAAACCTCACCATCCATTTCGAACCCGCCATCAACAACTCGGATTTTATAAGTTGCACCTTTATATTGTTTTATAATCTCTGTTCCATGCACAAACTTCTGCGGCGTGAATAATTCTGTTGTATCCATATTTTCAAGCATCCGCCTTATTTTATTATCTAAGCCGCCGAAACGCATTTCCTGAAGCTTATTAGTTACGCGCCAAATATAATATTCTTTGCGTGTAGACGTTGTCGGGATACCGATGAGCTTATCGTAGTACGCACGTAACTCTTCGTACGAAAGTTGGGGAATTGCGTGCAAGTCGATGTTTAAATCAATATTATGCATTTTTATTTCCTTTCTCTACGTTTTGGCCATTATCTTCCATCAGCAGGATAACAGCCCCTAAAATCATGTTTATCAAATCGTTCATTGGTCACCTCTTGAGTATTACCAATGCTTGGATTTTCTTTATTATCCAGTAAAATCGACACTTTCCCGCCATTTTCTTGCTCATCCAAAAGAATGGCTATCGGAACGGCTATAATTGAGATCATCTCATCAAAAATGTTGTCTGCTACCATTTGTTTTTCCTTTCAACAGACTACATTCCCGATGCGCGAAAAATCGTACCGTTGTTTTTTAATTTTTTTTTTGAAAGTATCATTGTTTGTGAATGCGACTTATTTGCACGAGCGCATAAGACGGAAGAACAAACAAGAGTCTGAATTATGTATTTTCAATAACTTAATGGTCTGTGTCGGACATTCCAAAAGTATCTATTTTCAAAAAAAAGGCGGCAAACCATTTTATAAAAAATAGATACTCAGACATACCATCGCAAAAAATTGTGGGCGGTGGAAATTTTTAGAAACTCGGAAAGTGCCGAAAAATGGGCGGTTTGAGGGGATTAAAATTTTGCGATAATTAATTTTGATTTTAAAACAAAAAAAGGAATGACAAGTATCATTCCTTTTTGTTGGTGGGCGACTTAGAACTCGAACCTATAACCAGATACTTTCGTTCGCAAACCACCTTGTTTGATAAAGTTATTATATTTCAATTTGTTAGGTAATGCAAGGATATTTTTTACTTTAATGCACTTTTTTCAAAAAAATTCATAACCCCGAACTCATAAGACGCGAACACGAAACTCATATTTAATATTTTTTATTGTTTTTTAATGATTCATTTTATATAGTGAATCTCGTTGGGATAAGCCCAATTCTCAACTGGATATTGACAATCCAATCGACGCGGGCAAGAACATAGCTTTTGCATTATGTTGTTAATGCAAAGGAGATTGCCATATTATTGGGCATCTCACCGTAACGGGTGGATGCCAGTGAATAAGGCATTACCCAAATAACTGGGCTACTTATCGCGTCGATTGTAGTGTCAACATCCACCCACCTGCAAAGGTGGGTGAAATCATTTGGGCTGAATGGTAGTTCAAATTGAGTAAAACTTGTGCCTTTTTAGGCAATGATTATGATTTTATGAGCGGACGGAAACGCATACGCCGGCCTAAGCCCGAATTAAAAGAAAAAATCAAAGCACAAATTATCAACTTAATTGAAAATGAAAATGTTGATACATTTCTCGTCGGCGAAATCGGCGGTTATGAAGAAGATGCCTACGATACGGTTTTAGAGGTTTTCAAAAGCTATCCCGATATACATATCACTCTTATTGTCTCCAAAACATCTGAACTTCATGACATCGGGATTGATGGTAGCGGTATTATTCATCAACGAAGATTTTGCCACGATTGGATATATCCGGATAAATGCGCCGTGGGCTATAAACGCTGGTGCATTGTGCATCGCAACCGCTATATCATCGAAAACACCGATTTTATTATTGCTTATAACAAATATAAAGGCAGAGCTTATGATTTCTGCAAACAGGCCAAAAATAAAGGCGTGACGATTATTGAATTGGCAGAAAAAGAATAGTTTTACAAATAAAAATCCCTCGCGGCGGTTAAGCGGCGGGGGATTCTTTATTTTAGTGTTTACGGTAATGATACCTCAAAAAATGTTTGCGACAAACCTCATCTTTATCAAAAAACGATATGATAAAAAAAGGTATATACACAGTCACATAACTTGCGGCGAACAGCGCAACTGCCGCAAATATGCCGAGAAAGTATCTTTTACCTAAAGCATGGGGCGCAGAAGTGCTCATCAAGGACTCTATTTCCGGTTCAAAAAACCAGAAAGCAAGTCCGACATAACAAATTCCGGCAACTAATACCCAGAACCATCCTACCCACGGAAAATCAAATGTAAACTTAGCTGACCAATGGGCATAGGCTATCCTTTGTCTCAAAGTCAAATGCTGTTTTTCCATACGCTTTTACGGTTTAGTAGTTCAGATAGGTAATGTTTTTACCCAACTTGAACTTCTTGCCCAGTTTAAGCACCTTAATGTATAAGGTAACAACCACAACAAGCCAAACAGCCAGAAAGACGTAGCTTACCACACAACGCCAATGAAACATCTCTTGATACCGTTCCACGGCATCAAAATAGTTTATCATTACCAAGATCAATGGCCACAAAGCCCAGAATATCATCCCACGGATGATGTTCTGCTCGGTTTTGTAAGCCTTAATCACTTCTTCGGTGGTGGCATAAAGAAAAGCACTCTGCCTTTCATAAATGCCGATTACCGGAAAACCTGCCTCTTTAGGAGTTTTGCCATAATTCTTTTCAAAGAGATTGATGGCTTCTTTTGTTCTTTCCATACGCGTTCATTATTTAGTTTGCACTTACAATATTTTCGCCCCGTGGTTTTCTTATTGGTGTTCTGAGATATTCCAAAAGGTGTTTGTAATAATCAACCATGCGACAAAGCCAACATAACAAAAACAATGTTACGAAGAAAATCGCCAAGTAATACAACTGGAGAGATACTTCACTTATGGCAGGAAGTTTACCGATTTTTATCAAAACATTCGGAAAACAAAACGCAAAATAAGCAAAGGTACAACACAAAATCAACCAACAGACATTCAGCAGATATTGTTTTTTGCCGTATTTTTCACCAATGTAGTCCCAAATAATGAAAAATGCCGGAGACAAAAACAAAACAAACCAAGGCCCGAAAATCAGAGTAATGACAGCCACTAAGGCATAATCATCGTATGTCCACGTCTTAAGCCTCTCAAAAAGCGGCATAAATGCGTCAAAATAGATGGTCGCGGCGGCAAGAATACCGGTTACGATAAACAAAGCCAAACCGACGATGTACTTAGCTAAAGAAGTCTTTTCCATACGCAATAATATTTAGTTTGTTAATAATTCGCTGTTATAATTATAGATTTTCTAACCGTCACCTTAAAGAAAAAATATATCAGAGTCAAACAAAAAAAAATCCGCGGAACAGGAAGTTCTGCGGATTTTAAATCATTTGCTAAGATAGAAGTTTATGCCAAACCTGACGCACCAATATAAGCGCGTGGGCACCAATTTCTTCTTTCAAAGGGATGTAAGTATGTATAATAATGCTTACTTACTTCATCAAAAGCACGTTTACCTCGCTCATCAAGATCTTCAACGTAGGTATGACTATACTCTGGGTGGAGACTTAGAAAGAAACGCCACAACTCGCCAAAATGCCTATAATATGCTTCATCTTCAGGACAGCTTGGTTTCTCTCTTGTAAAGGAATACTCGGTACTACAACCACAATTATTATGGCTAGTTTCACTAGATTCACAGCATAAATTACCAATGATTAGCAATACAACAACACCCCCAGTAATGGTACAGGTACCCAGTACTGCTATCATAAGCTTTTTCTGCTGCTCGGCAATATCAGACACATGAATACAAGCCATCACGAATACTGCTAAGAGAAGACACACGACAAAGAAGCATAACTTTACTTCAGGCTCCTTAATAAAATCGATAATTCCAAAAGATTCCTTACGCTTATTTTCCATACGCGAAATTTTCTCGACTTTAACGAGCGGAGGTTCTCTCCGGTTTGCTTAAGTTGTTAAAGATAAGCCTCTCCCGATGGTATATCTTATAAAAATATCTTCATAATTTATTGTTAAGCGCAATATTAGACGAAAATTATCGAAAAAGCAAGAGTTTTTTTATAAAAAAATCCGCGGAGGTTATTAGCCTCAGCGGATTTTTAATTTAATCATCAATGCTCCAATACTTTTGCGTCCAGTCATGAAAACTCATAGTCCTCATATCTCGTTCTTTTTCCGACTCGTAATTTTTATAATCTGAGTAGCGCTTAAGTTCACTCACTCCCAAAAGAACGGCCATGATAATCGCTGTTGTTACGACGACTACAAGAAGGACAACAAAAATAGTTCCCACGGGACCAATGGTATAATAAATGGTATAATAAAGTTTTGCAACCAAATCCATAAGCATTAAGCACGGGCTTTTACCGTAGCAAGCTTTCTTAAATTGCTATAAACAACCGTCAAAGAACTAAAGCGGGGCATTATTCAATTTTTTGATGTCAGTCACACAAAATTGAATGTTCGGATTAAAAAAGCTCCCACAATTTTTCTCCTCGAATTTGAAACGATATTTTTCGCCTTTTTTCAGAGCTCCGTAATAGTGCGTCGCTTTGCGCAAGGTATATTCACCTTGTCTATACATATGGAAAGTTCCCTGATCTGTATCGACAATGTAACATAACGTTTCTTTTGTACCGGCTTCACCCTCAGTATAAAGAATAAGGGAAGAGATATGACCATCCAACCTTGTTCTTCTATCTTTTGAGAGATTTTCTACTCTGGCCACAATATATCCGTCATCATCAACATATCCGGATATCATTGTTTTTCTGAGCTGTATTTGTGCTTCAACTTTCCTAATAGAATCTGCACGTAATGCCTCAACTTTCCGGATAGAATCTGCACGTAATGCCTCAACTTTCCGGATAGAATCCTGTCGTTGCTCTTCTTGTTGCATTTTCTGCTGAAAAGCAGGATCACAGACTTCTTTAATTGCCATTATTCCTACGAATAGAACAAGGCAACAGCAAAGGCAACAGCAACAGCCACAAACAATCTCTATACGATTATCCTTAATAAAATTGATAATCCCAAAAGATTTCTTACGCTTATTTTCCATACGCGAAATTTTCTCGACTTTAACGAGCGGAGGTTCTCTCCGGTTTACTTAAATTGTTAAAAGATAAGCCTCTCCCGATGGTATATCCTAATAAATACATTATAATTTTAAATCTGGAAAAGATATTAGACGAAAATTTTCACAAATGCAAGAGTTTTTTATAAAAAAATCCGCGGAGGTTATTAGCCTCAGCGGATTTTCTTAAATCAGTTCATTTACTGTGCATCATAACGAGTCTTTAACATCTTTTTTCAAGCAACTCATAAAACATCTCGATGGTTGCCTGTGTAGGCGTACCATACTTGGTGAGTTTGCCGATGAAGTCTCCATCGCGGAGATCTGTAATCAGGCAGACGTCAGACTTTGTTCGAGAGTTCGGACGGTACTTTTTGCAGTACGGCCCCGAATTGTTGAAACCCATCTTAACAGCCGTCATCTCCGGTTCATCGGTGTCCGGTGTAATCCACATGTTGGGAATCTGGTTGTTGATTGGGAACTGTAGTTCAAAATCACCACCATCCGGCAATTGAGCATAGATTTCTTCGGAAGTTGCCGCAACATTGGCAAGCCAGTTGTTGGCAAAGGTTGTAAAGAAGTACTCGGCTTCCTCCTTGGTTGGGAGATGTACCTGCAGATCGGCATTTCCTTCAGCTCCTAACATTCTCTTGTCAAGTGCTTGCTTGAGAAGTTGGACGCTATCTTCAATGTTGTCTTTGCTAATCTTCTCGCCCTGAGCAACCGAAAAGACTTTGGTTCCAACGGCGTAGCCGATGAGGTGCTCTTCCAACTGCTTAATCTCGAAAGGCATGGAAATCAACCTGCCGTTGAGATAGTAAACCCAATTGTAAGGGCTCTTCTCTTCAATGGGGAATGCAAGCCATGTCTTGTAAGCATTGGCAATTTTTTCCACTTCTTTTCCCGAAACGCCGAAATGGCGCAAGGCACGGAAAATACCATAAACATTTTTTCTCATAAGCGTTTGGTCTCGGCTTTAACGAGCGTAGGTTCTCTACGGCGAACATTAAATGATTACTGATGTATGTATTCTTTGCTTAAAACAAAGAACCATTTTCCAATAATACCTTCATAATTTGATTGTTAAACACAATATTAGACGAAAATTTTATCAGAGTCAAACAAAAAAAATCCCTCGTGGCGGTTAAGCGACGGGGGATTTTTTAATCAGTTCATTTATTTACGTTTCTTTCTTCGCTTTATTCAGAGTTCATAACCGCGGGTGCGCAAGATGTCAATTGCTTGACGACCAAAGAAACGGCATACTACGGCTTGTTTTGGATTTAAAACTCCGTCGTATTTTCCATCTATAGCACAGTCAGTACGAATGTCCCAGAGTGTGAACATATCCAAGGGATGCGTTTTAGCATCGGGCATATTTTCCAGATGATACAACATACCGTCAATATACAAATGCAAAGCCGTATCTTCCTCAGATAAGTTTTCTTTTTCCAAAACCCTTCTGCAAACATCAGTTTGTGTCAGAGTTTTTTGCAAACCCTCAAAGCACATACTTTCATAATGCTTTCTTGCCAGCAAGCACGTTTCCTTGATAGGGCACGTTTTGCACACATTTCCGCCTACATTGTAGGAATTTGCTTCTAACTTTGGCTCAGAAGCAAGTTCAAAGCCAAAATCAAAAGGAGTTAATGCTTTATCTTCCATAGCTATAACGTTTTAATGTTTGACACTAGAAAATAACAAATTCCGATTCAGCGATGTCTTAGGTGTAAGTTTTCCGAAATAGTCAACCTCACCAATGAAAAGGTCATCGCCTTTGGGCTGAACGACCAAATAGAGTGCAGCTTGCGTATTCTCTGACGGACAGTGCGGTTTTGCGCTGTGGTCTATGAGCGTTGCAAACGTTCTTTCCGGATGGTCAGCACTGGGCGTAATCCATACGTTGCCGTATTTGTTGTAAATCTTGGTACTCAGATCACGATTATCGTTCGTTTTCTCCACCAAAACTTTGGCCTCATCTCTGGTCGGCAATCTCAGCTTGAAACTGAAGTGGTCGGCCGCGGCAAAATCCTTAGTAATTTCAGCCTTGAGTTCTTGGATTTTTGTTTCCAACTCCTTATGGCCTACATTGCTGAAGTACCCAGCCAGATAAACAACACCGCCAATCTCAATACCAACGAAGCGACTACCCAGTCCCTCAATCGGGTATGGCATCGAGTACAGATTGGTATCCAAGCAGTAAACCGTTCCGTAAGAAGGAATGTTTTCTACCGGATTATCCAGCCAGTTTCGATAACCATGAGCCAGTCCTACGACTTCTTCAGAAGACACTCCAAAATGGCGTAATGCCTTGTAGATGTCAAATAATTTACGTCTTGTGTTCATAACGCGTTTTCTCTCGACTTTAACGAGCGGAGGTTCTCTCCGGCGTACATTAATTAAACGATTACTGATATATATGTATTCTTTGTTTGCACAAAGAACCAATTTCCAATTATATCTTCATAATAGATTGATACCCGCTATACTAGACGAAAATTTTCGCAAATGCAAGAGTTTTTTGCCTTAAAGTGCAAAATAAGGCAACAAAAAAAGCCGCCGGATTTTACTCCGACAGCTTTTTTGTGATTAGGGTTAATCTTTCTTCTCAGGTATCCAACCTCTTCTTTCTGCCTCACGGCGGACATCAAGGTCGAGTTCCGTGAATTCGTCATTGTCATAAAGCTCAACATAGAGCTGAATGACTTCTTTGGCATTATCAAGCGAAAGCAACTTGTCATGAATGGTGTTCTGAAGAGAGTGCTTCTTGATATACTTCATAACAAACTCCTCAGCTTTAGGACACTCAAACATCTTGATAACAAATGAGATATCCAACCGTTCGCCAGCCTTGATGCTCTTACTCAAAAAATCCTGACACGAGCAGATCACGCCATTGAGCAAATCCTGCAAAGTCGGGTTGTTGTTCACAAACTCTTTGATGTCATCATTGGCCATTCCGTAGTTTGGCTCATACTTGAAGATTAACTGCGCCATTGTCAGATTAGAATAGTGCTTCAAGATGTGCAGGATTGCCTCGGCATCGAGAGTATGACCGGTCTCGTGGAATACATGGTACTGGTCAAGTCCCATTTCCATCTGCGCCTGCGGGCAGATTTCCTTGGTTGTTTCGCAGAATGATATCCAAGCATCGATCTGCTTTGAGCCGCGCTGAGATTTTGTGAACACGCGCTGACTGTAGATGTTCTGACGCCTCTCAACTTCTTCCTTGAATTTGGCAGAACTCGGACGCTCTAAAAGGTTTTTGAGCATCTCTTGACCAAGACCGCAACGCTCAACGTAGTCGTAGAAGACCAACGCCAACCAAGTGTTGCTGTAAACACCCGTCGTGCTTTTTCTGGCTTCATTGGCCAAGCACTCAGCCAAATCTTTCGAAATGGTGCCGCGCTTGAGATAATCGCTCAACGTTGACATATCGTCTTCTTTTTTACTCTTGACTATAAAAGCTCGGAACAACTCGGGGCTCATTTGAATTTCGTTGATATTCTTTTTGAAATCCTCGAAATTGTTGCCAAGAGCGTCGTCAATCACGGCAAACGCGGCCTCAGTGGACATTGCCGCCAAGGTTTTGGCAGAGCAATCTACGTCATAGTAGTAGTCTAACTGTCTCTCTACGGATAACTCTTTCAGTTCCTCGCTGGTATACCACCACTTTGCCCAGTGCCAAGGCCATTTCTTTGCCTGCAGATCGAAGAACCTTTGAGAGTTCTTGTCATACAAAGCATCCGAATGAGCCATAGTTCTTGCCCAACGGGGCTTGAAGATGTTCAGCACGAACAGCGTGAGAGGGTTGAAAATCAGGAGTAACTGCACTTTCCAGAGAAATCCGACCAAAAGAAAAAGTTGTGTTGTCACCGATAAGTCAAAAAATGACTTTGAATTGTTTGTAGTAGCCATAATGTAAAGAATTTGAAAGGCTCGCCCAGTTCCTCGTAGGCAAAAGTTGTTAAGATTGTCTGGGGGAACTTAACATCTGCCCAAAGCAGACATTAGACAGACAATCTGCTCCGAACATAATCAAAACCAATTCTGAAATACCGTCACATCACCCTATAGTGCCTAAGCCCTAATCAGATAATAGTAAATCATCATTATAGAATATAATTACTCGTAAAACATTGTCATTATACGATTAGCCAAAAAATTTGTCAAGTAGTAAAAATACTTTTTTATGATTTTTCTTGACTCGCCGGAAATTAGGTGCTATCAACGGCTTAATTTCAAATTGTTATGATATTATTCTAACTAACACAATATATACTTAATTTAAGGAAATTTGCATTGCGAGCGGCGAATAAGGAGGCACAGGGCGCATCAGACCTTTCCTCTTTGAGGATAAAGGATACTTCCTAGCTGTTTTATATGCACGCGTTATTAGAGGCCTGCGAAAACGCCATTTGAATGCTAAACAGGAAATCTGCCCACCACCGCGCTCGGATGATCCTCTGATTTCTAAAAGGATGAAGAGCTATCGCCGAAAATACGGTCTGGGGTGATTCTTGCAAGTAGTGGCGAGCGAAAGCAAGCGTCCGTATGGATGTCAATAACTGTTAACGGGTGACAAGCGGCCTTAAGCATTTCAAATGTCTTTCCTTAAATTGTCGGGCGGGTTCGCAAATGACCTTCCCAGAAGCAAGAACAATGACAAGCAGTTGAGTTGGTTTGGAAGCAACCATTCTCGTAATTTGCGCGTGAAGCATTCTGTTTTAGTTTTGCGCTTAAGCCTTTGACACGAGTTGTCAGAGGCTTTCTTTTTTTATAAAATCAATTTTTTTTCTTGCATTTGCGATAAGTTTCGTCTAAAATCATCCTCAAAATCAAATTATAATGTATTTATTCTAAAATTTAGTGCCTATGCGAAAGATAAAAGCAAAGGACGGTAAACTTTACGAAGTGCCCGTCATTTTGATTATCAGTGATGCCATCTGCTATCAAGAATGCATCTTCAATTCTTTTTTTGAGGCGGTAGAAAGCGTTTATGGCGTTGGTTGGGGACGAGAAGGTTATCAATGGGTTTATGTTGATGAATGGAATACCTGTGTCTATACACCCAGCGATCCGTTTGACCATGTACATCCTGTCGGTAAGGAATATCGTCAACAATGCGATGAAATGGTGCGAAAAGCTGTAGAAACAGGGGAAAGTATTTTGCGTACGCAGATGAAAATTCATTCTACAGTTCCTAAATCAGCATTTCCGTTGCCGTATTTGTTGGGTTATACACCAACTACTCAGCTGGCCGAACATGATGTGCCGCGTGATGAACAATGGAAGTTAATGGCCTATATGATACGGCAGTTTCACCACAGAAGAGCATGGATAGATGCTGTTTTTGTGGATGCTGTTAATCATAGCCGGTATCATCCGGAAGACTCCTATGACGCTTCGGCCATTCCCGAAACTCTTGAGAATCTGCCGGTTACCATTTTCAACTCGCCGAAGCATCTGACCGAGTTGCTGATTAATGATGAGGTGTTCTTAAGCGTGAAGGAATTCACGCTTCCGACCAAGAAGTAATTTAGTGTTTAACTCTTTAATACAATGCTTATGGCAAAGAAA
>JAEEGH010014924.1_pt1 | contig 16956 bp, 22 predicted proteins | sample 9134181 | NCBI WGS metagenome assembly JAEEGH01 (sample SAMN16246544, study PRJNA631951) | gut metagenome | biome: gut microbiome; feature: rumen; material: DP-attached | host: Bos | place: Iran: Karaj | collected 2018-10
GCCTCGAGCGGGATGAGCACCCTCTCGGTACCTCCGACGATGAAGTATCCTCCGGGATCCCTGGGATCCTCCTTCTGCTCGCGGAGGTAGTTGTCGTACTCCTCGTCGGTGAGCGAATCCTTCTCGAGCCTGTTCGCGATGACGGACCTGTCGAGGCTGCATCCCCTGGATTTGACCATCATGGGGAGGTCGCAGACCTTGACGCGCTCGGAGAAGAGCTCGGTGGCGGTCTCGATGGACTGATCGTCGGACTCCGCCTCGTAGACGGTGAAGTCGACATAAACGGGTGAACAGTAGTTGAGGTTCCTGAGCCTGGCCTCCATGGGGGTCAGGGGCGTCTCGGATCCGTCCGCCTCTGTGACGACCGGTCCGAGGTACTTGTTCTGGTCGAACGAGTCGGCCTTTCCGACGTGGATCGTCGGAGGGGACTGCAGCTCCACCTTTCCGTCCGCACCTCTGTTCCTTCCTACACGTATGATCAGGTGCCTTCCGTCGCGGCTGTCCTTGTCGACGTCGATCCTGATGATACCGTGATCGATGCCGTCGGGCTGGACGGAAACGTCGTCGACGATCCTCTGCATCCTGCTGTTCGGATTGTTCTCCGTAGCGAGGAAGTCGTTGAACGACGATACGTGGTGGTTGACGATGTTGTGGCCTTTGAAATAAAGATTAACTAGATCCCTCATCGTATCCCTCTGCTTTCCACTTGTTCATCTTCTCTGCGAACCTGTCCTTGTACTCTCCACCGCCGATCACCAGTCTGTAAGCGACGAATTCCTGCGTCGTCTTACTCTTCCTGATGACCTTGATGATGCTGCCTTCCCTGATGTTTCCGACTTTCTTGCCGTTCTCATCGTAGGACTGCTCGAGAGCGAGAATAGCTGCATCATCCTTCCTTATCTTAGGGAGCTTGCTGCGGTCCACACCCAGCTGTGTGAGGACTGCTTCGGCTTCCTCCTCTGTGAGGAGCTTGTGCTCGGGCACAAGGTCATGCGAGAGGACATTAAATTTCTCTGCCAAGTACTTCACCTACAAAAGACCCCGCTGTCGGTCAGCGGGAAACCCATTCCCTGAGTTACCTCATGAAATTCCATTCTACCCCTCATACTTGATCTCTCATCCGATCGCTCATGAAGACTACCGATGCGGGCCTGAGGGGATTCGAACCCCTGACCACCTGATTAAAAGTCAGATGCTCTACCTAGCTGAGCTACAGGCCCTCTCGATAGCTTAAGCTTGCAAAAGGGTTGCAACTCGTTATGATATTTAAATTGTATGCCACGGATATAACGCGTTAGCACTTGTTGTATGCTATACAGTCCCTTTTTAACTATATTATAGGAGCGGAGGGAGGTATATCAGAGATAAATAGGCGCATCGCCATTGAGGAGCGATGAATGAGGACGGGATCGTGCTGAGGGTGAGACCATCCCCCCACAAATCCGAGGCGGGATTGGGCAGGGTCAGGATCAACCAGAAGGCACGCGATGCACTGGGTGCGAAGGTCGGGGACTACGTCGAGATCGTAGGCGTCAGGTCCACCGCCGCGAAGGTATTCAAATCGGATGAGCAGAAGGACGGCGACGGGATCCTCATGGACAGTCTCACCAGGGACTGCGCCGGGGTCGGGGTGGGAGACAACGTCAAGGTCATACTCCGCGACAAGGTCACCGCATCCAAGGTGACCGTCGCACCGGACCTCCCCGGAGGGAGGATGAGCATACTGGGGGACAAGTACCGCCACATAAGAGAGGGGCTGGAGAACAGACCCATAATGGCCGGCGACAAGGTGGACATCCCCAACATATTCCTGGGAGGCAACCTGGCGCGTTTCTGCATCGTCAGCACCGTCCCCTCGGGAGTGGTATCCATAAGTGCCAGCACCGCCCTCGATATACTCGACGAACCCATGAAGACGGAGGACGGCTCGAGGATCGGTATCACATACGACGACGTGGGCGGCCTGGACGAGGAACTCGGACGCATCAGGGACATGATCGAACTCCCTCTCAAGCATCCAGAACTCTTCGAGAGGCTCGGCATATCATCGCCCAAAGGAGTCCTCCTCTACGGTCCTCCGGGCACCGGTAAGACCCTCATCGCCAAAGCGCTGGCCAGAGAGTCCGGCGCATCGTTCCATTCCATCAACGGGCCCGAGATATTCGGCAAGTACTACGGCGAGAGCGAGGAACAGCTCAGAGCCGTGTTCGAGAAGGCCAGGTCCAGCGCCCCCAGCATCATATTCATAGACGAGCTCGACTCCATCGCCCCCAAGAGGGACGAGGTGTACGGGGAGATGGAGAAGCGCATAGTCGCCCAGCTCCTCACGCTCATGGACGGCATGTCCTCCGACGAAGGCAACGTCATAGTCATCGCGGCCACCAACAGGGAGGATGCGATCGACCCCGCCCTCAGGAGACCCGGGAGATTCGACAGGGAGATCGAGATCGGTGTCCCCAACAAGAAGGGGAGGGCGGACATCCTGGGCGTCCATCTGCGCGGGATGCCGCTGGAGGACGACGTGGACATAGATGCGCTGGCCGAGGCCACGCAGGGATTCGTCGGTGCGGACCTCGCCGCTCTGGCCAGGGAGGCCGCCATGAAGTGCCTCGGAAGGCACAAGCACCTCATCGACATGAACTCCGACGTACCCTCGGACATAGAGATGAAGGTCACCATGAAGGACTTCACCGATGCGCTGTCGGACATAGACCCGAGCGCCATGAGGGAGATAACGATGGATGTGCCAGATGTCTCGTGGGACGACATCGGCGGACTCGACAGCATCAAGGAGGAGATCAGGGACGTGTTCGTCCCCGCCGAGGAGAAGAAGGAGTTCCAGAGGCTCGGGATCAAGATGCCGAAGGGAGTGCTCCTCTACGGCCCGCCGGGCACCGGGAAGACCATGATAGCCAAAGCGGCGGCCAACGAGGCCGGGGTCAACTTCGTCTGCATCAGCGGCCCGGAGATCGCCAGCAAGTGGCTGGGCGAGACCGAGAAGGGGATCAGGACCGCGTTCAAGAAGGCGAAGCAGATCGCTCCGTGCATACTGTTCTTCGACGAGTTCGATGCCATCGCGCCCATACGCGGTATCGATGAGGGCTCCCATGCCTGGGAGAGGGTCGTCAACCAGCTGCTCACCTCCATGGACGGGGTGGAGGACCTGTCGAACGTCACCGTCATGGCGGCCACCAACCGTCCGGACATGATCGATCCGGCACTCCTCAGACCGGGAAGGCTGGACAGGAAGATCTACATCGGTGTGCCCGGCCGCGAGGACAGGATCAAGATCCTGGCGATACACACCAGGGACATGCCTCTCAGGGATGTCGATCTGGGTGCCGTCGCCGATCTGACCAACGGTTACGTCGGTGCGGACCTGGCGGAACTCTGCAGGGAGGCCGGCATGTGCGCGTACAGGGAGGACCATTCCGCCGACTGCATCACGATGAGACACTTCGAAGAGGCCCTGAAGATCGTCCAGGCATCGGTCACCGAGAACGACCTGGCGCGCTACGAGTCCCTGAAGAAGGAGATGAACAAGAGGAAGGCCAATCACGGCAACGTGCCTCTGTACGGGTGATGGGATGACGAACAAGGTCACTAGATACGAACTGCTGGGAAAGACCGTGATGACCGGGAACGGGAACGTCCTCGGCACACTGGAGGAGATCGTCATCGACACCGAGACCGGCGAGATGAAGTACATCCTCGTGAGGGGCGACAACCCGGCCGGCCAGAAGATCGATTCCAAGGGACGCGCGGTCTACTCTTTCTCGCGCATGATCGTCGGCGACAAGAACATAACCGTCAGCTGAGCCTCTTCGACATGTAAGGCTCATCGAGAGAGAAGCCCAGCGAAGCGTAGTAACCTCTCACCCCGACGCCGCTGGTGACCCTCAGGATCTCAGCTCCGTACGACTGTGCCAGCTGTTCGGATTTCTCAACGAGGCGGCGTCCGAACCCGCGGTGCTGCCAGTCGGTGCCGTGCTCGCCGATCGACACGATCTTGCCGAACACCTTCAGCTCCCTGATGTACGCAACCTCGGACCCGTCGGTCCTCAGGCGCGAATATCCTATCAAAGAATCGCCGCAGACCAGGCTGACGAAGTGCTCGGTCCCGCCGGATGCCTCGTAGTCGATTATCCTGAACTCCGCATCGTCCGGATCAGTAAGGTCGGCGCCGCTGTGCCCCACCTCCCTGCATCTCACGCACCTGCATCTGCGGCCGGTGCGTTCCAGCTCCGCCTGCACCAGCTGGCGGACGTTGCTCTTGAGGATGCCTGCGGCGATCTGCGGTGCGGGGATGTCCCTCTGGATACGCTGTATGCGCACGTACTCGGGGACCTCCGACTTCATCTCCGCCAGCAGCTTCACGGCGGTGTCCACGTCGTAGGGTGTGTACTCTCCCCTCTTCCACATGTCGTAGAGCTGGGTGCCCTCGATGACGAGGGTGGTGTAGAACTTGAGCATGTCCGGCTTGAAACGGGGGTCCGAGAACATCAGCCTGAAGGATTCCAGATCCTTCTCGGGCGACGAACCTGGTAGTCCGGGCATCAGATGGTAGCAGATCTTCAGGCCGTGGTCCTTGCATCTCTTGGTGCAGTCCACGACGGCCTGCACGCCGTGCCCCCTGTTGACGGATGCCAGTATCGCATCGTCCAATATCTGGACGCCCAGCTCCACACGGGTGGCTCCGAGCATCATCACCCTCTCGATCTGCCCGTCGTCGAAGACGTCCGGCCTGGTCTCGACGGTGAGTCCTACACACCTGTGCGCAGATGTGGTGTTGGCCTCCTGGGCCGAACGGAGGTCCGGGGAATCGGTGCCGTTCATGGCATCGAAGCATCTCCTGACGAACCATTCCTGATACTCTGGCTCTCTGCAGGTGAACGTGCCTCCCATGATGATCAGGTCTATCTTGTCGGTCCTGTGGCCGATCTCCTCCAGCTGCCTGATGCGGTCGGTGACTTGGCTGAACGGGTCGAACTCGTTGCGCGCCGCGCGCCTTGCGGCCGGCTCCTTACCGGTATACGACTGGGGTGAATCGTTCTCCACCCCTCCAGGACAGTAGGTGCATTTCCCGTGGGGGCACGGGTGCGGGGACGTCATGACCGCTACCACAGCGACGCCGCTCATGGTGCGGATCGGCTTCTTCACAAGGAACGGTTCCACATATTCCCTCTCGGAATCGTCCACGTTCGATAAAATGAAGGAATTCTGAGGCACGTCCTTGAGATGGTAGCGGCCGCACATCCTCATCTTCTCGGCCTGAAGGCCGTCGCGGTCCCGTATCTCGCCTGACAGGACCTTGTCTATGAGCTCCCTCGCGAACCTGCGGAGGGTCTCCGGATCATCCATAGAGTTGCTCCGGCCTTTCCTTGCGCTCCGGTTTCGCAGCCTCGATCAAATCGATGTAGACAATCTGTGCGACCGGGATGAACCTGATCTTATCGTTGTTCATCCTCAGGACGATGGCGGATTCCGTGCCGATCATCGAATAGCCGACGAAACGGCCTACGACGCTCACATCCTCGGGAAGATTGACAGAATACATCGATTCAACGGTGAGCTCATAGGACTCCTGGGTCATTGTTCCGCCCTCTTGTCCATGAGTCCCTGGAAGTGCTCCACGGTCTTGGTGTAGTTGTCCATGGCCATCTCGACGTTGGACCTGGTGAAGTTCCACGCCTTGCTGAGGTCGCCGTACCTGATGCGGTATCCCTTCCTGATCTGACCGTCGAACTCGACGTCCCCGCTCTCCAGGAGCTCCAGGGACTTCAGCTTGTTGATGTGGCGGTAGACCGTGGGCTTGCTGGTCTCCAGACAGTACGCCAGCTCCTCGACGGACCAGAGCTTGCTCATGTTGCCCATGAAGAACTCCATGAACAGGCGGTAGGGGATGCTCTCCCTGATGTTCGATGCCGCGGTCTTGGGGTCGTAACCCTTGGGGATGTACCCTATCTGAGAAAGGAACTGCTCCGCGACCAGATCCGCATCGGATACGGACGTGAGCGGGATGTTGCTGACAACCTGAAGCTCGAACAATCAAACACCTCTAATATGATACCTTAAAGAGTTAAGGTAGTATTTTAACTTGAAGACTGGCCTCAGAGATCCGCCTTCAGACGCTCGATGGCCACGCTGATGCTGTCCGTCGGGATGACGGGGGACACCGGGATCGTGAGGATCCTCTCGATGGTGGGGGCCACGATCGGGGCGCAGATAACTCCCAGAGCGCCGTCGCGCTCGGCGCGGAGGGCGGCGATGATCGCATCCTCCACCGTGGACACGGGGTATTCCGTCAGCTTGACGAGCGTGTCGCCGACCATGGTGGTCCTCTCCAGGACCTGCAGTACCTGGTGCGACGCGATGACCGCGATGAACTTGTCGCTCTCGCTGCCCGACATTATCTTGACCGCACGGATGATCGCCCTCGCGGTCCTGAGGTTGGGCTCCCTCTGGTCCTCGAGGATCTTGTACATGGTGCTCTGGGAGATGCCGGTTGCCCTGCTGAACTCGTTGACCGTCATGTGGAGGTCGTTCTCCAGCACGCGCTTGAGCGCCTTCTGGAACCCGCCCTCCTCGCGTATCATTCCCGCGATGAGGTCATCGACCGAGGTCATTCATTCAGCTCCTGGACATTGTCCGTTTCATCCAGCCCTTTAACATAATCGGCCGCGGAGAGTCCCGCGACGCATCCCTGGCCCACGGCCTTGGCGACCTGCCACGGCTTCCCGGTGACGTCTCCGCATGCGAACACGCCGGGGATGTCAGTGGCGCATCTGTCGTCCACCCTGATCGAGTCGTCGGTCTGCGGGATGACATCCAGATCCATGGCGATGTCCGCGGACGACTTCGCTCCCAGCTCTATGAACACACCGTCGGTGGGGATGGTCCTCCCGTCCTCCAGCATGATGGATTCGACCTTGTCGCTGCCGATTATGGACTTGACGGCGGAGTTGATCATCTCGACGCCCGCGTTCTCCGCCTTGGATATGACGTTCTGCGATGCCGAGAGTGTGCCAAATATCCAGTACACCTTGGACGCATATCTGGTCATGAGCTCCGCGGAGACGGCGGCCTCCGTCTCGTCTCCGACGATGACGACAGTCTTCCCCCTGTAGAAACCGCAGTCGCAGACCGCGCAGTAGCTCACGCCCTTGCCGAAGAGGGTCTTCTCCCCGGGGACGTTGAGCCCCTTCCTGGAGATACCGGTGGCGATGATGACCGATTTGGCGTTGATCTCCTCGTCGTCCTCGGTGGTGAGGGAGAAGCTGCTGCCGACGTTGGATGCGGAGATGATGTTCTTCTCCAGGACGGTGCATCCGAAAATCTTGATCTGGCTCATACCGTTCTTGAGCATGAGGTCGCCGTTGACCTCGCCGGGCATGCCGAAGTAGTTCTCGATGTGGGTGCCCACCATCGCGCTGTTCTGCGTTTTACCGATGAGCACCACGGATACCTTCTTGCGGGCGGCGTGTATCGCCGCCTGGATCCCCGCGGGACCGCAACCGATGACCGCTACATCGAAATCCACGGTATCACAGTTCCATGACGTACTTCTTGAGGCTCTCGGGGGTGAGTCCGGGCTCGAGTCCCACTATGGTGTCCACCAGCTGCCCGTCCTTGTAGATGAGGAGCCTGGGGATGGATGCGATGTTGAACCTCATCGCGGTGGCCTGGTTGTCGTCGGTGTTGAGCTTACCGACCTTTATCTCGCCCTTGGAGATGTCGGCGAGGCCGTCCACGATGGGGGACATCCTCCTGCAGGGTCCGCACCACGGCGCCCAGCAGTCAACCAGCGCGTATCCGGGACCTGCTACGAACGAATCGAAGGACGAATCGGTGACCTCGGTGACGGGGCCGGACTCGGCCGCCTTGGGCGAGTCCCCGACGGAGATCAGCTTGGCGTCCGCCATCTCGGCGAGGAGGTCCGCCTTGGGCCTGAGACCGACGAGGGTCTTGAGGAGGACCTTGTTCCTGAACATCAGGACGGTGGGGATGGCGTTGATGTTGAATCTGGCGGAGATACCGGGGGCATCGTCCACGTTGAGCTTGACGACCTTGACCTGCGAACCGTACTCGTCCGCTATCTCGTCGATGATCGGGCCGAGCCTCTTGCAGGGTCCGCACCACGGTGCCCAGCAGTCCACGAGCACGTTCGTGTTTCCGTCTATTACCTGGTCGAAGATGTCCTCAGTGATTTCGGTCGTCATTTGTATCTCTCCTGCCTGTAAGTGCGCGTGCCGATTAAAAACAATTCGCACGCGACGCGAAATCGGTTTAAATGCGGTATGCGATGGACGTCCGATAGGATGCTCGATACTTCGGATGAGATTGTTGGCCTGGACATTTACGATCCAAGGGGGACCTACGTGGGCAAGGTGGATGAGATCGTCTTCGACACGGATGTGAGGAGGGTGAGCGGGATCATCGTCAACGAGGTCAATCCCGCCCTGTCCGAACCCGGAATCTCGATCAGCATCCCGTATGACTGGGTCAGTGCCGTCGGCGACATCGTGATCCTGAACAGGTTCCCGACCCGCATCCTCAGGAACGGTACTCCTGAGGGACTGTGAACGGCGCGCACGCGCCCTTCATCTCCGGATACGGTCCCAGCGACCTCACGAGTATGTCGAGGTCCTCGCCGTAGAGGGCGGACAGCTCTTTATGCAGGTCCGCGATGCGCTTGGCTCCCCTGTTGGAACCTTTGGCGCGGAGCCTCTCCACCGAGTACATGTGGTCGACGAACTTGTTGTCGCTCACCATGTTGTCGGCATGGCACACGATCTTCTGCTCGATGGTGCGCGGGATGTAATCGCCCTTGGGGAGGTTGAACTCGTTCACCTCCTCCTCATCCAGGCCCGCACCGACGTGCCTCCTGATGATCTCGACGACCTCCATCGGGAGATTGAGGTCGACGGCTATGGAAGCGCCTATCACGGCGTGGTTGATGGAATGGTCGATGGAGCGGCCGATGTCGTGAAGCAGCGCCCCGGCCCTGACGAGGTCCATGTCGCAGTCGACCTTCCTCGCGATGGCCTGGGCCATGGTCCAGACGGTGCAGCAGTGGACGACGACGCGCCTCTTGCATCCCGCATCCGTCAGGAGACGGATGCACTCCCCCTCACTTGGATAGGTCGACAACGGTCTTCCCCCTCTCGTTCGGAACGACGGTGAGCCTACCGCCGCGGTCGGCATACAATGCCTTGCCTTCGGTGAACCTATCCAGGAATATGGCCAGCGCCGCGATCTCGGAATGCGGCTGGTTGCCCACCGACAGGTTGAAGTCTGCGCGTTCGTAGACGTCGAAGGGGACCTTCTCGGCCCCTACGATTATCATCAGGTCCTCATCGCGGGGGATCTTGGGTATGGCCTCGTCGATCCTCTGCCCGTACATGGTCAGATGGACGACCTTGCCCTGGAAGCCCTTGATGGCCTCCTTCCATGATACGCCCGTCTTGATGGTGTAATCCCCGCCGAAACGTCCGACTACGCTCCTGATGTTCTCCTCGAGAACGGGATCGAACGTGTCGACGTAAATGCCCTTGGCACCGAGTGCCCTGGACGAAAGTGCCACATGCGTGGTGACCCTCTTGTCCCTTTCGGGACGGTGGCCTATACGCATGATCCAGATATCGGACATGCGCTTCAATCCTCGCGTTTCAGCTCTATCCTGTGACCGTGATAGTCGAGATTCACCGATCTGCGCACCAGGCTCTTCAGCATCGTCGCCGTCAGTCCGAGGGACTCGGCCACGTCGCCGGAGAATTTGCCGTCCTTGCCCACCTCTTCCAGGATCTTCGCCTCGATCTCGGCGTAGTCCTCCTCGCTCATCATGGCGGCGGCGAGAACATCGCTGATCTCGTAGACCGGCCACTGGGCATTGATGTGGAATGAAGTGTAGAACGTGTGATACGACTTGACGGGGAATCCTCCGTCGTTGGAGACCCACCTGCTCTCGACGAGCTTCATCTTGTCGAAGAAGATGATGGCCTCCCTTCCCTCGGGGCCGAACTTCGCCTCGATCTCGTCGGCGGTGCGCCACTCGAGGGTGACCTCCTTGAGGACGTCACGCTTGACAGCCGTATCAACGGACCTGAGCATCGGAACGAGTTCCGAGGGTTCGTTGATGACTTTTATTCTATTCATAGTAACCTAGAGGGCGTTAACCTTATAAATAGACTTATTCCGCCAGGCGCACATATAAACGCTTTTCGGCACGTTCTCAACAAAAAACGAACATGTGTACATCATCGATGGAACGGGAGTAGACGCGACGATTCGCTAGTGGCTTATAATCAGATCACCTAATCCCCGCCCATGGGCGAAGGCGACAGAGCGATCCGTTCTCGTTCCATGGACACCTTCAAGGGCGTGGCGATATCGATCATCGTCATACTGCACATAGGTATAGTCGCCAAGGGGGACGTGGGGGATCCGGTCCCTCCCGTCCAGGCCCTCTACCTCGGGCTGGTCGGGTTCTTCATCATGTCCGGATACTTCTTCAGACCCGGCAGGGGCTTCCGCGAGAACATGCTGCGCCGGGTGAGGATTCTCCTGCTGGCACTTCTGATCGCGGCCATAGGATTGTCGGTCATCAGCTTCCTGTGGTGCAGCCTGTGGGGGCAGCCCACTGACCTCGATGACCTGTTCTTCTGCATGCAGCGGGCATTCAACCTGGAGCGCAGCTTCGTGGATTTCGACGAGAAGCTCCCGTGGGCCATATGCGGGTTCAGCATGGGCTACTACTTCCTGTGGGTGCTGCTGATCTCCTGCGTGATCTTCTACGCCGTGGCCGACCGCATCAGGGACGACTGGAGGCTCGGACTGGCCGTCATCGCCGTCCTGCTCGGCATCACCGTCGCGTACAGGGAGCTGTTCGATTTCGGCCTGCCCTTCAACCTCAACCTCTGTCCCATGGCGACGGTGTTCATGATCGTCGGGATGTACCTGGCCAGGTTCGACCTCGTCGGGAGGATCGAATCCGCCGGATTGCGGGACCGCGGATTCTGGATCGCGTTCGCCGCCAGCACCGTGTGCGTGATGGCCCTGGTGTACGTCCTTCCGCCGAGCATAGACTTCGAGTACATGGATTTCGGGAAGTACGGGGGATGGTCCGCCCTGCCGTACGTAGCCGAGGGCTTGCTGGCCTTCATCATGCTCCTGTGCATCTTCCGCCTGCTGTCGATGCTCCCCGTCATATCCGCGGTTTTCGTGGAGGTCGGGAAGCACACCCTGGGGATACTGATACTCCACGCATTCGTCGCCAAGGTCATGACGGCGCCGTTCTTCACGTTCGACGACGCCAACTGCCTGCCGCCCGACTTCGTCGGGTTCGGGAGGATCGCACTGGCATTCGCATCGCTGGCCGTGAGCTATCTGATCTGCGCGTACGGACCGATCGTCCTGAAGCGCCTGACGCAGAAGCATGACTGATGACCGTCGCTGAAAAAAAGGAACAACTTTATTTATTGCCGTCACAATGACGAACACAATGTCCAAGAAAGACAAAGCCCCAGAGATGAGGTACCAGTGCCTTAAGTGCTACAAGACCCACAAGACGGAGCAGGCTGCTCTCGACTGCTGCGGATCCTTCATCCAGGCATGGACCATCAACTACAGGAAATGGGGAACCGGCCACTGGTACGGACGCTGATTCTGCGCCGCAACCGAAATCATTTTTTCCATGTGTGTTAGTGTAAACTTGGAAGTGGCCCGATGTCGGACAAGAGGATGATCGATAAGATTGACGAGGACGTTGAACTCCTGGCGCGCCACATCAAGATGCTCCGTGCCATCAAGGAGAACGAGCCCATCGGCATCATCAGACTGTCCGAGATCACCGAGCTGCCGAAGCACAAGATACGTTATTCGCTCAGGCTCCTGGAGAAGGACGGGGTCATCCTTCCGTCCCCGGACGGCGCGAGGACCACAGACAGCTACGACAGGTACATGAAGGACGTGGCCAGTTTCATCTCCGCCCTCAAAAAGGAAATAAGCGAACTGGAGTCGCAGCTTCCCGCAACTCTTTAATATGACCCCTACAATCGGGAGATACACTTTGCCGTCGTAGCTCAGTTGGTAGAGCGTGTGACTGTTAATCACAAGGTCCACGGTTCGAGCCCGTGCGACGGCGCCATTCTCCACTCACTTCGGATTACTTCCTCAGACCGATCTGGTGTATGTTGCACTTCCCGGGAGTGATCGATACCAGCTTTCCCCTCAGTACGCCTTTGATCGACGTGAGGTCCGCGACGAACTCCCTGAGGCGCACCAGTTTCCCGCTGGCCACGACGATGTCCATCTTGCTGTTCTCATCCACCGGCACGCTCGATACACTGGAGAAGATGCTGGCATGCTCGCGGTAGTTGGCCTCGACCTTGTCGAGCACGTTGGTCACGCCAAGATCGATCAGTACGATCATCACTCCGATGACCTCCTCCTCATCGTTCTTCCATGCGTTCTCGGACAGAGAATCGCGGACCAGGTCGCGGATCGCCTCGGATCTGCTGACATAGCCTTTCTTAGAGATCGCCTTGTCGAAGGAGTCCAGGAGTTCCGGCTCCAGAGATACGCCGATACGCGTCACGTTGTCCATGGGTGCGAATCTGAATCCTACGATTTTAACATTCTTATGCAATGAGTATGCGCATCGACGGCCATACGCACCATCGCCGCATACGGAACGTGCCGCCGCCGGCAGGAAGGCGGCAGGGACAATTTTATATCGTGATTCTAGATATCGAACCCCAAGGGCTTGTAGCTTAGTATGGTGGAGCGAGCGGCTCATAACCGCCCGGTCGTCGGTTCAAATCCGGCCAGGCCCACTAATCATTCCCGTTCTACTTTACAAAATTTGTAAATTATAAATATCAAACAATCATTGTAACTCCGATGAAAGACAGGATGCGCGAGCTCAACATCAAGATGACCGAGCTGTCGGAATACATCGACGTCTCGCGCCCCACCCTGTACAAGTACATCGACTCGTACGAGAACGGCGACCTGTCCAGCATCCCGGACCGCGTGGTCAGTCTCTTCAGGACCATGGAGACTCCCGGGATCACCAAGGAACAGGTCGTGTCGTTCACCATCACAACATTCTCCAAGAACGACGTCACGGACGACAGGGAGGTCATCAGGAGGTACCTGATCGATCCCTCGGCATCCCCGGAGAAGGTGGAGCTCATGCAGAAGCTCGCCACCACCGACTGCCTGGACGACCTCGTCCCGTACCTGAACGGATGCGTGGACATCCTCTCGAAGAGGACGATCGAGGACAGGGAGGTCTATCAGATAGCAAGACTCCTGCTCCTCAGGTCCAAGGTCACCAGGAACGTACCTCTGGACGACGATGAGCTCAAAGAAGCCAAAGAGATCGCGAAGGGATCCCATGGACACTGACAAATCTAACAACTACAGATCGCTGGTCATTTCGGACTTCAGGAACCTGGGCGTGTCCGCCCTCAGGAAGAACAGGAACGACAGGACCTTCCTCAAGATCAACAGGAGCCTGAGGAAGGATGAGCTCGGCGGACTGGTGATCATACTCGGAGGCAACAACTGCGGAAAGAGCAACGTGCTCGACGCGGTGACGAAGTGCACCAAGCAGGAGTTCGACGACGACAAGGATATGACGGACTTCATCCCGATGCCCAAGAAACCCGGCCTGGAACTCGACATCGCCGGAGGCGTCTACGGGAAGATCACCCCTCCGAAGATCTCCACTGGCACAGGTAAGAACAAGGTCGTCGGGACCGTCCCCGACGTGCTGCTCTACGTTCTCAGACAGAAGGAATCCTTCGAACTGTTCAACGACTGGGTCGGGGACGGGGAGCACCGCAACGATATCGAATATTACATGAGCACGATCGAGAAGGACCTCACGGACCCTTCCAGCATCTCCGACGGCGAGGCCTATGCGTACATCCTCCGCAACAGGGAGGGGCTGCACGGCGACGGCATCGACGAGATAGCGAACGCACTGGAATCCAACGACCTCTCGAAGTACGTGGACGACCGCCTGGAGATCCTGGTCAAGGGGACCGCGATCGATGACGTGAGATTCGTGGGATACGAGAAGACGCCCGAGGGCAACATCCCGAAGTACGTCAGGAACGACAGGTACGACGCGTACCAGGCGGAACAGGGCAAGATCAAAGGCCTGGCCAAGAAGATCTTCCGCGGGAAGAAGCCCCATGACCCGTCGGACGACGTCATGATCACCGACCTGTCCGGAGGGGTGAAGGAGACCGAACTGATCCCCGACAGGTTCTCGGACGCATACGGATACAACCTCAGCAACAAGGTCTACAAGTACAGGCAGCGCGAGATCCGCGACGCGGACCTCACCACGGACGCCCAGAACCCCAACGAGTTCATGACCAGGGTGTTCTCGCTCCTGGGTTACGAGAACAAGTCCATCGTCAACAGGTACTACGACAACCCCAACATCCGCATGAAGCTCGAGGAGGAGCTCAACGCCGAACTGAAATCCGTATCGGCCAAGCTCAACAGGCTGCTGAACTCGGTGGACAAGCAGTACGACCTGCACATAAGGCTGGAAAAGTCGGAGATCAGGTTCTCCATTTCGTGCGGGGACAAGATCGGTCTCAATCTCGACCACCAGTCGGAAGGGTTCAGGTGGATCTTCGGGTTCTTCGTAAACTTCCTGATGTCCAAGAAGTTCGTCGCCGGCGACATGATAGTGATCGACGAGTTCGGCGGACTGCTGAACTTCGGGACCGTGGCGGAGCTCGCCGACATACTGCGCGAATTCGCCAAGCAGTACGGCATCACATTCATCATGGCCACGCAGAACCCGATGGCCGTCGACGTCTCGCATCTGGACGAGGTGAGGATGGTCGTCCCCAAGCCAAACGGGGAGTCCGAGATACTCAACGACTTCACCGAGTTCGGAAAGGGAGAATGCATGGACGTCCTCAGGCCGATCGTGTCGAGCATGACCATCGGGCGCAACTTCCTCAGGTCGGAGAACAGGGCGACGGTGTTCGTGGAGAACTACCGCGACTACTTCTGCCTCAGCGGATTCAACTCCGCCATGGGATACGATCTGGACTTCATCCCCGTGAACGGGATAACTGAATTCACATCACCCGAGCAGTTCGCCGGCGCGCTGAAGGCGATGGAACGCAACCCGATACTCCTGGCGGATGCGTCGCTGCACGACCAGGCATCGCTGGATGCACTGACGAAGCTGGGCGTGCAGGTGTACACGGTGTCGGAGATCTTCGACGGAGAACAAGAATCGATCCCACAGCTATTCGCCCCGGAGGATGCCGCCAGGTTCGCCGTAGCGGAGGCATCGTTCGACGAGGCCGCCTGCCTGTCCTACAGGCTCGCGTCCGATGCGGCCGTGTCCGAAGCGACCAAGGATAACTTCCGCAAGGTGCTCGACTACATCTCCCTCGGATGAAAAATGTAAATGTCAATTTACAAAACTAGTTAAAAAACCATTTACTACTTTACAAAATTTGTAAAGTATTATATACTCCGTAGGACATGTTATCATCAAAGGTGACAAAACATGTCTACAGCAATCGGAAGCCCTGAATGGATCGAGAAAGTGACCAAAGCGGCACGCGACAACCGTGCCAACCAGATGAACCCTGAACACCCAGCATACTGGTCCTCGAGATCGGAGTGTATCTCGCTCCCCTCCATCGACATCAAGCCCGCAGCACTGGCGATCGGCGCGGTCATCGGTGCGGCAGCGGTCGGAACAATCTGGGCGGTTCACAAATACCTCAGAGAGCCCATCGCGAACCTCTTCAGACCCAAGGATGACAACGAGGAGATCGCAGAGGTGGAGTTCGAAGAGGACTACCTGGATGAGGACGAGGAGGAAGAGTGATGCCGATCCTCCTCCCTCTCCTAGCTTTTGCGGCGAAGACCGTCGGAGGTCCCGTGGTCTACGCGGTGACCTCCACCTTCATCGTCCCCGTCGTACTGAAGAGAGTATCAGAGTACCTCGAGAACCGCAAGGCCTGCACCCAGCAGGCAGAAGCTGACCCGGACCTCTGCTGAGGTCCGCCAAACACCTTCACATCAGAACGTCGGGGATCGATTCCAGGTCGTCGATTATCGCCCTGTGCGGATACCTCTCGAGGACGTCGCTGCCAGTTATCCCCGTCAGTACTCCGACGAAATCCATGCCGGCGGCGGCAGCCGCCTTCGCATCGACCTCGCTGTCGCCGATGTACAGCGCAGATGATACTGGCACATTCAATTCCGCACAAGCTTTCAGCAGCCCTTCCGGATCGGGCTTCGGCCTCTTCACCGAATCCCCTCCGATTATCACGTCAAGGATGTCCGGCACCTCGTACTTGTCCAGGATCTCAACGATCCTCCTGCGGTACTTGGTGGTGATCACACCGACCTTTATGCCGTCCCTGCGGAACGCCCTCAGCAGCGGCAAAGAATAAGGATACAATTCGGCGGTGAGGGTCATGTTCCTGTCAGCGGCTTCGATGAAGAGATCCGAGAACCTCTTCGCCCTCCTCCTGCTGTCGTCGCCGGACACCAGCTTGTAGGTCTCGGCCAGACTGAGTCCGATGGCTTTCCTGATCAGTTCGGGGGATGCCTTCTCCCTGCCCATCTGCTCCAGCGCCGTGTTGACGCAGAGTATTATCCCTTCGGAGGAATCACCGAGAGTGAAATCGAAATCGAAGAGGACGGCCTCGTACCGCATGGGTGACGTATCGATTGCGTTTTGAAAATCCTAACGGAGGTTTTTATCGGACAGCACCGATGGAGGGGCATGGACACGTTCGCGAGGAGGGCAGCCATAATCGGCGCATCCGTGATGGTATCCTTCTCGGCCATATTCTTCAGGCTGTCCGATTCCCCGCCGATGGTCATGGTGTTCTACAGGATGCTGTTCGCATCCGTAATCATCGTCCCACTCGCCATATGGAAGGACGGGAGGAA
>JAEEGH010014925.1_pt1 | contig 16953 bp, 3 predicted proteins | sample 9134181 | NCBI WGS metagenome assembly JAEEGH01 (sample SAMN16246544, study PRJNA631951) | gut metagenome | biome: gut microbiome; feature: rumen; material: DP-attached | host: Bos | place: Iran: Karaj | collected 2018-10
TCCAGACCGACGTCGACACCGCACAGGCCGTCGCCACCAAGGACCAGTGGATCAAGGTCTACAAGAGCTTCCAGACAGGTAAGGACAGCCTTATTATTAAAGAAGGTGAGACCGTCACGCTCGACAGCATCAAGCTGGCCGACGCCATGGCAGCACAGTACGGCGAGTTCTATCCCGCACAGCCGGACCGCACCGTCGACAGCATCACCGACGGTATCGACGAGTGGGCTGCCGAGCTGCAGCGACTCTTCGGAGAGGGACGCACCGGCAACTACAGCATGGCCGACAGCCAGTGGGTCAACCGCGTGGCAGGACAGAACGCCAACATCAAGGCCGACATGCAGGTGCTCTACGACCGCATCAGCGTGGCCGACCGCGTGTTCCGCAACACCTACGACGCACAGATCGCTGCCGACAACGCCACCGCTTGGGCCAGCTACCGCGCCGCCGACAACCTGGCACGTACCACCTATGTCAACATCAAGGACTCACTTGAGGCTTACAAGCTGGCCGCTGCCAAGAACGAAGGCACCAACGCCATCATGACCCCGCTGGCCAACACGCTCAACATCAAGCTCTACGAGCTGTCAACACTCATCACGCAGTACTACGACGAGGCATGGGCAAACTACAAGAATGCCGACAATGCCGACACGCTCTACCTGAACGAGGAAGACCTGAAGCACATCAACGGCGTGACCGACTCGCTCGCAAAGGCCCGCAACAACTTCCTTAGCGACCTCTTCGACGGTCTGCGCGCCTTCGACACCAGCGACTACACCATCGATCCCTGGCGCGACACGCTCGTCACGGCTACTCCGTTCGGACAGACGCCGATCTCGAAGCGCTACATCATTGCCGACAGCACCTTCGCCGATCCCGCAGTGGTCTTCGCAGCCGAGTACGCACAGCTCGTCAAGGTCAACTACCTCAGGGACAGCCTCCTTGCTACCGAATATGATAAGATGACGCCGGAGATGGTCGACGACATGGCCACCACGCTCACCGAAATGGGAGACAGCGCAGCCTTCGCCGCCACGCTCGACAGTAAGCTCGTCGGTGCAGCAGTCGTTGACGTCAACAAGCGCGTTGACGACTTCACCGACAAGGTCGCCGCCGACAAGACTGAATTCGAGAAGAAGTACAACGACGGTGCCAACTACGACGACTTCAGCCACCAGGTATCGACTGAGGACTACACACGCCTCACCAACCTGCGCGACAGCATCGTCAAGGCCACCCTCGACAGCGCCAAGCTGGCCGGAGGAACCATCGTTGAGCTGCCCATCGACCGCGACAGCGTGCTCACCTACATCGACCGCTACAACACGCTCTATGCCGACCTGGAGACTCAGGCCGACCAGGCTGCTGCCGACTACAAGCATAAGTGGACCAACAACAAGGAGTTCGCAGAGAAGCAGGACAGCCTGCTCGAGAAGCTGCGCAACGTCATCGACTACGTGGAGCCCACCTACATCGAGGAGGACTACAACCCCACCTTCATCGCCGACACCGTCCAGCTCACCGCTCCCAGCGACTTCCTCAACTCTCTCGATCCCACGACCGACGAGGGCAAGGCCAAGCTCGACTCACTGGGCAACGTCATCGACAACACCATCGTCGACGCATTCAACGCCGAGAAGGGCAAGCTCAGCGAGGAGTATGCCGCTCTCTACAACGACTATACCATCCTTGCCTCACGCAAGAACGACGCCTACATCCGTGCCTCGAATGATGCCGCTGCCAACCAGGATCCCAGCAAGCAGGCTGAGCTCGACGCCATCACCGACTCGCTCAAGGACATCTACGACGAGTTCGTGGAGAACTATGACAACGGCCACACCAGCTACTTCGAGAAGCAGGCTGCTGCCAAGGAGATCACGATGCGCGCCATCGACGCTCCCGTCGACTCGGCCGAGCTGGAAGAGTTCCGCAAGCTCTGCGAGGGCGAGGCTTACATCGCCGCACTGCGCAACGACCTCGCTGCACAGGTGGCCGGACAGAGCATCGACGACTTCAACCAGCCGATGAACGACTCACTGGCCAACGAGTACAGCCGCGTGCTCAGCGTCCTCGACAACGCCCTCATCGGCACGGAGGACGACTACCTGGGCTACGACTGGAAGCAGCTCAACGCCAAGAAGAAGGAAATCGCCGACAAGCTCGACTACGCCAAGAAGCTCATCGACCAGCACAAGGACAACAAGGACGTGATGATGTACTTCGAGCGTCTGCTCCAGCGCCTGGCCGGCATCGAGAACGAGATCGGAGAGCTTGAGGCCATGGTGCCGCCCGCACTGGCCAACAAGGCTGAGTACGTCCTGTACAAGCAGAGGTTCAACGATCAATGGGATAAGGCAATGACCGCAGGCAAGGAGTACTACAACTACCTGGCTGCCGCCATAGACGAAGTGGCCGACTTTGCCACCTTCAAGAAGGACTCTAGGGAATGGGGCATCAAGGATACCCTCCTCATCGACCTCTTCAGCCGGCGACACTTCGGCTATCCGACCCATGTAAACCAACAGCTGGTGTATGTCTCTCGTCTTGATATAGTCGGAAAGGAACTCAAAGCCGATTCGGTAACGAGAAAAGAAGAAACGGACCGTCGAGACTCGCTGATCAACGAAATATCGTGGGAGGATGTCAAGACCAATGAACAAATTGGTTATTACCTCAACGACCAGGCATACACGAATTCTATGAACGCAATAGACCATGTACTGGCCATGCGTAAGAGAGGTGTGGATAATACGAGAGAGTATGCTGCAGATGATGTGGCAGAGTTATGGTTCTACTTGGGCGAAGAGGCATTCCCCTACGAGGACGGCACCTTCAGAAACCCGGGTGAGGAGTGTACAAGACTCGTAAACTATCTCCAGCACGCCAACGACGTGAAGATGCAGTATCCCGCTGCTACCATCAACCGCATCCTGGGTCTCATCGGTCAGCCCACCGACACGTCTGCCGTACAGAGCATCCGCGGTGCCATCAATGAGTATGCGGATACCCTTCAGAGAGCCTCTACCCAGCACAACGTCCTGGAGAAGCTCGAAGACGACTTCAAGGTACGCGTGGCCTCCATCGTGGAACGCCTCAGGGCCATCAACGACTCGCTCGACCAGAAGCTGCTCGGCGACCTCGACGGTGTGAACAATCCCGGCAAGTACGGCGACGGCGGTAACGGTACCGTGAACGTCAACGACATGCAGATCCTGATCAACATCGTCCTGGGCAAGACCCCGATGCCTGCTGCCAACAGCGACCTGTTCGGCGCCGCCGACATCGACGCCAACGGCGTGATCGACATCAACGACGTGACCTGTATCGCCAACCTGATCATGACCGGCGCCCGCTACTACAACTGGGACAGCGAGGAGATCATCCGCTATGCCCGCCAGGCCAGCGACCGCAGCGAGCGCCTGAGCGCCGTGCTCGTCAGCACTGAGGACGGACAGCGTACCTACGCCGTCAACCTGCACAGCGACAAGGCATACAGCGCCTTCCAGCTCGACCTCCAGCTGCCCGAGGGCATGGAGCTCATCAGCGAGAGCCTGACCGGCCGCGCCAACGGGCACAAGCTGTACACCAACGACATGGAGCGCACGCACCGCGTCGTCGTCCACCAGTACTCCAACAAGGGCCTGAAGGGCAGCGACGGCGCCGTCTACACGTTCACCGTGCAGGGCGAGGGCGAGCTCGGCTTCGACAACATCGTATTCTCACAGGCCGACGGCCACAGCACCGCCTTCGCCATCGACGGCACGACCACCGGCATCCAGGACAAGCTGCAGAACATGGCCACCGATGCCAAGGAGACCATCTACAACGTCGGCGGCCGCGTGATGGACACCCTGAAGAAGGGCGTGAACATCATCCGCCGCGACAACGGCGAGACCGAGAAGAAGGTTGTGAAGTAGTAACCTCAGGGGTTCCCGGCAGGCGGAGGCGCCGCCTCCGCCTGCCCGCCCCCCTTTATCAAGAAAACAATAACAAAACAAAATAGTACAGAAGTATGATTACTTACAACAGAATTCTGGCAGCCGGCCTGCTGATGGGCTCATCAGTGGCTGCCATGGCCGACGGAACGTTCTCCCTGTCGAAGATCGACCTCGCACCGGGTGAAACGCGCACCGTCACCGTCTCCCTGAAGAACGACTCCGCCATCTCGCAGTTCCAGGTCGACATCGTGCTGCCCACGGGACTGGAGTTCGTGCAGAACTCGTTCGTCAAGTCCGACAACGTGCTGAACGACATCATGGCCGCCAAGCAGGGCGGCGACGCCAGCCACTGGCGCGTGGCCAGCATCAACATGAGCGGCGAGCCCATCCTGGCCTCCGGCAGCTGCGCCGAGCCCACGGCCCTGTTCACCTTCGAGGTGAAGGCCAACAATGAGTGGACCAACGGCGGCCATGGCGACGTGGCCAACTCCCAGGACACCATCAAGATCACTGAGGCCGCCCTCTCCACGCCGCTGGGCAACGAGGAGGACGTGCTCGACATCAACGGCAGCGTGGCCCCGCTCGGCAAGGGTACGCTGGCCACGAGCGTTGCCGGCAAGATGGTCATCAAGGCCAGCGACATCAAACTGACGCTCAACGGCGACGAGCTGACCGAGGACGACATGGAGCTGCGCCCCACGCAGGACACGAAGAAGATCACGGTGAACCTGTGGAGCCACGGCGAGACCGCCCGCACGTGGATGGACAACCCCGGCGACTCCGTGTCGAAGATCTCGCTGGTGCAGGGCGTCATCACGCTGCCCAAGGGCGTGTACTACGTGAACAACTCCGGCAAGGTGAACGTTGAGCGCACGAAGACCGCCGCCGGCACCAACGCCGGCGTGAACGTGTTCAACCAGACCTTCAACGCCGACGGCACCGCCACGGTGAAGTTCATGGTGGGCCGCTACGCCGGCGGCCTGCGCCTGCTCGACGGCGAGCTGTTCACCTTCGAGGTGGCCGGCGGTGACCCGTTCGACGCCACCCACGTCTACGACCAGGACGGCAAGCCCGGCTACGACATCCAGGCCGGCGACATCAGGATTGACAACATCACCATGACCGTCTCCAGCGGCGCAGCCGGCATCCAGGTGTTCCCCGACGAGGTGCTCACCGTGCATGTGACCAACCCGAACCAGGTGGAGTGGGACGAGACCTATCCCAGCAAGATCAAGGACCTGCGCGACAGCCTGAAGGCCAATATTGAGAAGGTGGACACCACCGCCGCCTTCTTCCCCGAGACGTCCGCCCAGGCCAAGGAGGCCGCCGATGCCGTCGACGCCTATGAGACAGCCGTGAAGAAGGCCTACGCCGAGGGCACGCTGGCCGATTTCGGAGACCCCGACGAGCTGGAGGATGCCGCCTACGAAGAGATCGGCGCCATCCTGGACACCTACTACGCCGAATATGAGAAGGGCCAGAAGGCCATCTATGACCAGTATAAGGGTGCCACCCTTCGCCCCCTGACGCCCGCCGAGCAGCCCTACCGCAACTATCCCGGCATCACCGGGATCAACGACCCCGTCAGCGGCAGCTTCATCCAGGCCCGCAACGCCCTGACCTCCGCCTATGAGGCCGTGGCCGGCACGCCCGAGATCCTGGGCCTCGACCTGGCTCCCATGGCAGGCGCCATCGACTCCATCATCGCCGTGTTCGAGGACTCCGTGGCCAAGGCCAAGGCCCTCTATGACGCCGAGCTGATCGAGTACACCGGCACGCAGACCGCCAAGCTGGATCCCGAGGTGGCCCCCGCCGACAAGCAGTACTATCCCGGCGTGGTCGCCATCACCGGCGCTAACGGCACCCTAGCCGCCGCCAAGCAGGCCGCCAAGGACAAGTGGGAGGCCGCCGTCAACGCCGGCACCGCCTACGACGTGGACTTCACCGACGACATCGCAGCCCTGGCCACCGTCCAGGCAGCCTACGAGAAGGCCCTGGCCGATGCCGACTCCGCCAAGACCAAGCATGAGGCCATCTTCACCGAGTATATCCAGAAGACGCTGCCCGCCCTGCAGGGCGACACGCTCGACTGGAGCCGCAAATATGACAAGCTCACCCAGATCAACGCCGTCCCCGACGGCGAGTTCGACAACGCCATGAAGGCCCTGGAGGAGAAGCACGCCCAGGCCGTTGCCGCCAACCAGCTGGTGAACGACGACTTCGCCAAGGAGACGGCCGTCATCGACAGCCTGCTGGCCGCCTACGACGCCGCCATCGATGAGGCCCTGTCCAACGCCAGGACCAACCTCGGCAAGTATGACGAGGCCGTCGAGGCATACGACTCCCTGAAGCTCCAGTGGCCGGTAGACCCGGAGGAGATCGGCGAGAGCAACGGCATCCCCGGGAAGCTCGCCTACTTCCAGGAGAGGACGAAGGCCCTGAAGGAGCAGGTGCAGAAGCTGAAGGACCGCGGCGAGATCGCCGACATGCCCTGCAAGTTCAGCACGCAGATCGAGAGGCTGGCGGACGCCTTCAACGACCTGCAGGATGCCATCAACGAGTCGTCGGAGCGCTACAACAAGCTCGACAGCATCCTCGGAAGCGACCTGAAGGACTTCGCCACGTCGCTCACCGACGAGGGCAACTCCGCCATCGAGAGCGAGCTGGAGAAGGCCAAGGTCGTCGACCCCAGCAAGGTGGAGGGCCAGCCCAACGCCGTCCAGACGCTCAGCCAGGACGCCTACGAGCAGCTGAAGGAGACCCTCGGCTCCAAGAGCCCCGCGCTTGAGGATGAGGTCGAGGAGTGGAAGGACAACTTCCTCACCGGCGAGTGGACGAAGGAGCAGCTCGACAGCGCCCTTGCCGAGTACGAGGGCAAGAAGGAGGCCATCCTGGCCGAGGCCGAGAAGCTCATCGTCAAGTACCTGGTCAAGTACCAGCGCGGTGACGTGGGCGGCGACGGCCGCTGGACGACCAACGACTACGCCCGCATACGCCGCATGATCCTCGACGCCGCCGAGCCCACCATCACCAGCTGGAAGAAGACCGGCACCGGCATCTACGCCGAGGTCGAGATCGAGGCCGAGGACTCCAAGGACGCCTACACCTTCGCCCGCTACGACGTGAACCGCGACGGCCAGATCAACGTGGGCGACGCCCAGGCAGCCCTGAACTACACCTTCTACGGTGACGAGTTCAACCACGACGCCACCTACCAGGAGGCCCGCAGCATGGAGAGCACCGCCGAGAGCGTGACCGCCACCGTCCGCGGCAATGTGATCGCCGTGGCCCTGCAGAACGGCCGCCGGTACAGCGCCTTCCAGATGGACGTGGTACTGCCCGAGGGCATGGCCGTCGCCAGTGAGACGACCGGCCTGCGCAACGAGGGCTTCACCCTGTCCTCCAGCGACGTGAACGGCGTGCACCGCATCCTCGTGACCTCCGCCCAGGGCAGGGCCTTCGAGGGCAGCGAGGGCGACGTGCTCTACCTCGAGGTGACCGGCAGCGGCAGCGTTGAGTTCCGGAACGTGATCTTCGCCGACGTGAACGCCGCCACCGCCGAGTTCCAGGTGGAGGCAGTCGCCACCGGCGAGGCCACCGGCATCAGCGGCGTGAAGGCCCAGAACGGTGTGATGGACGCCATCTACAGCGTGGGCGGCCGCATGATGGACGGCCTGAGGAAGGGCATCAACATCATCCGCCGTGCCGACGGTGACACGAAGAAGGTGATTAAGTAATAAGCACGACGGCAGTGGGGCGGGCGTCCCGCCGCCCGTCCCGCCGCTGCTTATCAATAAACAAACAAGAACAAAAAAACAACAAGATATATGGTTTACTATATCAAAGCAATGGCTAAGGGTGCCGCAAAGATGGCCCTGCCTATCGCATTTGCCGCTTCGGCCCTGACACCCGCAATGGCCGAGACCGGCAACACGACGCTGAAACTGAAGGGTTTTGATAAGATCGCCTACGATGACACCAAGGAGGTGGCCATCGTGCTCACGGCCCAGGAAGCCGACAGGCTGTCGATGGTCGAGTTCAACGTGATCATCCCCGAGGGCCTGGAGTATGTGCCCGGCACCTTCCAGAAGAGGAGCCTGGACCAGCTGAAGAACCACACGTTCAAGATGGAGCCCAACTCCGAGGGCTTCCACGTGGGCATCTACAATGACGACATGAAGACGATGGGCACGCTCAACGAGGACACCATCGCCACGTTCAGGGTGAAGGCCAACACGAAGCTCACGGGCCGTGACGACATGGGCCTTGAGATCGTCGACCTGACCGACGCCGACGCCGAGCAGCTCCCCTTCGAGAACACCGGCGCCAACGAGGTGGAAGGCGGTGAGGGCGACAACTCCATCGGCCTGTACGGCATCGAGATCGACGAGAACATGATCCCCGGCTCGTGGGAGGTCTACGTCACCGGTGACAACGTGAACGCCACGCGCGACACGATGACCATCGACCCCGACGAGAGCGTGTACACGCCGCAGACCGTCGAGGTGAACCTGCGCGTCTCCGAGGCCAAGGTCGGCGGCATCCAGTTCAACCTGATGCTCCCCGAGGGCATGACGCTGCTGACTGAGACCGTCGAGGCCAACGCCGCCCGCACGAAGGAGAAGTCCGCCAACTACAAGGTGATCTCCGTCGACGAGCAGGCCACCAACGACTACGTGATCTTCATCTCCGGCGACACCAAGGCCATCGACGGCAAGGACGGCGTGCTGATCTCGTTCCAGGTGGTGGTCGACTCCGCCAACACGATGGCTGCCGAGGACAGCATCAAGCTGGAGGGCATCCGCGTGACCAGCATCCACAACGTGACGCTGGAGCAGGACGACATCAAGGTCGTGGTTGAGAACCTGAACCAGGCCGCCAAGAACCGCATCGACGCCGCCTATGAACTCGTCGACAACTTCGCCAAGCAGGTGACCGACAACGAGAACCGCGTATATGACTACAGCGAGGTGCTGGCCGCCCGCCAGGCCGTCCTCGACCGCATCGACGACAACTACTGGGACGGCGTGCTGCACATCGACGGCAACGAGGCCGCCATCATGGCCCTCATCGCCGCCTACGAGTCCGCCGTGGACGAGGCCTACAAGGCCAACAACCTCCTGTATGCACGCTACAACAAGGAGCTGCTGGAGCTGAGGAAGGCCCTGAAGGACCTGATCCCCGCCGGTGTGCAGTATCCCGACTTTGAGATGAGCTCACGTCTGATTGACGGCAAGCTTGCTACCACTTATACCGTAGCTGACTTCGTCGATCCTGTCGTGAAGGAGAAGTACATTGCTGCCTATGAGGCTATCGCTGCCTTTGAAAACAAGGTGAACGAGCTGTGGGCCGCCACGGACAGCGTGACCGAGGCTGACAACCAGTATGCTTCCGCTGAGATGTTCGACGGCGAGCTGCTGACCGACAGTGCTGAGGTGAACGCCCTGAAGGCTGCCGCCGATGCTGCCATCGAGGCATTCGGTGAGACGCTGGAGACCGTGAACGACGCTACCGCTGAGGATATGAAGAAGCTCGTCAACGACAACGACGATGCCACCAGCACCGACCTTGCTGGAATCCTGGCTGAAGCCATCAAGACCGTAGGTGAGCTGTCGCCCGCACACCATAATGATATAGACAACACCCTGCTGAACGCCACGAACTTCCCGGAGATCCAGGAGGCTATCGCTGCTGCCCAGGAGGCCATCGACGCCGTTACTCCCGTGATCGAGGCCAGCCAGGCCGCTGGTACGCTGCCGTTCAAGGAGGGTATCCAGCCTGTTGTTGACGCATTCCAGAACGCCAAGGACAAGATTGACGCCCTGATTGAGCTGGCCAACGAGCTGATGGAAGCCAACGACCAGGCTTACGATAACTGGGAAGGTGTTATCCAGGATTTGGAAGACGGGCTCGGTGATCTCGCATTCATTGCCGAAGATGACGTAGACGATACCCAGACCTATCAGGATGCCTACCAGGCTGCTGCCGACGCCATCCAGGCCGTTCAGGACCTGCTCGACGAGAAGGACAAGGAGGCCATGGTCGACAAGTCATTCGACTTGATCGACGCTGCCAAGGAGAAGGCCGAGGCTACGCTCGACTCTCTGAATCAGGTCATCAACAACCTGTCCGGCCTCAATGAGCAGATCGACGGTGTTGAGGATGCCCTCGAGGCTGCCAAGGACAAGCTGCAGGATGCCATCGACAACAACGACTACCTGGAGCACGGCATCAACACCGAGGAGGACATCGACGCCATCAAGGCCGAGCTGGAGGACATCGAGAACAAGCTTGACTCACTGACCGACCTGATCAACAATGCCGAGCCTTGGGAGAACGTCTATGACGAAGAGAACGTGGAGCGCTGGTCTGAGGAACTCGACGACCTGCTGAAGCGTCTCAACGGCGAGGACGGCGAGGCTGACGGCGAGGGCGGCGTGGACGAGGCCATCGACGACGCAGTCGAGAAGTACCAGTCCACCCACAAGCGCGGCGACACCGACCTGGACGGCGAGATCGACCTTGCCGACTACGTGGAGGCCCTGAACTACGTGCTTGAGAAGAAGACCCTCGAGAACTACAGCAGCGACGAGTACAAGCGCAACGAGAAGTTCGACGCCCTCGACGTGACCTACAACGACAAGATCAACGTGGGCGACGCCGTGGCCACCGCCAACATCGTCGACCACGGTACTCCCGAGGACCGCTATGCACGTATGATCAACGACGTGCCCGAGAGCCTGACCGCCTCCGAGCAGACGGTGAACGGCAAGCGCACGATCGCCCTGAGCCTGACCAACGGCCGCGCCTACGTGGCCGCCCAGATGGACATCGTCCTGCCCGAGGGCATGAGGCTGGCCGGCGTACAGCTTGGCAGCCGCAACGCCGGCCACCAGCTGCTGACGGCCACCACCGCTGAGGGCGCCCAGCGCATCGTCATCGCCTCGAAGACCAACGAGCTCTTCGAGGGCGGCGAGGGTGCCGTGCTCTACCTCACCGTAGAGGGTGCCGGCGACGTGCAGTTCGAGAACGTGATCCTGGCCGACGCCAGCGCCCGGGACTATGAGTTCACCGTGGGTGCAGCCCAGACCACCGGCATCGCCGGCGTGAAGGCCGCCGCCGCAGGTGAGCAGGCCTACAGCATCGGCGGCCGCCTGATGAATGCCGTGAAGAAGGGCATCAGCATCGTCCGCCGTGCCGACGGCAACGCCCAGAAGGTAATCAAGAAGTAAGATGGCAGCGTGGCGGGGCGGCACTGCAGCCACCCCGTCACCCCGCTCCTTTTCCTTAATTTAAAGACAGTTATGATTACATATAGCAAATTACTGAACAACATGCCGCGCCGCATCGCCCTGGCACTGCTGCTCTCCACGGGAAGCTTCGCCTCCCTGCTGGCCGACAACAGGCTGAGCATCGCCGACATCACCGTCCTCGAGAACCGCAACTATGTGATCTCGGTGAAGATGGAGAACGATGCCGACATCACCGCCGTGCAGGCCATGCTGGAGCTGCCCCAGGGCATGACCGTCGTGCGCCAGTGGGACCAGTATGCCCCGACCCTCCAGAACTGGGAGAAGAACGTGAACTTCGTCCTGAACAACACCCGCACCTACGGTGAGGCCGACAAGGACGAGTTCGGCCAGGCCCTGCCCCGCCATGAGTTCAACTACAGCTCGCAGAACGGCGACACGTCGCCCTACGACGTGCAGATCAGCCATGCCAAGCTGATGCCCTTCAAGGGTCCCTCCGGCTCCGAGATATTCCACTTCACCGTCCACACCGACGGGAGCCTGGCCGACCTCGACTCCATCGGCCTGAAGAACATCAAGTTCGTCCGCGAGGACGCCTCGAAGGTCAGGCAGGCCGACTTCTACGCCAAGGTGACCAAGGCCGACCAGGAGCCGTTCGAGCCCCTGCTGTACTTCGACGGCACCGAGATCACGGTGAACCCCGACGAGGGCCAGACCACGGTGGAGATCAAGCTGCGCACCAACCTTGACGTGCGCGGCGTCAACGCCACCGTCAAGCTGCCCAGGGGCATGAAGCTGGGCGGCTACCAGGCCATGAACAACTCCGACGTGAACAAGCTCCTCGACATGGAGTTCCATGCCACGAAGAGCGACGAGACGGGCACCACCTACAAGGTGGCCATGTCGCACCGCCTGGAGAGCCACAAGGTCGAGACCGTCGACGGCCTGTTCGACGACAACCTGTTCGCCTTCGTCGTCTCCGCCGACGACAACCTGCTGGACGGCTCGCTGATCGAGTTCACTGATATGGACGTCGTCAGCAACCGTCCCGATGCCAGCGGCGTGAACGAGGAGAAGGTGTCCCCCGACTTCGTCATCCTGGTGAACAACCCGAAGGTGGCCGTGAAGGCCCGGGAGGCCCTTGACCTGGTCAGCGGCCTGCAGGAGCAGGCCGACGCCCTGGAGGTGGACCCCGAGGTGCGCAACTGCCCGGATGAGGAGGTGAAGGGCCTCGTGGCCAGGGCCGACAGCGCCATTGCCGCCGCCCAGGACCTCGTCGACGCCCTTGAGGACATCGTCAGCGATGCCATCGCCGACGGCACCGTGGCCACTCCCGCCAGGCAGCAGGAGATCGCCGATGCCGCCCAGGCCGCCCAGGCCGCCATTGACCGCGCCCAGGCCGCCATCGACGATGCCGAGGACCTCTACGACGCCAAGTACGGTGCCAACGAGGAGGCCAACGCCCGCATGAACCTGCAGCTCGACGAGCTGCAGCGCCGCCTGAACTGGGCCAGGGACCAGATGCTCGGCTCGCCCGTGCAGCCTGAGTTCGTGGACGAGGCCGCAGCCATCCAGGACAGCATCGACTCGCTGCGCAACTACGTGAAGGAGCAGTACGAGGCCAGGAAGCTGACCAAGGAGAGCAGCATCGACGACGGTGTTGCGGCAGCCAACCAGGCTATCGACAACATGCTCACCGCCTTCCACCAGGAGGTGGACAAGTATAATGAGAACAGGAACGCCTACGCGAACCTGAAGCCCAGGGTGGGCCAGCTGCGCGAGGCCATGGCCGCCGCCGAGGACGTCATCAACGCCCTGCCGGACGTGGCCGCCGACTACAACGACGCCATCGACGGGCTGAACGACAGGATCGACTCCCTTGACGACGACCTCGAGGAGCGCTACGCCAACCGCGGGCTGACGCTCACCTCGACGATCGGCGACAAGCAGCTGCTGGCCGAGATCGCCGACCTCGTGGCCGCCGCCCAGGCCGCCCAGGCCAAGGTGGACGCCGACAGGCAGAAGTTCGCCGAGGACAAGGAAGCCATGAGCGGTGACGCAGGGGAGCTGCAGGACCGCCTGGACGACCTGCAGGCAGGCCTTGACGCCCTGACGGACGTCGATCCCGACATGAAGCAGGACGTGCAGGACATGCTCGATGACATCCAGGACCAGATCGACGCCATCGTGGACGCCCTGGAGAACGCCCGGGACCTCGACGACCTCGCAGCCGTTGAGGACCTCATCGACGCCGCCGGGGAAGCCCTCGACAACGCCGAGGCCGCCCTCGACGAGCTGGAGCGCAGCGTCAAGATCGGTGACCTGACCGGTGACGGCAAGGTGACCTCCGCCGACGTGACGGTGGCCGTGGAGTACATCTCCACCGAGACCTACCCGACCGCCGCCGAGAACCCCGTCCTGTTCAAGAAGCTCGACGCCAACGAGGACGGCGTCATCAACGTGGGCGACATCACCGCCATCCTGAACCTTGCCCTCTACGGCAACGCCGAGGGCGTGGCAGGCTCCCGCATGGCAACTGCTGTCAACAGCGAGCTCGCCGCCCGCACCACCGTGGCAGGCGGCAGGCAGGTGATCGCCCTGAGCATGGACGGTGCCGCCCGGTTCGTGGGCGCGCAGATGGACGTCGTGCTGCCTGAGGGCATGACCGTCGCCAGTGTGAAGAGCGCCACGGGCCACCGCGTCGTGACGAGGCAGCTGAAGGACGGTGCCACCCGCATCATGCTCCTGTCGCAGACCAACGCCGCCTTCAGCGGCGACGCCCTGCTGAGCATCGAGCTTGAGGGCAGCGGACAGGCCGGGTTCAGGAACGTCGTCTTCGCCGATGCCGCCGCACGCGCCTATGAGGTCGGCGTGGCCGCCGGTGCCGCCACCGGCATCAGCGGCGTGAAGGCCGCAGCCGACGGCCAGTCTACTGTCTACAGCCTCGGCGGCCGCCTGGTGGACACCCTTAGGAAGGGCGTGAACATCATCCGCCGTGCCGACGGCACGACACGGAAGGTCGTCAAGTAAGCCCCTGGGCTGACACCTGATAACGCTTCAGGCGTGCGTGGCCTGCCACACCGGCCAGCCGCGCATGCCTTTCAAAGTAAATAGAACCATTTTAACAAACCAATACTGATATGGTATTTTACACAAGAGCATTAAGAAAGACTCTTCCCAAGAGACTGGCCCTGGCCATGCTCCTGGCAGCCAACAGCTTTGCTGCCTGGGCAGAGAACAGGCTCCACATCGACAACTTCACCATAAAGCCCAATGAGGAGTACGTCGTCAAGGTGCTGATGGAGAACGATGCCGACATCGTCTCGCTGCAGGCCGACCTGAAACTGCCCGAGGGCCTCGTGCTTGAGGAAGTATACGATGAGGAGATGGGCGGCGACGTTGAGTTCCTGCTGAACTACGACCGCGTCGGCCTGGGCCACAACCTGAACTCCGCCCCGCAGTCCGGCAACACGTACCGCGTCATCATCAACGATGCCAACGATGCCCACGCCACGCTGGAAGGCACGACGGGGCAGATCTTCACGTTCAAGGTGAGGGCCACCGAGGCCCTGGCCGACAAGGCTGAGATTCAGATTTTAGACCAGGAGTTCAACCACTGGGTGGGCAGCAAGGTGGAATCCTTCAACCCCGCAGATGAGACGGCCGTCATCACCGTGAGCCAGGAATCCGTCGACCTGACGCTGAGCACCGCCGAGACCGCCCTTTCCATCCGCCCCTTCGCCACGCAGACCATCGACCTGTCGCTGACCAGCGGCTTCGAGGTGTCGGCCTTCTCGGCCAAGGTGAAGCTGCCCAAGGGCCTTACCCTGAAGGGATGGAGCAGGACCGAGCGCGATGCCGCCGCAAGGCGCTACAGCTTCACCCCGACAGTCCTGGACGCCGAGAACAACATCCATAAGATCACCATCAGCCGTACGGGTGCCAATGCCCTCGTGGGCAAGGAGGGCGCCGTCGCCACCTTCGACGTGGAGGGGACCCTTGACCTGCCCGCCGAGGCCGTGATTGAGGTCTACGACGTGGAGGTGTCGAGGATGAACGCCGTCGTGGAGTATCCCGAAGGCTTCGAGATCAGCATCGCCAACCCCAACGCTGCTGCCAAGCCTGCTGCCGACGAGGCTATTGCCAAGGCTGAGCAGGACCTGGCCGATGCCATCGCCACCGAGCGTGAAGACGTAAAGGAGAATGAGAAGGTACAGGCTGCCCAGCAGGCTGCCGAGGATGCCGTGGAGGCCCTGAGGACGAAGATCGACGAGGCCTACGCCGCCGGCAGCCTTGACCTGACCGACTATTCGGATGAGGTTACTGCCGCCGAGGAGGCCGCCGACAACCTGGTGAAGGTCACTGCTGAGGAGGAGGCCCTGATTGACGAGACCGCTGTCATTGCTGGCCTGCAGGCTGACTTCGATGCCATTGAGGTTCCAGACAGCGTGAAGGACGACGAGAAGGTGGCCCCTGCCGTGGCTGCCGCCGAGGCTGCCATCAAGGCCCTCCAGGACGCCGTCGATGCCGCCTACGCCAACGGTGAGCTGGCTGACTTCGACGACACTGAGCTGAAAGAAGCTGCTGAGGAGGCTATCGCCAAGATTGCCCCCGCCGTTGAGAACGCCCAGGTCTACCAGAAGATGGCTCCTCTCGCCGCTGGTCTTGATGACATCATCAACGAAGCTGAGGAATATATTCAGACGAACGACCCGAAGGTGGCCAGCCAGTTTGCCGACCAGATTGCCGACTTACGCGAACGGGCTGCCGACCTTCAGCAGATGATTGCCGACAAGCATGATGCCATCGAGCTGACGAAGGACGACGAATATGCGCTGGGACAGCCCATCGTGGCCATCACACAGGCTGCCGAGCAGCTGAAGAACGCTGCCGACGAGGCTGCCGAGGAATATGCGAAGGGTATTGTCGAGCAGGCCGTGAAGGATGCTGAAGAGGCCGTTGCAAACGCCGAGGGTCAGGTGGCCGCTGGTGGTGTGAACGACTATCCCGCTGTGGAGGAAGCCCTGAAGAAGGCACAGGATGAGCTGGCTGAACTGAAGGACCTCGCCACCGAACCTTTCAAGGGTAAGGAAGACGCTCTGAAGGAACTGTCAGATACCATCATCAAGCATGCTGCTGACGTGGCTCCCGTATTGGAGGCTGCCCAGGCTGAGGAGGCTGCCGCCAAGGCTGCTGCCGAGCAAGCCAAGACCGATGCCGACGCTGCCTTAGAGGCTGCCAAGGAGACTCTCGAGGCCGCCAAGGAGGCATTGGGTGACGCATACGCTGAGGCTCTGGCCGATGAGGTTGCTGACGAGCTGGCCGCCGCCGAGGATGCTGTTGCCGCTGTCGATGCGCTGGCCGACGAGACTGAGGACGGTGACTTCTGGAAGAACGTCAAGGCTGTTGATGATGCCAAGACGACTGCCGACGAGGCCGTTCAGGCACTGAACGATGCCGTCGCTGAGGCTCTTGCTGCTGTCAACGCTGCCGCCAAGGCTGATGCCGATGCCGAGCTGGCCCGTCTGCAGAATGAGAACACCGCTGCCGACGCCGCTGTGGATGAGTCTATTGCCGACCATCCGTTGGTGATTGCCGCACAGCAGGCCGCCGACGATGCCATCCAGGCCGTTGCCGACTATATTGAAGAGAATAAGGATGCCCTGGCTAACAAGGATAAGGCCGCTGAACTGGCTGACCTGATTGCTGCCGCCGAACAGGCTAATGCCGATATCGCTGTAGCCAATGATGCTGCTCTTGCC
>JAEEGH010014928.1_pt1 | contig 16950 bp, 16 predicted proteins | sample 9134181 | NCBI WGS metagenome assembly JAEEGH01 (sample SAMN16246544, study PRJNA631951) | gut metagenome | biome: gut microbiome; feature: rumen; material: DP-attached | host: Bos | place: Iran: Karaj | collected 2018-10
TCTGAAAGCATAAGCATCTCTGTATCTAAGCCACTTTGTCATTCCGCAGCCCGAAATACAGTCAAAAGGCTTATCTTTGAAGCGCATAAAAGTGCTTGCAATCTGATTCGTGTTCTGAATCAGAATGTCCAAATCTATGTTTAGAATGTAATCGTAATTAGCGGCAATCGGCTTGACCAATTCGAGAAGCTTGTTGCGTGCATAGGTTATAAGCTCAATCCGGCAGGGCTTGCCGTATTCATCTTGTGCCGTAAAGATTTTTGAACGCTTTTCTTCGTCGATGTTCTCAGAAAAAAACGAAAAACCTTCATGCTTTTCTGCCATGCTTTTCAGAAATTCAGTTGTTCCGTCTGTCGAATCATTCTCATAAATGTAGAAATCGAGCTGCTTAAATTTTTTGCGCAGTTTCAGCAGACTTTTGATGTTCTTTTTAAGCATAAAGCCGCCGTTTCTCGTAATGCCGATTGCGAGCAGCCGTATTTCATTTGTAGACTGATATTGATAAGACATTAGATTTTTCTCCACCCTGAAATTTCTGGAACAAGCTTTTCAATTGCTTCGGGGCGCTTATTGTGCCATTTTGAAGGCGAAATAACAAGCTTGCCCGGCGTTTCATTCAAAAATGCACCCCACCAGCTGAAAGTTGAATTCGCTATTATGTTTGCTTTGCACAAAGTCTGTAGATACATCGAAAAAGCAGGGTCGTTTTTCAGTTCCGACTTCTCATCATTGATCAAAGTGTCTACAAAGACAAATTCTTCAATATGAATCTTTTCAAGCATTGCGGCGGCATATTCTGAATCATTCGTAAAAACAACAAAAACAGGTTTTTCAATTGAAGTGCATATTTCTGCCGCAGCCTTATTGTAATATTCTTCGGTGCAAATGTTTCCGTAATCGCTGAAAACATCCGGTCTGATATAGTCTCCGCCGCGGATATGAATGCTTACGGCGTTATTACTTCGAATGAAAGTTGCTGCGGACGTTAAATCATATTCAGTTTTTTTTGAAAAGCTGATTCCGGCGTCTTTTAAGCATTGTGCAAATTTATAGTCTTGAAAAAAGCCTGTGTGCCAGCTTCTGCAAATGTATTTGGCGTAGACTTTTGCCGCCAGAAGTCCATACTGGTTTGTTGGTGCGTATATCAATTTTGGGTCAACGCTGAAAAGTTCCGGCAAATCATAAAAAAAGCTTGAACTGAATTCGCGGTTCAAAATAAAGCGGATTTTTTCACCCTTAGAGATTTCCGAAAGCCCGTGCGCATATTGAAAAAGCTGGTTCCCGATTCCGCCGTATAGTTTGTAATATTGAAGTTTAGCCATAAATATTAAATCAATATATCCGCTATTTTGTTTATTTTTTGTTCTTTGCAATAATCTATTAATGATTTTCCTGTATAATCAATATCATTCAATGAAAAACCTTTTTTATAGAAAAATTCAAAAAGTCTCGTGTCTCCAGTTTTTAAGAAAGCATCCTTTGCATACATAAGAAGATTAGTACCATTATAATTAACAACATTCAAATCAGCTTGATTTGCAATAATATACATTGCTATATCATAAAATCCATTGTAAGTAGCAATAATAAGTGGCGTCCATCCATGCTCATCTTGCTCATTAACATAATGATATAATTCGGGAATACTTTTTAATGAATTAAAATTATTGTTCTTACATGAATCTAAAACAGAATCGAATTTATCAATATAAAGTATTATATCATAATCAATCGTGGAAATCATAAGGCTGTCATTATCTTGCCATATAATTGTGCCAGGTTTTTCCACAGAATGAATTTTTGTTATTTTACAAAATCTAATTTTGTGTCCATAAACTTTGGGAATTTGATATTCACGAAAATTAAAAGCTCTAATCTGATTATAAATGGATAATGCAGTTTGACGTAAATCAATCTGAATATTGTTGTAGTCAATAGATTTAGTAGAATAATATGATGAATTCTCTATTGGTTGAGGGAAGGAATCACAGTTAAAATCATAAGGAAGATATTTGTCTATACATTCTTTTATGAGCTGTGTTCCATATTTTATATTTTTGAGATAAACATCTCGTGATGTATCTTCAAAATCAATTATGATTTTCTTTTGAGCAATTATAGGACCTGTATCTATTCCATTATCAATTTTATGAAATGTTACTCCTGTGTGTTTTTCATTATTAAGTATAGGCAAAGCTGCTGTATACATCCCTTTATAGCTTGGTAAAAGTGAGAAATGTATATTAAATAGTTTTCTACTGGTAAACAAAGTTGGTTTTATGATTTTATCAAATTCAAGCGAAAGAAAAACTAAATCTTGTATGTCATAAAGATCATCAAGACAAACTTCTTTTATTCCAAGTAATTTAGCTGTATATCTTAAAGAACGTTGCCATGTATTTTTGCCATTATCGTTCTTGTTACAACAAACAAAAAGCTGTTCTTTCTTCATATTTTTTTGAAAAATCAAGTATTCTAGAATATTACATGCTATATTATTTTTACCAGCAATACATATTTTCATGCAAACCTCTTTTAAAGTACGTTGTAAAAAATGCTGTATATCTAAATTCCATCATTTAATGTGATATCATATGCCTTTTACCTTTTCAGAATACGCCTTATTATGAACCATTTCAGCAAAGATGCCAATACGTCAAATGGATAGGGCAGTCTGCCGTCATCTTTGCAGCGGTGCTTCATTTCAAGCTCATCGCGGCGGGCGTTTGCGAGCACATATTTCGGATGAACAAGCGGAAAATCAAGTTCCTGTGTCTTCATTTCAGCATAAATGCTTTTGCCGCTCGTATGCGTTGCGTCTTTGCCGAAGCCGATGTTCGTAATCAGATTTGTTTTTGGTGCAATGCTCAAGCCTGATTCTTTCCATACTGAATAGACCCAAGGGCCGGCCCATGAATTTACGCGGTTTTCGTATAAAACGCCGAAATAATGGCACCAGTAAAAATTGTAGCGGTGATGCTTAAAAAGGTGAGCGAGCGATTTCTTGCGGTTTATTTCCGGCCAGTCTTTCATTGCAGTGTCATTTTTTTGCCATGCACGCGCCCATGTTGCCCAACCCCAAATGTGAACGTGTTTTGTAAAGTAATAGCTTTCGGCAATCAGCTCTTTTGAGCCAGACTGTTCGTCGCCGGAAACCATCATAATGCGCTCATCGTCTTTGTAGCGTTCAAGCATTTCATCGCAGAATCTGAAAAATGTTTCAGCCGGCTTACAGTCATCTTCAAGAATTATTGCGCGGTCAACAATGCTGAATGCCCAGTCGAGGCCGCTTGAGATACGCTTCTTGCAGCCGAGATTTTCGTCTGAAAAATTGGTCAAAACTTCACAGTCCCAGTCTACTTTTTGCGCAATTTCTCTTGTTTTCAGCACTTTTTCAAGCTCGCCTTGCTTATTCTGCCGCGCACCGTCACCAATAAGCAGAAGTTTCGGCGGCTGTGCCTTACGCACATGCTCAAAAACTGCATTTGCTGTATCTGCGCGGTTGAAGATAATCATTACAACAGGTGTCTTGCATTTATAAGCAATGTCTGCCATTTTATTTTCCTTGTTTTATGCTTTTGCGATTTTTTGTTTTCCGGCCGTAAATGTGGCTCAAAACTGTATTCACCAGCCGCTTGGTTTTTAGCTTGCGTGAAAGAAACTTTGCTGTTTTATCAACAAATTTGTCAATAAAATTTGGTTTTTTAGGTATTTTACCGGCATCAAGCATGTACATCTCGCGGATAGTTAAAGTGTGAAATGCAATCGGCTTGTCAATTACTGGTTCAGAAACTTCTTTAAAATCACCATTTAAGTATATGTCACCTGGATATTGATAAGGCTGAACGGCATAAAAACCTTCAACATAGCTTGGCTTTATACCAAAAAGAGTTAAAAGGTAAAAAGCCAGCGTACAGTCACATGCACCTTTTGCAAAAAGTTCATATTGTTTTAAGTCTTCAAGAATAAATTCGGTTTTGGCGGCAAGTTTTTTTGCAAGGCTATTGCTTAATGCGAAACCGCTGCCACCGCTTGGATAATAAAACGGAAAATCTTCGCCGTTTTGCAGTTTGACAGAACGCTTTGCAAAATTTCCGCCTACAAAATAATCTTTTGAATCGTCAAAAGCACCTAAAGCTTCGGTTAAATTTGCAGCATCAAGCCATGCGTCGCAGCCGTTTATAAAAAACCACTTAGCCTCAGGAAATTTTTCTGTCATGGCTCTAAGACCATAAAACTGCTTCGGTGTTGCAGAAAAATAATCTTCTCCTACATGGTCACCAAGGCAAATCATTTTTAAATCTTCAGCATAATAATTTCCGCCAACTAAATAACCTTTTTCAAAGTTTTTAAGCCATGTATTGTTTACTGAAAGAGCGCGTTCATGTAGATTTTTGGCAGATGTAAAACATATTACTGCAACTTCGCTTGTTTTTAGTCCGAAAGTATTCGCCATTTCTATTCCTTTCCATAAGTATCTGAACGGTAAAGACAAAGTTTTTTTGAATGTATATGAAGATTAAACAGCGGCAAAGCCTCGTTCTTGTAAATTATAAAAGGTTTTTGAAATCCGTCAATTTCTTTCCATTCAATTTGAAAATCTTGAACGTTGTATGCCGCATCCGGGTTTATAAAGCCGGTCGTGTTTTCGGCTGAACCGTTGAGGTTGCGCTGGTCAATTCCGCCGACAAACTGCCCGTATGTTGCTGCATCAAAAAGAATCTGAAAATCATCAGCTCCGGCTGAAAAGCGGTCAAGCTTTGTGTGCTTTATGCCTTTTAGAGACACAAGCTCTGACTTGCCAGCTGTATAGCTTTGCGGTACAACCGGCAGCGTTCCGCAAAATTCCGGGCGGCTGTCTATAAAGTCAGAAAATGCGAGCATGTCGTTTTTTACGCAGATTGTGCAGTGCATGTTATAGAATTTGCAGAATTCTTTTAGGCTTTCTGCGTTTGGAATGAACATAATTCCGGCAATGCAGCGTGTGTCGCCATCTGCCGGAAGCAAAATCTTTTTAGCACCTGAAAGTCGCTGAAATTTTTCAGCATAATCATTGATGTTGGCATAAATCAGGTTGTCATATTCAAAGTGGAGCAGATTCTTTTCACCTGTCTGCTGCATGAATTCTTGAATTAGAAAAAACCTTTCGACGACGTAGCGCCAGAAACCGCCGCGCCATCTGTTGTGCGCACTTCTGTTTGCGGCAAGATAAAAACGGTGGGCAAGGCTGGACTTCAGCGATTTACGCAGAACTACTTCAAGTTTTGGGTAATTCTGTTTGAGTGCGTCGAGTTCCGCAAAAGAATCATCAACTATGAAAAATAATGTTGAGCTTTTGTTAAATATGAAAAACTGTTCTATACAATCTGAAATATATGGCGCAAATGTCTTGCCGCCATGCACAATAATCGCGTTCATAATTTACCTTAAAAAAACTTGCATTAAGTATATCAACAAAAACTAAAGATATGAAGTATCGCCAAGACTAAAATCGTTATAAATTTCTATTGAACGGATAGGACAAAAATGCTGCTATCTTATAAAATGGAACGAACCATTTTTTCGGAATATCCCATTTTTCAAATGAAGCTGTGTCGAAAAATCTGCTTAATAAAGCCAAATCACATTTGTTCGGGTTTGGACCTACATATCTTGCCGCATTTCTATAGCTTTTTATGTTCTGAATCTGATAAAAATCAGGATATTTGTAATGAACGTATGTGCCGTAAGTTTCAAATTCGCTGAAACCAAGCTCATTTGAAGACATGCTTGCGGCGAAAATTATCTTTTCAATTGTTGAATTGCCTTGGACGTTGGCTTTTGAAATTTCGTTCAGCAGTTCTTGCATAATTTTCTTTGAAAATGTCATTTTTTCAGAAATAAATGAAAAATCGACTTCTTTTTTCATGTTCAGAAGCTTTTCAAGTGTTTCAAAATAAGCAACGTGATATTCAGTTTTTGTGTGCATATACGGCTTGTTTTCTTTTGAGAACAACTCAATATGTTTCAGCGGAAACGTGTCTGCATCCCAAACTGTATAAAAGTCTGAGCAAAGAGGGTGCAAGCTCCAGAACATTTTAAGAAGCTGCTGAAAATACCAGCCTGTGCGCTTTTCCGGAATCGAAGTTTTTTTAATTATTCCGTTTATTGTATTGAATGTAACGCCTTGAATTATTTGATTTTCATCAAGAACTGTAATCTCGTCTTTTAGGTCGTCAAAATCACCGAAATTTTCTTGTGCTGTCAATATATAGATGTTTTCAGGCTGCAAATTTTTCTTGATATAGAAAATATTCTTTTTTAGTATCTCTATATTTTTTTTTGCAACAGGAATTACGATTTGCGGTTTCATAAATGTTTCCTATTCAAAGATTTTCTTCTTCCAAAAGTCAAGCCACAAAGCGGCGCAGTCTGCTTTTGCTGTTGTGCTTTTGTAAATATCTTCGAGTTCTTCCGCCGTTTTTGATGCGAAGTCGTTCCAGTCTTTTACGCAAATCATAGGAAGACCAAGCTCTGAAAAAGCGCGGTTCATTTTATTGTCTTCAACAAGCGGCATTGCACCTAGATACATTGCTTCCCAAGTGCGGTGGCAGTCTAAGCCATTACCCATAGGAGAAGCTATGAACATGCATTCGGCTGCAATCTTGCGGTAATTCTCTGAACTTGTAAACGACATCATTTCAAGCGTTATGGGCTTTTTCCAGAAAGCGCGGTAACATGCAAAACGCCTGTCGGGGTTTGTAGCCAAGTTGAGCGCAACAAGAATCTTCGGCTTTTTTTGAATTTTGCCTTTCTTGATTTGCGAAATCAATTTCTTAAAAGAATTTATGTTGCCTGCATTGTGAAAACGCTGATTTTCAAGCCCAATCGACAGCGGCTCAACTTTTGGCGAAGCTTTCAATATTTCGTCTGTGCAATTTTGCGCGAACCATTTCTGCAAAAAAGGTGAGCTTGCAATCGGCAAAAATCTGCTGTCAATGTTCGTATCTGAATTGTGGCTTATGAGCACAAATTGCGTCTTCATTAGCGGCAGAATTTCAGTTTGAAATTTTAAGAGAAAATTGCCCTGCACAAAAATCACGGAATGTTCTGGCAACGATGCAACCTGATTTTTTAGCTTGTCAAACGATTCGTCAGAATCTGCAACAAAATTGCAAAGATTTCTAAATGTGTCGCCGCTCAAAAAAGGGCTGCTCGAAGGCCGGCGGTTCAGCCGCAAATTCAGCCTGAAGCAGAGAGAGCGTTCAAATTCAAAAGGCAAAGAGCAAATAAGTTCTTTCAGATTCACTTTATGACCTTTTTGAAATATTTTATTGTCTCTTTCAAGCCGTCATCAAGAGGAACTTTTGGCTGCCAGTCGAGCAGCTGCTTTGCCTTTGAAATGTCGGGCTTGCGCTGTTTCGGGTCATCTTGCGGCAGCGGCTTGAACACAAGCTTTGATTTTGAGCCTGTAAAGCTCAAGACTTTCTCTGCAAGCTCAAGCATCGTAAATTCGCCCGGGTTGCCGAGGTTGACCGGACCTGTAATGTCGTCGGTTGTGCTCATCATGCGGCAGAAGCCTTCGATAAGGTCGTCAACATAACAGAACGAGCGTGTCTGTTCGCCTGTGCCGTAAATCGTTATATCTTCGTTATTTAGAGCTTGCACTATAAAGTTGCTGACAACTCTTCCGTCATCGGGGTTCATGTTCGGGCCGTAAGTGTTGAAGATGCGCACCATTTTTATGCGTGTTCCGAACTGCCGGTGATAATCCATAAAAAGCGTTTCTGCCCCGCGCTTGCCTTCATCGTAGCAGGAGCGTATGCCGACAGTATTGACGTGCCCCCAATATGTTTCAGGCTGAGGATGAACGAGCGGGTCGCCATACACTTCAGAAGTTGAAGACTGAAAAACTTTGGCGTTCCATTTATTTGCAAGGTCAAGCGCGTTCAATGCACCGAAAATGCTTGTCTTGAAAGTCTCAACAGGGTTGCGCTGATAATGTGGCGGAGAAGCCGGGCAGGCCAGGTTGAAGATTTCATCTGCATAAAATGAATATGGAAGCACAACGTCGTGCGTAACAGTAGAAAAAAGTCTGTTCGCGCGCAACTCTGAAATATTGCATTCCCTTCCGGTATAAAAGTTATCAAGACAGATTACGCGGCAATTTTCGTTAAGCAAACGTTTGCACAAATGCGAGCCGATAAAACCAGCGCCGCCTGTAATTAAGACTGTTTTTTCATTCATTTAAGCTTTTCCTGCAAAACTATTGAAAATCTAAAGCTGCCGGAATCTGTTTGTTCTTACGGCAGTTTCTTTTTCTTAAAGTATTACTCCCAAAGAAGATAAACGTCTTCGAGATTTTCTGTTATGTAATAATCTGTCAGCCCTTTCTTTAAAAGAACCGGCAGCAAAGATGCGTAAAAATAATCAAAGTTATAGTTCACGTTTATATTGATGACCGTGCCTGTAAGAACGCAGAACGGCTTCATCACCTTTTTGAAGAACTTTGCAGCCGAAGCGAACGGCGCTTTCTTGCACCGCTTGCCCATACCGATATGCACAAAAGAGCTTGTCTTGCATGTATCGATAAGTTCAAGCGCCTTAAAGCAGTCGTCAAACTTGCAGTGTGCAAATTCCATTGAAACAGGCTTTCGCGTGCCGGCAAGCTCATTCTTTTTGACGTAGCTGAGAATAGGGCGGTCGTGCTTTGTAAGACCGTACTCACGCGGCGTGACAAGCACCGGCGAATTGGCGTTTGCATAATACTGGCGCAGCGTGTCATATCTGGCTGTATCTGGGCGCAAAAAGCCTGATTCTGCGCGCGGATGCCATCTGTGATACATCTTGAATTCGTCCGGAAGCCAGCACGGCTCATTGCCGGTTTTTTTCAAGCGCTGCGTCAAGTCCAAATCTTCCATTCCCCAGTATTTTATCTGCGGATCATAAGTGCCGAGCGCGCTGAATGTGCTGCTTCTAATGCACTGAAAGCCGCCGCAAGCGCTTTTGCCGGCGCTCTTGGCTTTTGCCTTGTTGCCGTCTTTGGGCAACCAGTAAGACGTTACCGCAAATACGTTGTGTTCCCTTAAATGCTGAAAAATCCATTCGTAAGGGTTTGAATCAAAAAGCATGTCGATGTCTGTCGTCGTTACATAGGCTGTCCGTGTACGCGAAATGGCGAAATTCAAAGCCTGTCCGCGGCTCCACGGGCGGCCTTCTGTTTCGGTCTTTGCATAAGTTATGCCAAGTTCTTTGCAGATATTCTCGTATTCAGTTGAAAATTCGTCATAAGAACCGAAATCTGCAATCAAAACCGGTGATGTTATTCCATTTTCCCGGCATGATGCAACCAAAGACCTGATTCTTTCAGAATCTCTGTTTCTGATTGTTGCGACGATTGTATTGTCATTCATCAAATCTTGAAGCGAAGTAATCATGAAACAGCACGTCCAATACAGTAATAATCAAAGCCGAGCTCTTTCATAGCGGTCGGCTCGTAAATGTTTCTTCCGTCGAAAATGACAGGCGAACTTAGTTTTGACTTTATAAGTGAAAAATCCGGCGCTCTGAACTGCTTCCATTCTGTAACAAGCACGAGTGCGTCCGCACCGTTAAGCACGTCGTTCATACTCGGAATATACTCGATTGAGCCGGCCGGCAAGTCTGATAGATAATGCTTTGTCTGTTCAAAAGCTTCTGGGTCATAAGCGCGTACTTTTGCACCTGCTGCAACGAGATCTCTTATCAATGTCAAAGAAGGTGCTTCGCGCATGTCGTCTGTCTGCGGCTTGAACGCAAGCCCCCATAAAGCAAAAGTCTTGCCTTTTATGTCTTTGCCAAAATGCCTGCTGATTAAATTGAACAATATATGCTTTTGCCGTTCGTTTACTTCTTCAACGGCAGATGCAACTTTCATTTCAAAGCCGTTGCGCTTGCCGACAGCGATAAGCTCCTTTACGTCTTTCGGAAAACATGAACCGCCGTAGCCGCAGCCCGCATACAAAAAGCTCATGCCGATTCTTGCGTCAGTTCCGATGCCCTGACGCACGGCCTTTACGTCGCCGCCCACAATCGAACAAAGTTGCGCAATCTCGTTCATAAAGCTGATGCGTGTCGCAAGCATTGCATTTGCGGCGTATTTCGTTATTTCAGCTGATTTTATGTCCATGCATAAAAGAGGGTGGCCGTTGCCTACGAACGGCGCATAAAGATTTTTCATAATCGTTGCAGAAATGTCGTTTTCAGCGCCGATTACAACTCTGTCTGGCCGCATAAAATCTTCTATTGCAACGCCTTCTTTTAAGAATTCCGGGTTTGATACTACGTCGAAATCAACTTTTGCGCCGCGCCGTTCAAGCACTTTATTTACGCGCTCTTTTACAAGCTCAGAAGTTCCGACTGGTACAGTTGATTTGTCAACAATAACGGTGTAGTGCACTATATGCTCGGCGATACATTCCGCAGCTTTTAAGACATACGAAATATCTGCTGAACCGTCTTCTCCGGGTGGTGTGCCGACTGCGATGAAACAGACTTGTGAATTCGGAATTGCTTCAGCGTAGTCGCTTGTGAATTTGAGTCTGCCTTCTCTTGCATTACGCTTGACCATTTCTTCAAGCCCTGGCTCGAAAATCGGAATATCGTTGTTTTTTAAGCGGTCAATTTTAGTTTTGTCTATATCTATGCACCAGACGGTGTTGCCCATTTCAGCAAAACATGTTCCGCTGACAAGACCAACATAACCTGTGCCAATAATAGAAAGTGTCATATTTTCCTCTTGTGTTTATTTTATGTAAAGCTAAATCTATTAATATAGATAGTTTACTAAAAAAAGATTGTATTGGCAAGCTAAGAAATTGCGGGTAGCAGCGGAACTTTTGAGAGTTTGGTGCAATTTCAGTCTATTGATTTGAAACGAAATATCTGCTATTTATTTTCTATGGAAACATTAGAAAAAAAAGCTTATTACCCAAGAATAGATTTTTATAGATTTGTATTTACGGTTTTCGTTGTGATTCTGCATTTTGAATGCTTTTACAAGACGAAGACTATAGACAATGTGTTCGCGCTTTACAGAAGCGTAGATTTTTTCTTTTTGCTGAGCGGATTTCTGCTGGCAAAATCTTTTAAGAAGCAGAAATATCAGAACGCACTTGATTTTACTTTAGGAAAGGTGAAAAAGCTTATGCCGCTCAACATTGTTGTTGTGCTGGCTGCTTGTATTGTTTCCGCTTTTCCAAAAATGCTAAGTGTAAAAGACTTGTTAAACTCTTGTTGGACGTTCTTTATAAATTTAGTAAGCTCTGTTCCGAATATCTTTTTTGTGCAATTATTCATACCAGTGTTACAAAAAATCATACCTGAAAGATATGAGTCTTTCCCTCTGTGGTATATTTCTTCAATGATTGTCAGCAGTTTTATATGGTTTTGGCTGCTTGCTGCCTTGAAAAGCAAATTTGGTGAAAGCTCAAAATACCGTTCATGGGGGCTGATTTCTGCCGTTCTTGTGCTTTCGTTTTTGATTAATCAATATGACAAAACAGATATTGCATTTGACGAGATTGTACCGCTGTTTAATTTGCCGGCCGGTTTTTTTAGAGGCTTTGCGGAGATTGGGCTTGGTATTTTCTTGGCTGATTATCGTTTTGAAGTCAAAAGCCCAATTTTGAAAAACTTTTTGAAGATCTTCTTTCCGGCTTTATTGTTTACAATGATTTTTTATGCAAAGTACAGCATGTTTGATTATATTTACGTGTTCTTTTGTGCTGTCACAATAATTTTTGAGTTTTCTTTGCAAGAAACACCAAAAGCTGAAAAAGTATATACTTTCCTCGGAAAGGCGGCTTTGCCGGTGTATTTTACACATGCTTTTGTCATTTTCTATGAATATACGCCGCTTGCTCAGAAATTCCCTGCGCTTGCTGATAGTTTTTATATTAATATTTTAGTGCGTGCAATATTAGTTTTTGCAACAGCGTTTGCAGCTTATCTGCTTGCAAAGCCTATTAGCAAGATGCTGAACAAATTGTATTCTGCTGTAAAACGTGAAGACTGAAAATTCTTGTGCGGCGCATTGTTTGAGCTACAAAAGCGAGTCAATGCTAGAAAAGCTTTTTTAAAAACTTCTTGAGCTTTGCTTTTGCGCTTGGCGCTTTATAGACGCCGTGCATCTTCTTAATAGCTTCGACTTCTTTTTCGGTTTGTTCTGTCTGGTTTTGCGAAACGCCCTCAAGGTTGAAACCGCAAACAATTGTGTCTGTAAAGACAAAAGAAACACCAGCTTGATAAAAGCGCAAAAAGCATTCGTAATCAGCCGCTATCTTGAATGACTCATCGTAAGTTCCGTGCTTTTCGTAAACAGACTTTGGCACAAAGCAGGCGAGGTGCGGTATCATTTTTTCCGGCAGATACTTCGAATTGAAGCCCCAAATTGAATCGAATTCACCGTTTTTTATGGCTTTCAATGCACCGTAAAGGATTGAATCTGGGTTTGCTTGGTGAAGCTCTTTTAGACCATTGAATGCATATTCAAGATAAATGTCGCCTGAATGGACAAGCCCGATTAATGAACCATGCGCAAGTTTTATGCCTTTGTTCACTGCATTATAAATTCCGTCATCTTTTTCAGACACCATGATATCTATTATATCGTTGTTCTGGCGTAAAACTTCCGGGGTTGAGTCTGTAGAAGCACCGTCTATAACTATGTATTCAACATCATCTGTTTTAATTTTTCTGATTGAATCGAATGTCTTTTTAAGACCTTCTGCATTGTTGTAGCAAACTGTAATGACAGAAAGAAATGGCTTCTTTTCCATTAGATTAATCCTTTTGAAGCAGCTATTGCAGTGCAAAGCTCTTTTGTCTTTTGATTCAGCTCGTAAATGTAATCTACGGCGTAATCTTTAAGCGGATTCTGGCAGACAAGCTTTTCAAACAATTTCTCGTTTGACTGAAGCTCTTTTAACCGATCAATAAGCTCGTCTGGGTTAGATTTGTCATAAAAAAGAATAACATCTTGATTTATCACTTCAGTTTCAGGCTTGTTTGAACTGCCCCAATAAAGCGGCACGCAGCCTGACAGCAAAGCTTGAAACAGCTTTTCTGTAACATAGCCGTCGTAATCGCAATTTTCGGGGCAAATTGTGTATTTAAACTGGTCAAGAAAATCTTTTTTTGAATTTGCAAATTCATTCCAGAGTGAATCATCGTTATGGTTCCATGCACCGGCAGAATAGATTTTAAGTCCGGCTTCTTGTGCCGCATTCCAAATGCTTGTGCGTATACCGTTTTTGTCGTGGCGGGCTATTACGGCACAGTCTTTTGTTTTTAAGCTTAAAGCTTTGCGTGTAAAGTCTTGATTTATCTCGTCTATGCGGTGCTTAATCTTGTCTTTTGAAAATTCCGGCTTGTCAAAAAGATAGAGTACCCATAGCGGATATCTTATGTAGTTCGCCGCATCGATTTTATCAAAACCGAAAGAAACATCAACAAGGTTCAAGAGATGGTCTTCAAATTCAGCATATTCTTTGAACACGTCAGAATGAACACATTCGCCTGTAAAAAAGACCTTGATTTTTGCGCCAGAAGACTGCGCTTTTTTTCTTATCGAGTTCCAGACTGAAAAGAATTCGATTGAAGGCGCAATACTTGACACTACCGGCTTTTGTTTAAAGCTGAAAAATGGAGTAAAATAATAATCTTGAAAATATTCCTTTGATTCTGGGTAATATCCTGTAAAGCGCACTCTGTTTTGGCTTGGTGCTGCTAAAACAGAAAAAGCGTCTTCCGTTATTGTCTTTAACAGTTTGAGTTTTGCATTCATAAAAATCCGATTATTTCAGCATTTTTTGCCGAACATCTTTTTAAGCTTACGTTTTATGCGTAGCAACAGTTTTTCGATTTTTGTGTATCTGTTTATATGCTTCGCACCGCCCATTTCAAGCCATTTCTTGTAATAGCTTTCCCACTGCTCGTTGTAAAGGCCATTCCAAAATTTCGGCTGACCAATCGAATGAATTATTGATGTTATGCCTTTGTTTACTTCGATTTCCTTTGGCGTTGTGTTATATTTGGCGTTGTCAAGCTCATCTGTTTCAACGTTAAGCTGCTGCAACACAACAGAAAGCACGGCTTCTTCAGGCAGATATAAAGCAGCTGCATATCTTGGCGTTAATCTTATACATTCATCATAAATCTGGTGGAAATTTTTAAGACTATCAAATAACACAAAAATGCAGCAAGTTATTGCTGGTTTTAGTAAATCAAAATTATGAATGTCTTCGATGCAATTCTGATCCCAGAAAACCTTATCATTGAATTTTTGACCCAAAAATTTTGAGCTTATGAATTTTGCATCGGCTTTATTCTTTTCTTTAAGTTCCGAAATATCTTGCGTAATCACCATATCATAATCAATCCAGATTACAGTTTGATATTCATCAAGAAGTCTGAAACATTCATATTTGCAGAAGAGGAAAGGACTGAAATAATTCTGAATTACCTCGCTGAAATTATCAACATGAGAAAAAGGCGATTCATATTTGATAAACCTTGTAGGAAAAATGCTGTTTATAAGCTTCTGCTGTTCAAGCGGAATATCATCATAAAAAATGACAAGCTCATCTGCTATATTTGTGCATTTGTCAGCTATGTTCAAAGCCAGAACAGCCATTGCCGGATATTGATTCGAAGTGCCGCCTGTTACGATAGCAGTTTTCTTCATTAGTTCTTTCCTTTTTTTAAGAGATCAGCAATTTTTCTTATCGGTGCAGTTATTTTCCAGCTGAAACTGTTTGTAAAAGTTGCTTTCTGCTCTTCAAGAAAATCATCCAAAAGCCGCACTTTATTGAAAAGCGCAGAAAAGTCTTTATATTGAAAGCCGTATAACTTGTACAAAAGCTCCTGATGGTCATCTGTGCTTAAGAATTCGATTAATGTTCTGAAGCCCCAAACAGGCAGAAGCCTGTTGTCTTTTGAATCAAGTGCAATGCGTGCCAAAAAATATGGCACAGTCTCGTCAGTAGGTTTACCGTAAGGCTCAACCAAACTGCCGAAAATTTCAACAAGCCGTTCCGCTGTTTTTATGCCGCTCAAGACATAGTTAAGCGCATGCGGTGTCTCGATTTCAATGCGCTTATAGGCTTTTACGCAATTGCTGCTCATGTGTCCGTTGCTATCAGTTGGCACACGGTAGCATGTTTTTGCATCTTTCAAGAAAGCACAACACCCCAAAAGCAAAAGCTGAATATGCATGATAAAATCCTGATGCTGATGGATTCCTGCATCAAGCGGAAAAATCTTCTTTGCAGCTTTGCGGTTTATAATCATTCCAGTTGAAGCAAGACCGTTTCCATGCAGAAAAAGCTCTTTCAGAAGCCCGTTGTTTGTCGGATAAGGCTCTTTTCTGAAATTGATTTTATCTTTCAATATTTTGCCGTTATCATCAACTGGAATAATCTGCGGATAAAAGACGGAAAAATCTCCGCCGTTCAAATTGATGAATTTTACGAATTCTTCAAGATAGTGCGGGTCAAAAAAATCGTCTGAACCGAGAAACGCGCAATAATCGCCGTGTGAGTGCTTAAAAGCTTCGCTAAGAGTGGAATTCAAGCCTTTATTAAATTTGTTCTGAAAAAAGAAAAGCTTCTTGTTTGATAAATTCAATATATTAGAAATTTTTTCAGCAGTTTTGTCCTGCGAATTATCATCAACAACGATAATCTCAAAATTTTCGTAAGTCTGAGACAGAATGCTGCTGATGCATTGTTCGATGTAATCTTCATGATTATAAGATGGAATTAAAATGCTGATTAACGGTGTTTTCTCTTTCATTTTGCCCTTAAAAACAAGCTTAAAACTTGTTCACAGTTTCAATTATATAATCAATTTCTTCTTGTTTCAAAGCCTGATTCAACGGAAGGCTCAGTTCTTCTCTGTGGATTTTTTCCGTTATAGGGTAGCTTTTGTTGTACCATTCCATGTCAGCATAGCATTTCTGCTGGTGCGGCGCAATCGGATAATGAATCATCGTATGAATGCTGTTGTCAAGAAGATATTTCTGAAAATCGTCGCGTTGGCCGCAAAGCACAGGATAAATATGAAAAATATTGTCGGTTGCATCAATCAAAGGCAGCGTCAGCTTGGGGTTTGTGATTCTTCCGTTATAAATGCGCGCAATTGACTTGCGGTACTCATTTTCTTTGTCGAGATACTTGAGCTTTACTGATAAAACTGCCGCATTAGTCTCATCAAGGCGGCTGTTTCTTCCGCAATATTGGAAGACGTATTTCTTTAACTGACCGTAATTTGCAAGCGAACGTACACATTCTGCAAGCTGCTGATTGTCTGTTGTTACGCAGCCTGCATCGCCGAATGCACCCAAATTTTTGCCTGGGTAAAAGCTGTGTCCAGCCGCATCGCCCAGTGAGCCAGTTCTTTTCGTGCCGAATTTGCAGCCTTGCGCCTGCGCGTTGTCTTCAATAATCAGCAGATTGTGCTTTTTTGCAATTTCAGTGATTTTTTCTGTATACGAGCATCTGCCGTAAAGATGAACGAGCAATATTGCGCGCGTCTTATCTGTTATGACTTCTTCAATCTTTGTGCCGTCAATCTGATAAGTGCCGAGCTTCGGCTCAACAGGCACGGCTTTCAAATTGTTTTCAGTTACTGCCAGAATTGAAGCAATGTATGTGTTAGCCGGTACAATCACTTCGTCGCCGTCATTGAGAAGTCCAAGTTCCTTATAAGCCCTGAAAATAAGAATAAGCGCGTCAAGGCCGTTCGCGCAGCCGACGCAGTATTTTGTTCCAATAAACGTGCTATAGTCTTTTTCAAACAGCTCGTTTGCCTTGCCCTGAAGGTACCAGCCGGAATCTACGACTTTGGTGACGGCGGCTGTAAGCTCGTCTTTGTGAAGTTCTGTTATTGCTTTTAATGAAAGATACGGAATCGTCATGTTCAGCTATAATC
>JAEEGH010014932.1_pt1 | contig 16950 bp, 11 predicted proteins | sample 9134181 | NCBI WGS metagenome assembly JAEEGH01 (sample SAMN16246544, study PRJNA631951) | gut metagenome | biome: gut microbiome; feature: rumen; material: DP-attached | host: Bos | place: Iran: Karaj | collected 2018-10
ATGAAGACCTACACCTGATGGATAAGGGAACATATCAAGTACATAATATTTGGGCTTACTGAAGTCCCATACATCAGTCTTGAATGTCTCGTTCTTCTCCCAGTATTCCTGCCATTTTTTCTCAACTTCACTGTGATTATAAGGTTCTGCCATTTTAATTTCCTTCTTTCTATTTATCTAAAACTTATTTCAGTTAAAAATTCTTATAAAAGCAAGATAAATCCCGCTTACAATAAACTGCGTAACAACAAATCTGTAGTCCACCTGGGTGTTCGACCAGCCTTTGGTCTTTCTGTAATGATCGTGCAGCGGACACTTGGTATTCTTAAGTATCGATATCTTAAGGAATCTAAGTAGGGATACTTTTATAAGTCCCAGACCGCCATCCAAAATCATAACAATTGTGAAAGGCAGGAACAACAAAGGATGCCTGCATAGTAATGCCGTAATCGCAATCATCATGCCCATTGCTCTGCTACCCGCATCTCCCATCAGGATCGAACTGGGGTTGGAATTGAACCATAGGTAAGGTAGTAGAACACAGATAAAAAATAGGACCGCAGCATCTTCTTCAAGGAATCCTGTCATATAGAAGGAGCCCAGCGTAACAATTGTAAGCGCACTGCTTAGTCCGTCAACACCGTCCGTGCAGTTAACAACATTGATTGAAGCCCATACCAGAGCAACAATAAGAATTCCGTATAGCCATGTCGGAAGACTCAGTTCCTTTCCTCCAAGGAATCCGATATATAGACTGTTGCCATTATGATATAGATAATTAACAGCCACACCGATTGCCAACACAAGATCCAGAGCACCCTTAACATATTCATTCCAGGGTGTCTTGGATGCATCATCAAAATAACCTGTCAGCATCGTCAACAGAATGATCACAAGGTATACGACCTTCTCAACATTCATACCCTTATCAAACAACAAAGCAATCAGGCAAAATACCGCCACGAATATTATACCTGCACCTCTCGCCTTGCCCTTTGACAACTGTCCTTCAACCGCAAATGCTCTTCCCTGATCCTGCGGCAGCTTATCCCTTAGGACAATCAGCAGCAGGAAGCATAGGCCGATGGAAAACGCCATTCCTAAAAGTGTATTAATTTCACTGCTAAAAATAAAACTCAACATAGTATGATCCTCTGTTCACAATCGGAAAATATTATATCATTTTGGTTAATCATAATCAACAAAAAGCAAAGGCTTTGGAAGGCTTTGCTGGCACCCGCAAAGAACCCCCGAAAGAAGGATTCTTTCGGGGGTTCCCACCACACACCACAAAAAGGATGTAATATATGCTTTATTCGTCCACGTTGTTCTCGGCAACCTTGGCTGCTCTTGCAGCAACTTCCTTCTCCTGAACATCTGAAGGACACTGCTCGTATCTTACAAATTCATATTCGTAAGTACCACTACCACCGGTCATGGATCTTAAGTCTGTACAATATCTGAAGATTGTACTCATAGGCACCTCGGCCTCGATAACCTGCTTACCGTTGTTGGTAGGATTCATACCAAGCACTCTGCCTCGACGCTTGTTAAGATCACCCATAACATCACCGGTATAAGCATCAGGTACAGTAACCTTAAGGCTCATGATAGGCTCAAGAAGAATAGGTCCCGCTTCCATGATACCTTTCTTGAAAGCCTGGATAGTAGCCATCTTGAATGCCTGCTCCGAAGAATCAACCGGATGGTATGATCCATCGTAAAGAACAGCCTTGATACCCACAACGGGATATGCTGCAAGAGGTCCTCTTCCTACGCTTTCAACAAGACCCTTTTCAACTGCAGGGAAGAAGTTCTTGGGAACGGCTCCACCTACAACTATCTGCTCAAATACATAAGGAGTCTCGATATCACCGGAAGGTTCAAAAGTCATCTTAACGTGACCATACTGACCGTGTCCGCCGGACTGCTTCTTATACTTGTATTCAACGTCGGATTTCTTCTTAATGGTCTCTTTGTAAGCTACCTTAGGATCTGACAGTTCAATCTCAACCTTGTACTCATTAAGAAGCTTGCTGCATACGATTTCAAGATGCTGCTCGCTCATTCCGTATAAGAGAAGCTGATGATTCTCAGCATCGTTAACGTTTCTGAGAGTAAGGTCTTCATGCATCATCTTCTGCAGAGACTGGCTGATCTTATCGATATCGGCCTTGTTAACAGCCTTGTATCTTCTGTATGTGTAAGGAACCGGGAGATCCACCTTGCCATACTGAATGGTTGTAGCCTTTGTTGAAAGCGTATTACCTGTTCTGGCAGCCGTAAGCTTGGCAATGGCACCGATGTCACCGGCATGAAGCTCAGAAACTTCGATAGGCTTGTTGCCCTGAAGAACATAAAGCTTAGACAACTTCTCTTCAACGTCCTTATCCTTGTTATAGAGAACGTCGTCAGACTTGATAACGCCGGAATAAACCTTAATAAGACTGTATTTTCCGATAAACGGATCAACTATAGTCTTCCAGATGTAAGCACTCTTAGCCTTAGAGAAATCATAATTGGCTTCGAATATCTCATTGGTCTTGAGATTAACACCGGCTACATCCCTGTTCTCGGGACTTGGGAAGTATTTGATGATATCGTCAAGCAATGTATAAACACCCTGACACAATGTACTTGAACCCATTGTCATGGGAACTATAGAACCGTCAAGGACATTGGTTCGAAGTGCTGCACGAATCTCAGCCTCAGAGAATGTCTCACCGCCAAAATATCTCTCCATGAATTCTTCGCTGGTCTCAGCCACAGACTCCATAAGAGTATCTCTGAAAAGATCAAGGTTGCTCTTGCTGTAATCGGGAATATCACATTCAACAACTTCCTTGCCTTCCCATCTGTAACCCTGCTCAGCGATAACATTGATATATCCGACAAACTTCTCATCTTCTCTAATGGGAAGATGGAAAGGAGCCATCTTCTTACCGTACTTAGCTGTCATATCTTCAACAACCTGACGGAAAGATGCATTATCGATATCCATGTCGGATACGTATATCATTCTGGGAAGTTTGTATTTGTCACACAATTCCCACGCTTTTTCTGTTCCAACTTCTATACCTGCCTTACCGCTTACAACGATAATGGCTGCATCGGCTGCACTTGCAGCTTCTTCTGCTTCACCTACAAAATCAAAATATCCGGGAGCGTCAAGAATATTGATCTTAACACCTTCCCATTCAACAGGAATAACGGATGTTGAGATAGAGAACTGTCTCTTCTGCTCTTCCTTGCCGAAATCACTGACGGTATTTCCATCAGGTACTTTACCCAGTCTTGATGTAATGCCCCCCAAATAAGCCATAGCCTCTGCAAGACTGGTCTTGCCGGCCCCTCCATGTCCTAAAAGGACAACGTTACGGATCTTGTCAGTTGTGTAAACATTCATATGTTTATCCTCCAGTTTTGTAGTGTGTTGTGAGTCCCCAATACCCACATGCATTATTTTACTAAATATTCAAACAATTTACAATATGCAGGGCGTGTTTTTTGTATATTGTTCTTATTATCAGAATTTTAACGCAATAAAAAATAACCGCAACTAACCCTTTCGAAAGCCCTATAAACAAAAAAATCCCCTCCATCCGACCACCTCGGACAGAGAGGATTGACTTACTTATCTATAATTTGGATATTATCATCTTCAGACTGCCTTTAACTTTCAGGACACCTTCGCCTTTGGGAACAAATATGCAGTCACCCTTCTGAATATCCATCTCATAATCATTGCATGATATTCGGCCCGAACCTTCAACAAACATCAATGCACAGAAGGATTCGGTGCTCATCTTGATGTTGTGGCTCTTCTTAACTTCCACCATGTTGCATTCAAAATATTTGCATTCTTTGTTGCCTTTATATTTTGAATAATCGATGACATCAAGGGCCTTTTCGATATCCAGCTTACGTTTGTTGCCATATTTATCCACACGATCGTAGTCGTACAATCTGTAAGTGGTATTGGAATTCTGCTGAATCTCACATATCAGACAGCCTTTTCCGATGGCATGTACAGTACCTGCGGGAATGTAATAACTCTCCCCCGCCTTCACTTCTATCTTGTTAAGCATAGGCATAATGCTTCCATCGGCAACAGCCTGCTTTACTTTCTTCTTGTCAGTATCTTCCTTGAAGCCTACATAGAGGCATGCACCTTCTTCTGCAGACAGGATATACCAGAGTTCGCTCTTACCGTATTCATTCTCATGCTCAAGAGCATATTCATCATCGGGATGAACCTGAATGGACAAATCTTCTTTGGCATCAATGAGTTTTACTAAAAGAGGGAAAGCTCTTCCGCCGGAATATTTCCAGCCCAGATTCTCATCACCTATGGTTCTTAAGAATTCTCCGAAAGGCATACCCTTGAACCTGCCGGATGCCACTATGCTCTGTCCGTCCGGATGAGCTGACAGTTCCCAGCTCTCGGCTATAACATCATAATCACATTCTTTGCCGTACACATCTCTGAGCTTGGTGCCACCCCAGATATAATCCTTATAAGAGGGAGACAGCTTATAGAATGGTTCAATCTCATATCCCAGATTGACAGCCGACGGCACTGCTTTATTCTTTTCAGACTGAAAATCTTCAATCTTAAGTTCTTTTCCGAAATCAGTCTCTATGTAGACCAGAGATTCATCACTTGTACATGAAATCTGATGTTCAACATTATATCCGACCGTAAGCGTATCGCCTGCCGATACGGTGAACACCATACCTCCGATAAGAGCCCTGCCCGAACCTGATACGATGGTAAGATTCTCTTTCCTGTTCTTATGAGCCTGAAGATTGGTTGTTCTTCCGGGCAATACTTCTACTTTCCTAACCTGATATCCCACATCCGGATTGGATTCCAATAGATGGAATTCTCCCCAGGTTCTGTAGAATACAGAACTTCTGTCGAAATATCCCCACATGCTCTTTGAAGCACGGATGATCTGCTTAAGGTCGTTGGAATCGCCCTTGTTGCCTATATAAATGGCGTCGTCGGTATTTACAACCATAACGTCCTTAAGATGGTTGACCAATACCAGCTTTTTCTCGGACTGATTAACAACGGTTGTATTGACACATTTATTATCGATAACCTGATCAGCGCCCTCGCATATGGCATCGATATGATCAAGGTCATCAAGACTGCCCACATCCTTCCATTCGAATTCGGACTCGATCACTTTTGTCTTGTCACTTATCTCAAAAAGAGCGGATTCTATGGATTTTGAAGGAATATCCTCAAGTTCCTCTGCGCCGTAGTATACCTTATTACCGACAACTTCTCTCTTAACATAGCTCTTGGCACACTTTTCATATATATCAGGAGCTTTCAGTCTTATCTCATTGATAAAATCACCCACATTGAAAAGGAACATCCCCATTCCAAAGCTGACGAGAGCACCTTCTTTGGCCAGATTCTTGGCTCTGATGATATCGTCCTTGTAGGATTCTCCGCTTATCAGATGATCCGATGATACAACAAAAAGCATCTCCGACTGTGGAAGTGACAACGCTGCCATAATGACAGGCATGGTGGTACTTTTCCCAATACCTTCATAGATACATCTGTAAGTAAGTCCTCTGAAGGACTTCATCTGATTCTCGATTATGGATTCGTAGTCAGTGCTTGATGCTATTATGAATTCATCACAAAAAGCCATATTTCTGGCAACCGTCTCCTGAAATATGGAATGCTTATTTTTTATCGGTATGAACTGCTTAGGGTTATTTTTTCTTGAAAGAGGCCACATTCTGTCGCCTCTTCCACCTGCAAGTATCAAACACTTCATAGAATTATTAATTACTTAACGTTATTTGAGATTGTCTGATATATCTCAATTCTCTGGGTATCCATTTCCGGCATGCCGATGAAAATAGCGCCGTAATCAAATGTGTCATCTTTCTTAATGATTCTTACGATCTCAATGAAACAATGGATAACTTCCTTTGTCCAGATAGTAAGAAAGCCTTCGTATACAGCACCGATCTCCAGCTTCTCTGTACAAGTAAAACCAACACCGTTCTTAGAAACGTCATTGATCTCAATGGCAACTTCTCTAGCTTCAGAGTTACCGTTAAGCTGCTTGATAATAAGCTTGCTGGAAAGCTCAGTTCTTTCGGCTTTACGTTTTTCTTCGTTCATTAATAATCCTCCCTTTAACTAATGTACATTGCGTCTCCGAATGAGAAAAATCTGTATCTGTTGTCTATGGCATCCTGATATGCATTCAGGACATTTTCTCTTCCTGCCAGCGCCGATACAAGCATGACAAGAGTTGATTCAGGAAGATGGAAATTAGTGATAAGTCCGTCAAGTACCTTGAACTTATAACCAGGATAGATAAAAATATCCGTATTGCCCGAACAGGCTTTTAGTCTTCCTTCATCATCCGCCGCACTTTCAACGGTTCTGCAGGATGTAGTTCCCACACATATTACTCTGCCGCCCTTATCTTTCGTGGAATTGATGGTCTCGGCAGCTTCTTTTGTTATCTGATAAAACTCAGTATGCATATGGTGCTCAAGCACATTTTCAACCTTAACGGGTCTGAATGTACCAAGGCCTACATGAAGTGTGACATAAGCGATCTTTACGCCCTTATCTTCTATCTCCTTAAGCAGGTCCTTAGTAAAATGCAAACCTGCTGTAGGCGCCGCAGCACTGCCTTCATACTTGGCATATACCGTCTGATATCTGTCCTTATCCTTAAGCTTATGGGTTATATACGGCGGCAGAGGCATCTCTCCGAGCTTATCAAGTATCTCCTCAAATATGCCGTCATATTCAAAACTAACTATTCTGTTGCCGTCGGGAAGCTGCTTCTTAATCTGTCCCGTAAGCAGGCCGTCTCCGAATGATACTCTTGCACCTTCCCTCAGCTTCTTGCCGGGTCTTACAAGCGTCTCCCACTCATTATCGGAAAGCCTTTTAAGCAGAAATACTTCTATTGCGGCACCGGTATCCGGCTTAACGCCTAAAAGCCTTGCGGGAATAACCTTTGTATTGTTGAGTACGAGGCAGTCTCCGGGATTAAGATAATCTATGATATCCGAAAAATGCTTATGCGAAAGCTCACCCGTCTTCTTATCAAGTAAAAGAAGCCTTGAAGATGACCTGTCTACAAGCGGATCCTGTGCTATCAGTTCCTTCGGCAGCTCGTAGTTAAAATCACTTGTCTTCATTATCCGATGTTCTTAAGGAATGTCTTGTATCCGAGATAGGTCTCGTACAGATCGGCTTTGCTTATCGCTTCCCAGGGAGCATGCATGTTTAAAACCGCGATACCGCAGTCTATAACGTTCATTCCGTAGAGTGCAAGGATATAAGCTATTGTACCGCCTCCGCCTATATCAACCTTACCGAGTTCCGCTGTTTGATATATGATACCATCCTTATCCAGTATGTCTCTAAGCTTGGCTATGTACTCGGCATTGGCATCATTGGAGCCCGACTTGCCTCTTGCACCGGTGAACTTGATAAGCGCCATACCGTTACCGAGATATGATGCGTTCTTCTTCTCGAATTTATCAGCATATGTGGGATCGAATCCCGCATTGACATCAGAGCTTAACATGAATGAATTGGCCATGCATCTTGAAAGCATAAGGTCATTGTAATTGCCGACTGTAAGATTTAATATCTCAGCAACAGCGTTGGCAAAGAATCTGCTTCTCATACCCGTGGCGCCGACGGAACCGATCTCCTCTTTATCAACAAGGATTGCGCATGTCGTTCTCTCAGGCTTGTCGGTATCAATAAGTGCTCTTATCGAAGGATAAGCGCATACTCTGTCATCATGTCCGTAAGCCAAGATCATGCTTCTGTCAAAACCGGCCTCTCTGGCTTTGCCCGCAGGTACAACCTCAAGCTCGGCAGAAGCAAAATCAGCTTCATCTATGTCATACTGACTCTTTAAAAGCTTAAGAATATTGTTCTTAACTGCCTCCTTATTCTCCTGTCCCTTAACATCCTTTAAAGGCATGTTGCCGACAATTATATCAAGCGCCTCGCCCTCTATAACCTCAGATGCCTTCTTCTCCATCTGCTTTGATGCAAGATGAATCAGAAGATCGGATATGAAGAATACGGGATCGTCCTCATCCTCACCTATGTTGATCTCTATTATCGTGCCGTCCTTTTTGACAACAACGCCGTGGATAGCAAGAGGAAGCGTCACCCACTGATACTTCTTAACACCGCCGTAATAGTGTGTATCAAGAAGCGAGAAACCGCCGTCCTCATACAGAGGATTCTGCTTGATATCAAGTCTTGGGCTGTCTATATGAGCGCCGAGGATATTAAGTCCCTCTTCCAATGGCTTTCTTCCGATATGGAAAGCCGCAATCGACTTGTTCATCTGCGTGGTATAGACCTTATCTCCTGCCTTAAGCTTCTTGCCGGTCTTTAGCACCTTGCTTAACTCCACGTATCCCGCCTGCTCAAGCATTGCAACACCAAGGTCACAGCACTCCCTCTCGGTCTTGCCGTTATTTAAAAAATCGATATATCCTTCCGCAAACTTATCAATCTCGCGTACCTTCTTCTGTGTTGCACTCTTCCATATATTTCTGTCGTTCATCAATATGTCCTCCATACCAAACGGTCGACAATCACTCAACTCTTACTGTCTGAGTTCAATACCCATACTGCTTAAACCGTTTAATATCTTCTTCATTGCAGCGCCGATCTCATCATCGGTAAGAGTATGATCCGATGCTCTGAAGACTATGCTGTAAGCCACTGACTTAAAGCCTTCCTTGATCTGATCGCCCTCATATATATCAAACAGGCTGTAGCTTTCCAAAAGCTTGCCGCCGCGCTGTCTGATAAGTGCCTCTATCTCTCCCACAAGGATATCCTTGGGTACAACCATTGAAATGTCACGTGATACGCTCGGGTACTTAGCTACTCCGACGAACTTTCTGTCAAAGCTTGCAAAAGGAACCACATTGGGCATATCCAGAACTGCAACATATGTCTTGACACCGATGTCATAATTATCCGCAACAGCAGGATGAACCTCACCGAGATAACCGACCATCACTCCGTCATATATGATGCCTGCCTGTCTTCCGGGATGAAGATAAGGCTTGCCGAGCTTAGGATCGTATGTGATGCTCTTATTCATGCCTATGCTGTCGAAGAACTCCTCAACAACGCCCTTCATCGTGAAGAAATCACCGTCTCCGTAGAAGCCCAATGTAAACTGCATTCTCTCATCGGGGCTTTCGTTAAGCGGAAGACTCTTGGGCAGATAGATATTCGCAAGTTCATAAAGCTTTGCGTTCTTATTACGTCTGTTATAGTTGGTTGATAAGCTTGAAAGCATACCGTTAAGCGAGATAGTTCTCATGATAGAGAAGTCTTCGCCAAGCGGATTGCTTATTGTGATTGCATTACGGATCGGATCGTCATCAGCAATGAGCAGCTTATCAAATACCTTGGGGCTTTCGAAACTGTAGCACATACCCTGTGAGAATCCACAGTACTCAGCAACTTCAGCCGCCTTATTCTCAATGCGCTGCTTAAAGCTTATCTTACCCGATGTAGCCTCGCCGCTGGGAAGCGTTGAAGGTATCTTGTCATATCCGTAGAATCTCGCAACTTCCTCTGCAAGATCGGCAACGCCCTCAAGGTCCTGTCTGTATGACGGAACCGTCATCTTATATCCGCTACCGTTTTTCTCTGTCGGAAGTTCAAGCTTGTTAAATATTGCAAGCATCACGTCATCGCTTAAGTCCGTACCGAGCAGATCGTTGATTCTTGCTGTGGTAAAATCAATAACTCTTAAATCCTTTAAAGGCTCACATACATCAACAACTCCGCCGACCACTTCGCCGCAGCCGAGTTCTTCGATAAGCGCACATGCTCTGTTGATTGCATCATATGCATTCCTGGGATCAAGGCCCTTCTCAAACTTACCTGATGCATCCGTACGAAGTCCGAGTCTCTTGGCGGACTTTCTTATATTGGCGCCGTTAAAGCAGGCTGCCTCAAAAAGCATGGTTGATACGGAATCCGTAATCATTGAATTCTCACCGCCCATAATACCTGCAATACCGATTTCCTTATCGGCATCACAAATCATAAGCATCTCGGAATCAAGAGTTCTCTCCTGTCCGTCCAATGTCACGAACTTGTCGCCGTCCTTCGCACGCTTGACCACAATCTTTTTACCTGCAACGGTATCAAGATCAAAGGCATGCATGGGCTGGCCGTATTCTTCCATCACGTAGTTGGTGATATCGACTATGTTATTAATCGGTCTGATGCCGCTTGCGGCAAGACGTCTCTGCATCCACTGAGGTGAAGGAGCAAGCTTTATATTCTTGACAACTCTTGCGCAGTATCTGCAGCAAAGATCGGTATCCTTAACCTCTACGGATACATATGAATTAACATCCTCTCCGTTGCCTTTAACATTGACAACGGGCGGAACAAACTTCTTATCGAATGTAGCCGCAGCCTCTCTCGCAATACCGAGTACGCTGTAGCAGTCTACCCTGTTAGATGTGATCTCATATTCGAATACTGTATCGTGCAGTCCCAATACCTCAATTGCATCGGCACCGACCTCTGTATCCTCAGGGAATATATATATGCCCTCTTCGGGTGCTTCGGGATAGAAGTTGCGGTCAGAGCCCAGCTCTTCTATCGAACACATCATGCCGAAGCTGTCTATTCCTCTTAACTTACCGCTCTTAATCTCTATTCCGTTCTCGGGAAGCGGACCGCCGTCATGACCTCCGGCCACCTTGCCGCCGTCAAGTACAACGGGAACCTTATCGCCCTCGGATACGTTATTGGCACCTGTTACAATCTGGATTGTCTCCTTGCCTGTATCAACCTGACATATGATAAGCTTATCCGCATCGGGATGAGGAGCGATGGAACGAATCTGTCCCACTACTATCTTACTTAAGTTCTTATCAAGACATTCGAAAGTCTCAACCTTCGTACCTGTCATTGTCATAGCATCGAGGTATTCCTGCGGTGTTACGTCAAGATCCGGTACATATGCTTTTATCCATGATAATGCTGTGTTCATCTGATCACTTTACCTCCAAGTTCTAGAACTGCTTAAGGAATCTGACATCGTTCTCGTATAAGAGTCTCATATCGTCGATCTCATACTTAAGCAATGCTATACGTTCAAGACCGATACCGAATGCAAAACCGCTGTACTTCTCGGGATCGATGTTGCTCATCTTAAGCACGTTGGGATGTACAAGTCCGCAACCGAGTATCTCTATCCAACCTGTACCCTTACAGAAACGGCATCCGCTTCCGCCGCACTTAAAGCAGCTTACGTCCATCTCTGCGGAAGGCTCGGTAAAGTTAAAGTGATGAGGTCTGAATCTGACCTTTGTATCCTGTCCGAACAGTTCCTTGGCAAATTCCGCAAGCGTTCCCTTAAGGTCCGCAAAAGTGATGTGCTTGTCTATAACAAGTCCCTCGATCTGGTGGAACGAAGGCGAATGTGTCGCATCAACTTCATCCGAACGGAACACTCTTCCGGGAGCGATCATTCTGATCGGGAGCTTACCCTTCTCCATCACATGCACCTGAGTGCCGGATGTCTGTGTACGAAGCAGGAATTTGTCATTGATATAAAAAGTATCCTGCTCATCCTTGGCCGGATGATCTGCAGGAATATTGAGTGCTTCGAAATTATAGTAGTCTGTCTCTATCTCGGGACCTTCTACAACCTCATATCCCATGCCGATGAATATGCTTTCAACCTCTTCTCTGGCAATGGTGTTGGGGTGCTTGTGTCCTACCGCGTTCTTCTTGGCGGGTAATGTAACGTCTATTACCTCGTTCTTCATCTGAGCGTCTCTTAAGACCTTCTCAAGCTTCTTCTGAGCTTCATCAAAAACCCTCTCGATCTCGGCTCTTGTCTCATTCACCAGCTGACCGACCTTCGGGCGTTCTTCCGGTGCCACATCCTTCATACTCTTTAAGATGCTTGTGAGCTGTCCCTTTTTACCCAGGAAATTCACTCTGATCTCTGTAAGCTTATCTACTTCGGCACAGTCTTTGACCTGAGATAAGGCTTCATTCTTGATCTGTTCAAGCTTTTCTTTCATCTGTAATATCCCTTCCTTTTTTATAAAATACCTTGATTAAAGGCTTGAAATATCTGTTAAGATTGGCTCCTATGAGCAGAATGTACATACTCATATACAGCCACATCATCGAGATCACAATGGTTGAGAGCGAGCCGTATACGCTCATCCCTCCGAAAGTGTCCACATATATTGAGAAGCCCAGAGCCAGTACCTGCCATCCGACAGCCGCGAAAGCCGCTCCCGGAACCTGATACCTTCCCCTAAGCTTCATATTGGGTATAAATGTATATATCAACGTGAACATCAGCGTCAGAATCGCCCAACCGAAGATGAATCGGTATCTGACGAAGAAATGCGTGATATCCAAAAGGTGCGGGGCATATCTGCCCACATAGCCGAGCGCTGTCTTACCTAACGCCGACAGAGCAAAGGTCATAAGCAGCGCTATGAGCGTAACCAGTGTATAGAAGCTTGCCTGCAATCTTATTATGAAAAAATTGCGGTCTTCCACAACGCCGTGCGCCACGTTAAGCCCCATCTGAAGACCCATCATCCCCTTGCCGGCCGACCATATCGCTACAACTACGGCTATCGGCAGGATTGTGTGTGCCTTGGCATATATCTGGTTGATAAACCTTGTGAACGTACCCGTTAAAGCTTCGGGCAAGACCTGACCCATAAACTGAAGCATGTCGTCTTTGGATAAGGGCGTAAACGTCACAATAGTAGAAACAACAAGCAATATGGGGACCATCGACAGAAAGAAGAAAAATGCAGTACTCGATGCATATGCCGATATATTGTCCCTCACCAACTGCTTGCTGAAATCTCTGAGTATAAGATATATCTTCCTCAAGTTATATCCCTCATATTATTCTATATCTTATATCCTAAGTAAAACTCTTACTGGTTAAGATCGTTAAATCTTAAGAACTCTGAAGCCCCGGGCTTGTATGTATAGCCTGTGGGATCCTCATCAAACACGAGTCTGTCCTTGCTTCCCATGTACTCAAAGAAAGCTGAAGTGTCATACTTGGTCACGCCGTTAAGATTAACTGCAAGTACAAGTCCGTCATAATCCTCAGGCATTCTTATCTCGATCGTATGGTTCTCGCTTACTGTCACATCATACCACTGCATTCTTGAATCTTCAGCGCTCTCATCTATACGCCAGTCACCCTCAACCGAATCACCGTAGCTTTCAAGGTTAAAGTATGCAAGCTCATAACCCTTGTTGTTGAAAGATAACTTGTCGATATAGTCATACTTATTCTTGCCGTCAGGCTTTCTCTCAAGCGAAGGATAGTATGTTAAAAGATTACCGGTATAGTAATCAGCCATATCTATATGCGGGAACTGAGGCTCATAATAATAGTTCTCGTCATAATCAAAAGTATCAACAGTTACACGGATATCACCCTTAATGGTGTAATCGATGGTGTAAGCCTTGTATCCGTCCTTATCGCACTTCGCGGGCTTAATCTCACCGAGTGTGATTGTTGCATCCGAAGAAGGCTCAACGGAAATTCCCTTATATTCCTTGTACTCAAGCTTATCGGGATCATATGTACCTGCTGCGAAAGGAACCGTAAATTCCTTCTTATCGGTAAACTTTATATTGTTCTCTTCAAAGTATGCGTTCTGAACAACTACGGGCTCTTCAGACACTTCTTCGGCTGATTCTTCAACATTCGCTGTTGTATCGGCCGCCTCTGTTGCCTCGGGTGCCGTGGCCGGAACATCCTCAACCTTTCCTGCGCACGCTGTCAAAGATAAGACAAGCATTACGCTTAACACTACACTACTCACTTTTCCTTTTTTCATCTTATTCCCTCTCACCTGATCGCATAATTAATTTCAAATGCACAGTCACGATCAAATCTGTGCACAACAAGCCGACATTAATTCTATATTAAAGCAATTAAAAAAGCAACCCTAAGGTTGCTTTTTAAACGGCCTGTGATAAGGCTCCTGTATTTTGACTCCTAGCGTATGGCTAGGTGGGTTACCTCAACATAAGCGTCTGTCTTCCACTGCATGATGAATGTATCCATTCAAGATAGGCCCATTCAAGAATGTCTCCACTCATGAATATCGCTATTCTCGGAGGCCTGACATGTTCTTATGCTATATTGGAGTCCCGTTTAAAGTAGATGTAGGTTCAAAACATCAGGGACACCCTATAACAGGTTGCTTATATTATATAACTTTAGTCACAATTATGCAATACTGTTACCCGTATAGAGCTGATAATATTTACCTCTTTCCGCAATAAGTTCATCATGCGTTCCGCGCTCGATAATACGGCCCTGTTCAAGCACCATTATACAGTCGGAATTCTTGACGGTAGAGAGTCTGTGAGCAATGACGAAAGTCGTTCGTCCTTTCATAAGACTGTCCATACCTCTCTGTACTATACGCTCGGTACGTGTATCAATACTTGAAGTAGCCTCATCAAGAATAAGTACCGGAGGATTCATGATTGCCGCTCTTGCGATAGACAGCAGCTGTCTCTGGCCCTGGCTTAAGTTAGCTCCGTCGCCCTTAAGCATAGTATCATAGCCCTCGGGAAGTCTTCTTATAAAGCCGTCGGCATTGGCAAGCTTGGCCGCGGCAATGACTTCATCCATCGTTGCATCGGGCTTACCGTATCTGATATTATCCGCAACGGTTCCTGAGAAAAGATGCGTATCCTGCAATACCATACCTAAGCTGCGCCTTAGATCAGCCTTACGTATCTTACCGATGTTGATACCGTCATATCTGATCTTACCGTCCTGAATATCATAGAATCTGTTGATAAGGTTGGTTATCGTAGTCTTGCCCGCACCCGTAGATCCGACAAAGGCAATCTTCTGTCCCGCATTGGCATACATCTTGATATCGTGTAAAACCATCTTATCGTCATTATATCCGAAGTCTACTCCGTCGAAGGTAACATCTCCCTTCCACTCCTTATACTCGACTTCTCCCGTCTCTTTATGAGTATGCTTCCACATCCATCGGCCGGTATGCTCATCAGTCTCGGTAATTGTGCCGTCTTCAGACTCCTTGACATTTACCAGTACAACATAGCCCTCATCCTGCTCGGGAACTTCATCCATAAGCTTAAAGATTCTGTCCGCTCCGGCAAGTGCCATAACTATCGAAGAAATCTGCATGCTTATCTGGTTGATCGGCATGTTAAAACTCTTATTAAAGGTTAAGAAACTTGCAAGTGCACCGAGCGTAAGCCCCGTCCACCCGTTAAGGGCAAGTATACCTCCGACAACGGCGCAGAGCACATAGCTTATATTGCCAATCTGAGCATTGATTGGACCCAATATGTTAGAGAACTTGTTAGCCTTGTTCGACGAATCGCAGAGTTCTTCATTAAGCGCATTGAAGCCTTCTATCGCCTTTTGTTCATGAGTAAATACCTTGACGACCTTGATACCGCTTATCATCTCTTCAATATATCCGTTGGTTGCACCAAGGTTCTTCTGCTGGCTTACAAAGTACTTGCCCGAAAGCCCGCCCGCGGTCTTGGATGCAAACAAAGTGATACCGACCATCACAAGTGTCACTGCCGTAAGAGGCAGGCTTAAAATGCACATGCTTATAAACACGCTGACAACGGTGAATGCCGAATTGACAAGCTGAGGCAGTGTCTGGCTGACAATCTGGCGCAGGGTATCGATATCATTGGTATATATGCTCATTATATCGCCGTGGCTGTGTGTATCAAAGTACTTAATGGGCAGCGTCTCCATGTGCGAGAACGTGTCGTTACGCAGGTTACGCTGAACGCCCTGAGAGATGATGATCATCAGTCTGTTCTGTATAAAACCCGCGATTATTCCGAGGGCATAGAAACATGCCACTCGCAGGATTGCTCTTTTAAGAGGTCCGAAATCGGGCGAATCCGTATTAAGCAAAAAAGGAGTTATATAGTCATCAATAAGGCTCTTGGTAAACATCGTTCCCTGGATGTTGGCAAGTACGCCCGTGATTATCATTAAGAATACGAGGGCAAAAAGTCCGCCGTAATCTTTGAATATGTATCCGAGGAGGCGCTTAACAACCATACCCGGATTATCTACCATCGGCTTGACACCGCGTTGAGCTCTTCCCATGGGTCCCGGCATATTATTCGTCCTCCTTTCCCGTATTCTCATCAAAGTCTCCGCCGCCCTGCATCTGCGAATCGTAGACTTCCTTATATATCTTATTGTTCTTAAGGAGATTCTCGTGCGTATCGAAGCCGTCAACCTCACCGTCTTCCATGACGATTATCCTGTCGGCATCCATAACCGAGCTTATTCTCTGTGCGATTATGATCTTCGTCGTATCGGGAATCTTCTCTTTAAATGTCTTCCTGATCTTAGCTTCGGTAGCCGTATCCACGGCAGATGTTGAATCATCAAGGATAAGAACCTTAGGCGACTTAAGCAGTGCTCTTGCTATACAGAGTCTCTGCTTCTGTCCGCCCGAAACATTGCTTCCGCCCTGCTCTATATGCGTATTGTATCCGTCGGGGAAACGCTTAATGAATTCATCGGCGCAGGCATATTCTGCAGCCTTCTGGCAATCCGCATAGCTTGCATTCTCATCTCCCCATCTTAAGTTATCGTATACCGATCCCGAGAAAAGAGTATTCGATTGAAGCACAACCGATACCTTATCTCTAAGTGTCTTTAAATCGTATTCTCTTACATCGACGCCGCCGACCTTAACACTTCCTCCGCTTACGTCATAAAGTCTGCTTATAAGGTTAATAAGCGATGTCTTGGCGCTTCCCGTGGATCCGATGATACCTATGGTCTCACCGCTGTCTATGTGGAGATTAATATTCTTAAGAACATTCTCTTTTGCCTCTGCATT
>JAEEGH010014933.1_pt1 | contig 16948 bp, 6 predicted proteins | sample 9134181 | NCBI WGS metagenome assembly JAEEGH01 (sample SAMN16246544, study PRJNA631951) | gut metagenome | biome: gut microbiome; feature: rumen; material: DP-attached | host: Bos | place: Iran: Karaj | collected 2018-10
TTTTCCAGACCCTTCACACCCTCGAAATTGAAGATGTTGGGGTAGGCGCGCTGGATGCCAAAGGGTTTCAGGCCGTGATAGTCGAGACAGAGGTGATGTCTGGCAGCACTCTCTGCTATCCTGTAGGCGGATGCGATGGCTTGCTGGTCGTCGCGGTCGAAGAAATCGACCTTGAAACCTTTGATGCCCATGTCGGCGTAATGCTTCATGACGGCGTCGGTGAAGGAGATGTCGTTCAGGGGATTGTTGCCGATGAGGTTGCGCCAGCTGCTCCAGAGGATGATGCCCACACCTTTCTCCTTGCCGTAGGCAATCAGCCGCTTCAGGTCGATCTCAGGGCTGAGGTTCTCTGTGAGCGACTCCTGCCCGCTCCAGCCTTCATCGATGATAATATACTCAATCTTGTTCTTGGAGGCGAAGTCGATGTAATAGAGGTAGGTGTCGGTATTCATGCCTGACTTGAAGTCGACGCCCGTGATGTTCGTGTTGTTCCACCAGTCCCAGGCTACTTTGCCGGGTTTGATCCACGAGGTGTCCTTGATACGGCATTCCGGCGCCAGACGCTGGGCCATGTCGCAGTTCAGGATGTCGGCATCTCTCTCCGTGATGACGACGGCGCGCCAGGGAAGGGTCCGCTTGTTGTCCAATTTCGCAAGATAGCCGGCCCGCTTTGTGGGTACAAGGTTCAGACGGTCGAAACCGCCGATCTCTTGTTCCAGAGGATAGGGTGCGAACTCTGCCTGCAGTACGTTTCTGCCGATGCTTTTGAGATACATGCCGGGGTAGTCCTCCACACCGGCATCCATCACGATGGCCTTCATCCCGCCGGGCAAGGAGACGGCCAGGGGTGTGATGGCCAGCGAGTCGTCGAACATCTGGGACAGCAGCTGCTCGTCGTAGTAGGACTCGAAACTGTAGCAATAGCGTTCTCCGCCTCGGTTGTCGTTCACATAGGGGACAAAGGCGGGATAGTCGTCAGCAAAGTGGAACTTGGCTGTCTCACTGGTTACCTCCGACATGATGTTCCGGTCAAGCAGGAAACGGTAGGCCGCACCATCGTTGTAAACGCGGAACTCGACGCTGATGCCGTTCTTGAACGATACGGTCATGCTATTGTACTCATCCTTGACCACCGATTTCTTATAGAAAGGTGTGGCAAACTGTGTCCTCACCTGCCGGCGATTGGTGACCTTGCCCATTCCGCCTTTTTTAAAGACATCGAAGACATCATCAATCAGGATATTGATTTCGGAACGCTCCAAAACGGGCACGCCATTGTGCGTCATACTCCAGAGCAACCAACTGTAATTAAGAGTCTCGACCTTAACTTGTGTCTTTTTATCAGGGGATTCTACCTTCCAGAATTTCCCCCAGCTAAACGCTTGTGTGGTGGTGCTCACAAGCATCAGGAGCACCACCACGAAACCGAGTCTGACAGTCTTCATCATTTAGATATTGACTAGGAAGGAGAGGCCCAGGGTGACGTAGTTCATCTTCTTGGTCTTTCTGAACTCGATGGGCTCCATCAGGAAGGATGTGAGTGATTCCATCTGCATGAGCTTGTAGGCTGCAGGTGTCACATTCGCCTTCAGGAAATGATAGGGGTCGTATTTCAGGGTGAAGTCTTTCTCGGTGTAGTCGTAGTCGCAGAACAGACGCCATGAGAAGTTCGACTTGTATTTGTAGGTGAGCGAGATGCCAGTGCCAAACGAGGTGGAGCTCTTGGCACCAATGGTCACGTAGTCCCACTGGTCGGTCCATTTCTCACCGGTGTTCTGGGGATATTCCAGCGTGTGAAGGGTGCGGATGGCCTCGCCCTTCTCGTTGTGCAGCGTCATGAGATAGTCGATATCCTTGACGTTACCCTCAGCATATCCGTCGATATCGAGTTCCTGGGTGAAGGAACGACCGATCAGGAGCTTGCTGCCCAAGGCGAAATGACGGCCCAGCGGGAGGTTGAAATAGAGACCGACGCTGCCGGTGAACTCTGCGAGGTGGTCGCTCTTGACCATACCATAAATGTTGGTAACAGGCGAGTTGGCCATGAAATTGGCCTGTTGGGCATCATCATAGTAGAGAAGATTCAGATCGTTCAGGTATTGGAGATAATTGATGGCCCAGTCGGAATCGCTGTATTTTTCCGGATACTTATCCATGTAGCTGTCCATCATACCACTCCAGGCACTCCAGTCTTCCACCTGGATGTTCTCGGAATATTTACCGAACGTCTTGGCTGACATGGCGCGGACACGCAGACGGCCACCTACACCGATGTATTTGTTGAAGAAGTAGGCACCCTCGGCATCCACGACTGTAGCGGCACGGAAACGGATATTGGGTGATTCGTCGCTCTCATAGTCGATATCCTCATCATAACCCAGATTCTCGAGATCACTGATGCCATAACGCTCGGCGTCAACGAGGTCAGCATCGGTGAAGTCGATGTCCTTGCTGCCCAGACCGACACCCATGGAGATGCTGAAGAACGAGGGATTTTCGAAGTCCATCTGAAGATCGTTGTGCAACAGTCCCTTTTCCTTGAACAGCAGGTCGCCGATGGCATAACCCAGCTCGGTGGAAAGGATACCGATGCCGGCGCCGGACATGACGTCGCTGATCCAGTGACGGTTGTTCAGTACGCGCATCACACCTGTGGCGGTGGCCATACCGTAACCGGCTACAGAGAACCACGGGGAACGGGTCAATCCATACTCCTTATGCAACAGGCTGGCACCCACGAAGGCGGTAGCCGTATGGCCTGAAGGCCAGGAGTTGGCGGTGGAGCCGTCAGGACGCATCTCCTTGGCGGTGTACTTGATGCCATTCACGAATCCGGCCATGATGGCATACGACAGTCCGGCACTAGCCAACAGTCGGGGCCAGTCGCTGCGGCCTTCGTAGCCGGCCAGCTTCAGTCCTACAGTCGCTGTCGGGCCAAAGAACTGCAGATAGTCGTCGATGCCTGTCTTGAAATCGCTCAGCAGCTGGGTATTCTTCTTTCCACCTGCCTCTGCTTTCTGATTCACGCGGAACATACTCTTATCACCCTTGATAGCCAAGCCTGCCAGGAACAGGGGAACGCCCACGAAGGTCATATCGTCCATGAACTTATAGGCTTTGATGCCTGGGGCGGTCTTCGACTTGAAGAAATCGAAATCCAGACCCTGATAGTCGCTGTAGGAAGTTCCGATGGAAGTTTCCAGCTTGGGGGCGTTGCTGGCAAAGGGATTTGCCGGCAGATTACGTAAATCCAACTCGGGCTTTAACTCAGGAGTCACCAGTTTCAGGGGCTCCATGTTCTGATAACTCTCTGCATTTGTGTTTAATACGGTCATCAGACAGATGACGGCTAACGTCCAAAATCGTTTCATCATTGTTTTGCTTTTTTGGTTATTATGCCGCAAAGATACGCATTATTTTTTGAATTCTTTGCAAAAAAAGCAAAAAAATGTAATTATTTGGCTAATCTGATGCGGAGTGTATGGGTTCGGGACTTGTCGATGGCGTATTTTTTAAGAACACCTGGGCCGCAGGAACTGTTGCCAAGTCCGAGCACGGCACAGTCGATGGAGAGGTAGGTATGGCCCTGATCTTGAAGCTCGTAGTCGTGGGTCTTGCTGGCGATGTACTGCGCAGAATAGGGGAGGGCTGAGAAGGAGAAGGGCTGGTCGACGGCCTCGATGCGGAGGGTCTTGCCTTTCTTGGTCTTAAGCTCGATGAAGCTACAGTCCTCGTGGTTGCCGGAATCCTGCGGACGGGGATAGTGGACGTATTGCTCAGAGACCTTGCTTTTCCACAGACCGATGGGACAGGACTGCTTGCGGTCGGGATAGTTGTCCCAGGGGCCTCGTCCGTACCAAGTGAGCAGCTCGTAGTCGCGCGGCAGTTCGATGACGATGCCGATGCGGGGGAGTTCCGGCAGACCATCGGGGATGGAGAAGGTAAAGGTGAGTTCGTTGCCATCCTGCTCGGTGGTCATGGGGATGGTCAGGGTGTCGAGACCACAACGCTGCCAATCTTTGGCGAGCCAGTTGCCGAAGCTCTTGTCGTTGTCGGTAGGCGCACGGAAGACCTGCGGACGGATGTTGGCAATTAAGCTGGCGAGCGACGGATTGAGGACCTTTGTCTTTGAGATGCGAGGCTTATACGGTTCAGCATCCTTGATGCTCTCCTGACCATAGACGGCCTTCACTTCGTAGTACTTCGGGGTCAGCGTGCGGTCGCTCATCACGATGCCGTTCAGACAGAAAGCCTTGAGGTTGGGCTGGTCGCCAAAATCGCCACCATAGCGCACATGGCCGTCCTTGTCGATGAGCCCTTGATCTACCCAGTCCCAGATGAAACCACCCAGCATGCGTTTATTGGAAAGGATCTCATCCCAGTATTCTTTTAAATTCCCGAGGGCATTGCCCATGCAGTGGGCGTATTCGCTGGTCAAGACAGGACGGGTATCGTTGGTGCGTTCTGCGATCTCAAGCAATCGTTCCCATCGGGCATTCTCGGCACGCTCCGCATCACTACCCTCAGGAATGCCAGGGTTGAGATACTCCTGTTTGACACGGGGATAGAAACGGCTGATGACATCGACGGTCTTGGGGTCGGGATCACCCTGAGCGCCCTCGTAGTGCACGAAGCGTGTGGGGTCGAACTCATGGAGCCAGCCTGCCATCGCAGCGTGGTTGGGACCATAGCCGCTCTCGTTGCCAAGACTCCAGAAGATGATCGACGGGTGATTCTTGTCGCGTTCGGCCATCCGGATGCAGCGGTCCATAAAGGCATCGTTCCAGTCGGAGGTAGAGGTGAGTGTGCCTCTGAGTCCGTGGGTCTCGCAGTCGGCTTCGTCCATGAGGTACATGCCGATGCTGTCGCAGAGCTCATACCAGCGGGGACAATTGGGATAGTGGGCGAGACGTACGGCGTTGATGTGGGCTTCTTTCATCAGTCGGAGGTCTTGTAGCATGCGTTCCTCGGTCATAACACGGGCTGTGTAGGGGTCGTGCTCGTGACGGTTGACACCGCGTATCTTGATGGGCTTGCCATTCACCAGTAACTCTCCTTCGCCGTTGATCTTCAGATGTCGGAATCCCACCTTTTCCCCGGCCTGCTCAAGGATGTTGCCAAGGGAGTCTCGGAGTTGGAGGGTGAGGGTATATAAATAAGGTGTCTCTGCTGTCCACTCTTTGGGAGATATGATGGTCATCGCGATGCGGTCGAACTTGCGAGGACCGCGCTGGGGATACCATTCGTTCATACGGGCGGCCTTGTGATTGAGGTCGAGGATATCCTCAACAGAGGTGCTGCCTTTGGCGATTGTCTGGCTGTTGTGGTCTGTCAGAATGGCCACAAGCGAATCGCCCCTGCCGGTCTCATTGCCATAGACAGAGAATTGTGGATTGATCTGGAGGATATAATCGGAACTGCCTGCCGGGATGGTGCGGATGGCATAGTCACGCAGACGGACATCGGGGGTGTGATAGAGGGTGACATCGCGATGGATGCCGCCGAAACGCCAAAAGTCCTGGTCTTCGAGATAGGAACCGTCGGAATATTTGTATACCTCGATGGCAATCTCGTTCTGGCCTGGCTTGAGATAGTTTGTAACGTTGAATTCCGAAGGCTCCATCGACCCTTGGGAATAGCCTACATGCTTGCCGTTAATCCAGACGTAGAAAGCCGACATCACCCCTTCGAAACGAAGAAACGTTTGACCCTTTTCCCAATCGTCAGGCAGTGTGAACGTTCGACGGTACTGTCCTGTGGGATTGCGCTCCTCATAGGCGGTGTAGGTCTTCTTCGGCTCTTTTGTAACGTATGGGGGATCGATCTTGAAAGTGTAGCCGGCAGAGGCATAGATAGGGGTGCCGTAGCCGTTGACCTCCCAATTGGCTGGCACTTTTATATTGTCCCATGAAGAACAGTCATAGTCGTTGTGCCAGAAGTCCTTGATACGTTCCTCAGGGGTCTTTGTCCAACGGAATTTCCAAGTGCCATTAAGTGACAGCTGCCGGTCGCCCTTTTGTTGGGCATAGGGGATGAAATAAGCTCTGGCCGGCTCACGGTTAATCTGGAGCACATGATTATTTTCCCAATCTCTGTTTTGGGCAGAGATGGTCAGAACTGCCAATAGGCAAATCAGGGTTATGATGGATCTTCTCATTGTATCTCTAAGTCTTTGAATTCTATGTCTGGGGCTTCGATCTTCAACGTATAGGTACCGGCATTGATCTGCGTGCCGGTGGTCGTAGAGAGCATCTTGAACTTATTCGGTGTCGTGGGGAAGGAGATTTCCTTGTCGACGAGGACGATGCGTTTCGAATCGGTGAGGGTCATACGGGCTTTCACGGGAGTGCCTGTGGTGTTCTTATAACGGAAACGGAGGGCGTACTCCTGACCCAGACCGGGCTTGATGATGAAGGTCACAGGCTGGCCCTTCTTGGCTTTCTGAGGTTCGTAGATAGTGGCAGGACGGGCCTCGATGTCTTGAGGAAGTTCAGAGGCGGGGAGCTTGGCGATGGTGTCGGTATCGAAGCTGCGCCAGGTTTTAGATTTCTCCGAGTACTCTGAGTGTTCTGAGTAATCCGATTTGTCTGATAGACTGGCGATGGCGATGGCGGCGATAATGGCCTGACCGGCCTTTACCTCCGGGAAGGAGATGCGCAAATGGCCGTTTTCCGCTTTGGCTGTGATGACGCGCTTCATAGCACCGCAATAACCAGCCTCAGCCCAAGGGTCGAGGTCGTCGATGACAGTCTTGCCATTCACGGCAATATCGAAGATACGTAGTCCTTCGTAGTCGTCACTGATATTTCCCGCAGACTTCCCGTGCCAAGGCTCAGCGAAGTAGAGCTCAATACGATATTCACCATCAGGCAAAGGGAAGTCATACCACAGACGATGACGCCCAAAACGGAAGAACTGGAAGAGCTCATCGCTCTTCGTGCCTCTGATGTCATCGCTGATATGACGCTGCGAGGCCTGAAAGGGATGCAGACCGAAGTCCTGTCCCCAAGAATGGCTATAGAGGGAATCGTCAGCGAGCCAATGTTGACCGAATTCATCGGTATAGGCATCGCCGCCGCAGTTGATGCGGTAGAGGTAATGATAGCCTTCGGCACCTTTTACGAGGTCGATGTTTCTGTCGGCTGCAGTGGGGAGCGGGGCGTGAGACGTGAAGAGTGAAGCGTGCTGGCGATACATGTAATAGGCAGGTGTGGGCTCTTCCCAGATGGTGGTGAGACCTTTGTAGTTGATAGGGCCAATTTTGTCGATACGCCGCAGGGCACCATCAGGCTGTGTGCGGCCAGGATTGTCATGCGAGGTGAATAGCCATTGGAAATGTCCGCAAACGCCTTGGCCTGTAGTGTCTGCGAAAGCCTTCTCTGCCAGATGGGCTTTAAGGTCCAACAGTTCGGTAAATGATTCCTCACTGTATTTGGCATCACCGTGCAGGTCGATGGTGCGCCAAGCACCGTATTCGCCATTCAGCAACTGATCGTCGCGCTGCAGTTCTTTGTCGTAGTTTTCGGCATTGCCACCATAAGTGCCGCTCCAGTTCTGGATGACGTTCCAGTCGGTGCCCTCACCACCGTTACAAGTTGTTATCAGACGCATCGTCGAGGCTGTGGGGTCGAGACTGCGGATGATGTCGGAACACTCTTCTGCAAAGTCCTTAGGCAACACACTCTCGTTTTGCAGTCCCCAAAGAATGACGGAGGGCGAATTGCGGCGCTCCTTGATCCAACGTACTAACAGTCGTTTGAAGTTCTCGCGAAATTGTGGGGTGTCATACCAGATATGGGCAGAGAACTGACTCCAGAAAAGCAGACCTCGTTCATCGGTCAGTTGCTGGTAATAGAGGTTGTGCGGCTGATGGGCCTCGCGCATGGCATTGAAGCCTGCGTTGTGAATCTGTTTGATACGAGAGGCAATCTGTTCGTGGGTGAAGGCGTGACTGTTGCCCAGGAGATGTTCGTATTCGCAGGTGCCGTTGATGAAGGTGGGCACATTATTGAGGTAAAAACGATGATCGGGGGAACCAAAGCGGGGCCAGGCGATGGAGCGGATGCCGAAGGGTGTCGTGAGGTCGTCGGTGGTCTTACCCTCACGCTTCAGCATTGTGGAGAGATGATAAAGGTATGGGTCGCTGATGCTCCACCGATGGACATCTGCGATGGCGGAAGACTGACTGATGATTTTTGTCTCTCCAGGAGCGAGGGTGGCGGTCTCTACCAGACGAAAGACCTGTTTCCCGCTGGCTAGGGTGAATTTATTCACAAGTTCGATGGTCTGGCTTGCGGTTGTGTAGTTCTTGATTTCGGTTTCAATGAAGACGCTGTCGCAGGCCTGGTTGTTCCAGATATGCACACCAAAGGGTTCGATGCGTATCTCGTCTGTTTCAATCAAGGTCACAGGACGGAAGATACCGAAGGGTTGTGAGCCCTCACTGAAACCGTATTCCGATGAGCAGCCGCCGCAGACCCAAGGACATTCTGTCTGCATGGCAGGATGGTCGACGAATACTTTCAGATCGTTCTGGCCATTGCGGATGGCATCCGTAATGTCGAGCGTCCAGACAGTGCGACCAACGAGTTCACGGGGATACTGATGGCCATTGAGTGTGACGGTTGCGTAGGTGCCCACACCCTCGAACTGGAGGAAGTAGCACTTGCCGTCGCGCTTCTCTGTCTCGAATGTCTTCTGATAGCTTGCAGAGCCGTGCAGATTACCGTGACGGAACTGACGATAGCCGTAATAATCATCGAAATTGTGGGGAAGGTTGACCGTCCCACCTTTCGCCCTCCAATTGTTGTTGAGGCCGGTGATGCGGCGTTTGCCCTTCGGCTCAGGTGTGGGGAAGCGGACGCTGCTGCGCCCCATCGGTATGCTGGTGGCGAGGGCGATGCCACGCTGACCATCGTTGTTAACGGCACAGTAGAAATGGTAGACCACACCATCGTGTTTCACCACATAACTCTTATGGGCGAACATCTCATCGTATTTCTTCGTAGGCCAGATCAAGTCCTTACCCTCCCAGCGCTGCCAATGAATCAGGTCGCGACTGACGGCAAAGGTGTTAAAGGCATTGTATTTCCGCGAGGGATCGTAGGCCATGAAATAGAACATCACATAGAGATCGCCCATCTTGGCTATCTGGGCATCGCCTGTGATGATGCCACCCACCTCGTTGGCGAAGACTGGATTACCGTCAAAGCGTTTCCATTTCTTCAGATCGTTGGAAAGGGCGATGCCGATGCGTTCTGCCTTCAGGTTGTTCTCCGGATTGACACCACCGGCATTGTAGAACATCACGAAGCGATATTTTGTAATTTCGGGCGGCAGCAAATTTTTCACTTTTCCCTTTTCACTATTCACTTCATAGATGGTACTTTTGTATTGCACGAGTTTTTCCCACCATTGTGCATCCTTGTCGTTGATGTTGAGCAGGGGCTTATCTGCCGACTGCCATTCGTGAGCTTTCGTGATGTCGCCTTGTGTCCAGGCAATACCTATATTCAGCGGTTCTTTGACTGCTTCGTAGCCTGTGCCATGTCCACCGATATAGGTCATCCAGTGCTTGCCCTTAAAAGTGCCGATGTGGTAATCTCCATTCCATGTCCAGTCGATGAGGGCGGGAAATCCACCACGCTGGTTCATGTCCCAGCCTTCGTTCTTATAACTCAGCAGTCGTCCTAAGGTCTTCCAAGACAAGAGATCCTCACTTTCTGCAAGCCAGGTTTCATAGCCGCGGCCGTCTGTTCCTTCCTTGCCGTTATATACCACGTAGGTCATATACCATTTGCCATTCTCCTGAAACACTGTTGGACAGTCTATCTTGTGATAGTTATCCGCAGGTACTACCACCATACCGTATTTGTAGGGTGTCTTCACCTCTTCATAGATGCGTTTCATTTCATCTGCCGCAATGTTTTGCGCAGCAGCGGTCAGCGTAAAGATGTTCAGCAGGGCAAACAGTATCTTCGTTTTCATCGTAGTCTGAATTTTATTTCATAAACAGCCAGTCTACTTCATCGCCAGCCCCTTGCAGACCTACATCACGGGGGCGGATGGCATCAGAGGTGAATCCTGCCACCATAATGATACCCTTTGGTAGATTGATCGTGTGGTGACCTGCATCGAAGAAGTACGCATGGATATGGACGGGAGGCATCTGGAACATACTCACCGCATTGGTGAGGATAGGCTCTGCCTGACCGTATTCATTACCTGTAGCATCAGTCTCGAGGGTAGGTGCTTTGGCCCATTTGGGATCGTCATCCTGGAAGAAGCCTACTAGCATCTTTACAGGTTCGGTGCAGGAGAACTCGATTGTTGTACCCATAATGCGGGTCGTATCGCGATTCAGCACCAGCGCCTGAAGGCCGACAAGCTCTGGAGCGAGGCTGTCGATGCGGGTATCTTCACGTCCTTCAAAAAGGATAGCACCCTTCTGGAGAGCAACGGCTCCTGCATGTCGCTGTGCCACAGCGACGCCCTCGACACCCTTCGCTGGCGTCAGCGCTTTGGCCATACTGCCTATAGAACTGTTTACAGGATTCTTGAGCTTTTCGATATTCGCCTTTAGGGCATCTAGTTCGTCCTGATAGACCGGCAATAGTTCGCTCCAGGTCTTCATCTTACCATCGTCGCCACCTACGGGAATACGACGCTGCGATGTCTGCATGGAATTGGCATAGAGGTAGGACTCGTCCGTAAGACGACAGAGCTTCTTCCAATAGTCAAGGCTCTGTTCAAGCCATACTTCGCAACCTCTGAGATGGTTGATATCCTTATCCCATTTATAGACCAGTGCCTGACTGGCGGCCATCACTTTGCTGTGGAACGACAAGGCGAAGAGCCTGTAGCACTCGAAATCGTTCTTTACCCGTAGAAACTCATCTTGATGTCGTTTCGGTATGCAGTCACCCATTCTCCTGATGGCATCTGCTGCGGCTTCGGCATGGGCGGTGCATTGGTCTACGATGTCAAATGGTAGTTCGCCTTTATGAGCCTCTTTCTTGTATTGCTTCTCCACGAAGTCGATGAGTTTCTCGCCCTCAGGACCGCAACTCTCGTAGAAGCCCGGATAGATATTAAACTTATACGGATTCACCAACTGTGCCATCTTCATGCCTAGCAGCAGCGTCTGGCGGTTGCCTTCTGTGATGCCAAAGCGACGCAATAGCTTGGGGGCTATTTCACCAGCCTCGTCGTAGGCATCGAGCAGATGGCCTGCGGCTTCCTCAGAGATACCGTAGTAATCTGAAAGCTGTTGCTTCCAATAAGCTTTGTCGTCGCCTCTGTCACAATTCCAGGCATAGCGTCCCCAAGCTTTATACCACATCCAGTCGCGGTCAATTTGTAGCAGTCTTTTGCCATTGGGCAGTTTATCCGCTGTATAAGGCCAGTCCCAGTACGATGTCTGCGGATAGATATGAATGCCTTTCGAGTGATGCACACGATGCATGGCCTGAACGGTTTTCTGCGTAAACGCAGGAGATGACCATCGCCAGGGTTCGAGATTAGCTAGAATATGCACATTGTCGATATGGATGGGGGCCGCTGCAGCCAACTGCCGGTGTGTCTCTCCCCAAGGGCCTCCTGGCTCGTAGGTGGTCAGACTCTCCCCCGTATACTTACTCATCGTATAGATGTTCGGATAGAGCGGCAGTGAGGCTTTCAGCACAGCAGGGCCGTCGGTATCATGCGAACGGAGAATGATGGGTGGGATGTCTGTACGTCCTGAGGCAGCCAGCCCGTCTTTGATGCCTGGTATGATAGTTTCCGTCATCCATTTGATATCCGTCTCGATGCCCGACATCGCCTCACCCAAACAGACCAGAAATCCCACCTTCGGATATTTCTCGATAAAGGCTGCAATAGACTTACGAGTATAGTCGGCTATCAACGGCGTGATAGGCCGGTTCCTGTCTTGTGTCTTCAGACCGTAATGGTCAGCGAAGGGTTTGCTCAGAATGATGTTATAGAACATCTGAATCACACGGATACCCCTGCGGTCGGCCTCGTCGACAAGAAATCCGAACATCTCCTGATTCTTTTGCATCGTCTCGTCATCTACTTCCGGCGCAAAGGGATAGTCCTTCAACTTCACCAGCGAGGCAAAGGGGTGCCCGTTCCAGAGATAGACGGTATTCATATTGTTCTCTGCCAAGAGATCGAGATAACGCAGCCACAGGGCTTTATCGTAAAACCAAGGGAAGTTTTCTGGGGTATAGGGGTATTCATAGACGCGATGACCTGGGAGATAGACGGTCTTCTGCAGCCCCACACAAGCTCCACGTAGTTTCATCTGAGGCACCTCTGTGAGCGTGTTCAGGGTCGATAATGTTGGGTCTTGCCGATACAGTTCCAACAGACGGTTGGCGCCGTAGATAGTTCCGCTGCCATCGTTGCCTGTGATACTGATTCTCTTGCCTTTCCGCATCAGCGTGAATCCCTCTGCCATTCCCGCGCTCGGCTTTGCCGCTTCGCCTGTCGAAGAACTGCGTTCGCCTACCCGTAGCCTTTCGCCAGTGTTGCTCACGCTGAGGCTGATGGTAAAGCGCCCCTTGATGGTGTTAAGTCTGCTGGCGGCATATTCCGTCTGTGGCATCTTGGTTTTGACGTTAATCTTTACTTCATTCCCGCTGATGCGCCTACCCGTAGCCTTTCCTGTCGTTGGCAGAAACAGACATGTAGCTATGATAATGAAATGACGAATAGACATGTTATAGGGTGATATTAATTTCTTGTTGAGCTGGGATGTTGATTTGGCGGTCTCCTAAGATGAGGGTTCCTTCGCCCCCATCACTGAAAACAGACACCTCTTGCTGATTCATTTTGATCCTAATCTTTCCAAATGGTGTCGGCACTTCGCCTTCCATCCATTCCAACCCTCCGAGAATGGGTCGGATTTCGTAGGCCTCATAGCCTGGCTTGGTGGGGTTCACGCCGAGGAGATATTTGCCGATGATATAGATAGGTGAGGCTCCCCAGGCATGACAGAGCGATTTGCCGTAAGGACGGCCATACATTTTTAGATGTTGGATGCCTTTTTCCTCTGGGTTGTATTTCTCCCAAAATGAGGTTGCTCCTTCTCGCAGCATACCACCCCAGTAAGCTTTTATTTCTTTCAATACCTTCTCCTGCAATCCCATTTTGCAAAGTGCTTCCAGTTCGTAGAAACGCATGTAGGGTGTGGTGATGGCAGGCACATCAGGATTGAGCATCACGTTGTCGAGAATCCGATGCGCCTTTTCATCGGTGTCATACATCATAAGCAGCGACATCATGTTTGGGAATTTTGTGATCTGCTCATTCATTTTCCCGTCCTCAACTGCATGCATATAGCCGCCTTTCTCTTCATTCCAGAAGGTCTCAATGGTTTTCGTTCCCAGACTGACAGCTTTATTGACGTATTTCCTCATCTCTGCCATGTTGCCGTTCAGGTAATTGGCTTGCATCATGGCTGTATAGGCCCGATACAGCAGGATTTGTTCGAAGCAGAGTGTGCCGCGCTTGTGCATGGGGAAGTCTGTCCAGTCCACGAAGATCCAGTCGTCGGGCTGCCCCTCGGCCATGCCGTCGGCGTTGGTGCGGCTGAGCACAAAGTCCATCAGGGTCACCATCTTCGGCCATATCTCGCGCACGAAGGCCTCGTCGCCCGTGTATTGGTAGTAGTCCATGATCGACTTAAACCAGTAGAACGTGTAGTCCATGATGGTGTTGACATGGGCGGTGACGGGGTCTTTGCCGCGCAGCTGGCGGATGGTGCGCTTCACGCAGTCGGCATCGAAGTGCAGGTAGTAATTCATCAGGTAGCTCTGTATGGCGTCACCGCTCCACACCCAGCGGTCGCGCTTGATGCCGTCCATGAAGAACTCCTGCGTGGTGAGCTCCAGTGTGCGGGCGCTGACTTCCCAGATACGGTTCAGCTCTTCGTCGCTGCAGCGGAAGGAGCCGCTGTGGCCTGCGTCGAAAGGAGCCATCTCAGCGTCGACGGTCACATCGTCATACCACGTCTCGAAAAAGGTGCGGATGAAAACGTAGCGGAAGGCTTTGCTGTCAAGGCGGTAATTGTGCGGCTCTATGCGGTATCGGGTGCTGTATGAGCTGACGCTGTCTAAGGTCTCGCAGTGCTCGGTGTCGAGCGCCTCCTCGCGGCTCTCGCCATAATAGATGTCGGCCGTGCCTCCCTCCAGTCCCTTGATTTTCAGACAGCCGAACACCTCGCGCCCGAAGTCGTAGAGCCGTCCGCCCAGCATCTGGCCCTTGTCGTCGCACCCCTCATAACCCACAGGACGCACCTCCGTGGTAGGCAGACGAAACAGCGACGGGGGCGTGTGGCTCTCGTCAAAGTGCCAGCAGCCGACAAGCACGTAGACGCCCGAGCCATGGGCCACTCCCTCCTCGTCTATCCAGATCTTGTCCTCGTAGGTGACTTGCCATGAAGCGTCGGTCACCACGTGTGCCCCAGTGATGAAGAGGGCAGGAGGCGTGGCCTGGTTCCACACCTTGACGGCCAGCGTGTGACGGCCGGCGGGAAGAGAAAAGGAGGGGAGGGATGGCCGGAGATGCCCGTCGATGGAGATGTTGAACTGTCCTTCTGCGAAGATGCTGACGCTCTCTTCCCCGTCCAGCTCAACGGTCTTGGTGAAGACCACCGTAGGCCAGTGGGAGTCTTGTTTCCAGAATGGCGGAAACATAGCGCCGCGCTCCGTACGCCGGTTGTTGAACCTGTTACCCAGCCATATCTCGAAGTCGCCGGGATACCATATCCATGTTGCTTTCATGACTTTAGCGCTTTGACTTTAGACTTTAGACCCATAAGTCCCATAAGACTCATAGGTCCCATAAGACTCATAGGCCTCATAAGACCCATACCCCCTCCTCGCCCCCATCGTGTGTCTCTCAACCATGCCGAGTCATTGTTTTACGGTTACTAAAAGCAAGACTGAGCAGGAAGCCAACGAGGAAAATGGCGGTGGTGCCAAGGACGATGGCGAGATATTCGTGCAGGTGCGGACCAGGCAGGCTCCACGCCTTTGCCAGCGACACCCACGCGATGACCGTGATGCCCACTGCCACTCCGATGGCGGCGGCATGCCTGCTGATGCGACGCGGCATGATGCCGAGGAAAAACAGTCCCAGCATACCGCCAGAGAAGATGCCGGAGAGAATCCACCACGCATCGATGATGCTCTTCACGCCCAGCATCAGGATGGCCACGATGCTGCCCAAGATGCCTACGACGAGACTCGTCAGACGCAGCGTCGCCAGTTCGTTCTTGCTCCCTCCGAACAACGGCCTGATGTAGTCGGTCTGGATGACGGTGGCGGCCGAGGTGACGCTGGTCGACACGGTGCTCATGCCTGCGGCAAAGATGCTGGCGATGAGCAGGCCGCGCAAGCCTACAGGCAGACTGTTGACAATGAAATAGGGGAAAATGAAGTCGGGCTTGGCCTGAATCTCAGCGGGCAGCGGCCTCACACCGGCGGCATAGTAGCTGTAGAGAGCCGTGCCGATGAGGAAGAAAAGGGCGGACATGGGAATGAAGAGGTAGCCGCCGAAGAGCGCCGAGAAACGCGCATCCTTGTCGCTCTTCGCCGCGTGATAGCGCTGCACGTAGTTCTGGTCGATGCCGTAGTTCTGCAGGTTGATAAAGATGCCGTAGACCAGGCACACCCAGAACGTGCTGCTGGTCAGGTCGCTGCCGAAGGAGCCGAGCGAGAACTTATTGCCCTCGGGCGCCTGGGCTGCCAGCTCGAAGACCTGCCCCGGCCCCTCGGGCATGGAGAACAGCAGGATGGACAGGCACACCAGCGCGCCGCCGATGAGGATGAAGCCCTGCACGGCGTCGGCCCAGATGACGGCCTTCACACCGCCGAGCATGGAGTAGACGATGATGGCGGCCGAGGTGGCGATGATGACCGTCACCATGTCCCACCCCATCAGGATGTGCATCGGCATGGCTAAGAGATAGAGGATGCTGCCCATGCGCGCTATCTGCGTCAGCAGGTAGCAGGCAGAGGCATAGAAACGGGCCCACCGCCCGAACTTCTCCTCGAGGAAGGTGTAGGCCGAGATGCTGCCGCCGTGACGGTAGAACGGCACAAAATACTTGGCGGCGAAGTAGCTGGCCACAGGGATGCTGAGCGAAAAGACAAAGGCGTTCCAGTCAGAGGAGAAGGCCTTGCCAGGGTAGCCGATGTACGAGATGCTGCTGACGTATGTGGCAAAGATGCTCATGCCCACCACCCAGCCGGGCAGGGAGCGCCCCGCCGCCGTGAAATCGCTGGCCGTGCTGCCCCTGCGGTAGAACGAGCAACCGAAAAGCACCACACCAAGGGTGAAAACGACAAAGATGATGAGGTCAATAGTGTTCATCCGACTTGTGTAGCAGATAGCACCTGCAAAATTAGGAATAAAAAGCGGAAAATGCAATTATTTCAGCGGAAAATTTGCGGCACTGCACTTTTCTTCGTACTTTTGCGCTATGAATTGGACCGACCTTATCTCCAATTGCCGCCTCGGACAGGAGCACCGACACCCAGAGCGGCACGACGACCGCACGGAATTTAAGCGCGACTACGACCGTCTGATTTTCTCCGCACCCTTCAGAAGACTGCAGAACAAGACGCAGGTCTTCCCCTTGCCGGGCAGCATCTTTGTGCACAACCGCCTGACACACTCGCTGGAGGTGGCGTCGGTGGGCATGTCGCTGGGCAATGACGTGGCACGCCATCTGTGCAAGAAAAATCCTGATTTTATCGACAGTCTCATCCCCGAGATAGGCCAGATAGTGGCTACGGCCTGCCTGGCCCACGACCTGGGCAACCCGCCCTTCGGCCACAGCGGCGAGAAGGCCATACAGACCTTTTTCAGCGAGGGCGCCGGACAGGGACTGAAGGAGCGCGTCAGCCCGGAGTTCTGGAGCGACATCACCCGCTTC